>Ga0255132_1000258_pt1 | contig 21545 bp, 21 predicted proteins | sample Law_Law_RepA_8d_FD_188551 | JGI IMG/M metagenome (GOLD analysis project Ga0255132, IMG submission 188551) | Freshwater microbial communities from St. Lawrence River, New York, United States - Law_Law_RepA_8d | ecosystem: Environmental > Aquatic > Freshwater > River | place: USA: New York...
GAATTGCTCGGCGATATCACCCCAGAATGCTTCAGGGTTTTCGATGCTTTGTTGATAAGCAAGGTTGCGGGCTTCGAGGCTTTGAATGGACTGAGGTTTGCGCATGTTTCAAATTTGCAGATTAGTTGATAGAAAACCTACAACGTGTAATCCAACTGAAGTCCGTAAATGTAAAACAACCGATTATAGGATGCTTTGCCATAATCCGGACGGTAAATGAAATAGGGATTCAATTTGAGTCCCTTTTTTATTTGCCATTTTACACCAAACTCGTCGCGCCAATTATCGACCACAAAATCTGCCCCAAACTTCATGATGGGCTCAACGGATGCATATACATCCAACCGTTTGTTGATCTTGTATTTGGCCTGCACCCTCACCCGCCAGTAGCCTTCGCTTTGATCCGGTCGCGCAGCATCATCGAAATCTTGAATTTGGTTCAGTATCAAAGCCCTGCCACCCAATTCCCAATTCTTCCATTTGTAATCGCACAGCAATCCCCCTGAAAAACGGTTGTAATTGCCTTGTTGCACCATCGCCAAGCGATACTCGCCCGTTAAGTCAAAATGTTTGCTCAACTTTCGCTGTACGCCCGCACTCAAATAGGTGCCACTATAGTTTTGAATGTTGTTAAAATAGCGCGATTGGACATCCATCTCCAACTTCCATTTTTTGCCTATGTTGTGGTTCAAACCCAAGCTCATCCAACCCTGCACATCCACTGGGTCAGCTTTCGTAGCTTGAGCGTGAATCTCGCCCATGCCAGCGTTCAGGAGCAACGCCATCGCCAACAAACATCGCCCCGCGAATCCCACCCAAGTTAGTCCACATAGAACACAGTGACTTTGCAAGCGTCTTTCAAATAGTCGAGTTCAGAAACCTCGCAACGAACCACGTTCAAACCCGTACGCGCCCGCAAATCATCGATCAACGCCGCTCGCTGCCCAACATGTGCCAAAGCGATATTGTCGTACAGTATCTCCATGCTCCTTTCCTTGGCGAAAATCCAACCGCTTTCCAACACGAAAACCAGTGCCAATATCAATCCCGCCATTGTGGCCTGTAATTGGAGGTTCTGTGTGGTGGCGCCAAGCAGCCCCAAGGCGATCGACAAGAATAAAAAGGTCATGTCTTTGGCCGATAATCCCTCGGTGCGATAGCGCAAAATGCTAAAGACCGCGAACATTCCAAAAGCCGCGCCAGTGCTAAGATTTACTTGGTTCAAAACAATCGCCACGAAGAAAATGATGGTGTTGAATCCGAAAAAGGTCAAAAACAAATCGGTGCGTTTGTAACTGCGATAGTACAGGCCGCGAATCAAGATGAAGACCGCCGAAAAATTGATCAAATAGGGTATAAGTATGTCAAGCATGTTCAATGGATAAAATGTGTTTATAGGTTTGTTTGAATTGGTTTTGTTTGATGCCCGGATAAACCGCCAATGTGCCCAGACAATATTTGCTCAAGGATCCCTCGCGAATGCCGAGTTTCTTGGCGATGCCTTGAAAGGTGTTGAAATGCAAATTGGTGCTTTTGACCTCGGCGATGATCAAGTTGTCGAAGGGTATGCTTAAGCCGCTGCCAGCCTCATTCGATGGAGATCCCCAGGTGATGCCAAAATCCAGCGTCACCTTTTCGTTCTTCTGCTTGTGTAGCAACGTGATGCGCGTATATCGGACCAAGAGCGATGGTTGCAGTTGTATGGTTACAGATGGCCCAATGTGTTCGTGCAGCAGCAATTCAGCGGTGGATAGCGTTCGACCGGCCACCCTCAGTTTCTGCGTATTTCCTTTGTGGGTTTTGTGTTTCACCTCGATGAATTCCTCGCCCGTACCGCCGTAAAGTCTCCTTCGCACCTTGTATCGATTGCCCAATCCCCTGTGATGCTGAAAGTAAAACAACCGCTCCGGCGTATCGAAATATTCCGTTTCGTACGCAAACATCCGCTGTCCTTGCATTTCCAAAATGCGGTATTCATTGGCGCAATCATTCAGTATGTCTGATAACAACTTGCGGTGAAAGACAAACTTTCTATCGGTGCGATCCATCAATTCAGCCCGATCCATCAGCGATTCAATGCTCATGGATTCAAATTGTGACAGGGATTGGGATAGAATCATCAAGGCAAAAACTGGTTGATCAAGGCGATGCGATTGTTTACGTGGGTCTTCAGCGCACTGCGCTCTGCAGTAAATGCCGATGCGCTGCTCAAATGCGTATGGCTGGGCTGTTCTCCATTGATGCCCACGACAAAAGGCGTAATCAAATCATAGTATTTGTCGATCATTGCATGCATCTCGGTCTCGTTGAAAATGCCGTTTTTAAACGCCTTCATGTGGGCTTTGTACTGGGCGAAATAAACCGCATCGTTGGCGATGTAATTGATCAACGGCCACGCGGTGCTTACCTCGTTCATGGTTAATGAAATGGCATTGCCTGGGCCCGACGGTCCGCCAGTGATACCCGTAATGCCCGGACTTTTGCTGAACGATTCGTTGTTGTCCCAAGGAATCCACATCAATCCTTTGCTGCTGTGGTTGTACAAATAGTAATTGTGTGCCATCACGCCGTAGGTGTCCCAATTGACAATGCTGTTGTTGATGGCCAGGTATTTGGTGAAATGGTCTACGTTGAAAACCGCCTCCAAGCCTGTGCGCCATGCCGCTGCATTGGTAGTTCTAGAGCCATTTTGAAGCGCTTTGACCAGTCCGGATACATCGCCAAAATCTCCGGCAAGCTCGTTGTTTTTCTTCTCGAATTCTGTTTGCACAAAAGTGGCCAATTTGGATTCGGGTTTATACAAATTGCCGGCGTCTTCGCCCAATTGTTGGATAATCATTTTATCGTCTGGCAGTTCCAAACCACAATATATACCACAGTATTTCATGCCTGCACCAAAATCGATGTATACCTTATAAAAGGCCGATTGTGCCGATGGAATGCCTGCCATGCGGAAGATGTCGGACCCCAATTTTTCGCGAATCAAGGAATTGTCTTTCACCCCAGGAGAAAAGGAAAGATCCTTGAATCCGTAAAACTTTTGGTTTTTCACACTGGGTTGAACGTCTTCGAATTTGTCGAAATTTAGGCGAAATGGCAATTTGTAGATGCCTGATCGCCATGCCGAGGTGAGGGTAGAGTTGCCTTTGAGGCGGAAACCTACATGTTGCCATGTTTTGCCCTTGAATTTAATGGTGGATTGAACGTAATCGGGTTCGGTGGTGGGGAATGCACCTGGAGGTCCTCCCATGCCTCCGGCGCCAAAGTCATAGCCAAACAGCGACTTCATGTTGGCGCGAATGGCCGACCAATTGTCTGCTCCGATGGTGATTTCAAGCTCATTGACTTGGTCTTGCGGAAAAACGGTGCTGTAGTTGGGTGATGCGTTTCCGTGCGATGCTTCCGTCCAATCGGGGTTGTTGTTTCCTGCAATCACATCTGCGGGATCGGGTCTACAAGCCGAAAAGGCTGCGAGGATAAAAATCCCAATTAACTTTAACTTCATGATAGGATTAGACGCGAGAAATGTTGAATTGTTTCGCACTGCAACAAAATAAATAGAATTTGGCGGTATCCTAACCATCGCGGTGAAAATTCAGGGGCTTCATCCCCCAGAAATCGCCCAGAAATCGTTGGTTGGGGTTTGCCCTCAATAAGAACTACCTTTGTAGTATTGGAACATTTTATTAAACTCGGCATTGCGCCTGAAATCATCGAAGCGCTTTCAGCCCAAGGCTATACACAGCCAACCCCCATACAAGAACAGGCCATCCCGGCAGCTTTGGCACAGAACGACATCCTCGGAACTGCGCAAACCGGTACCGGTAAAACGGCGGCGTTCTCGATTCCCATTATTCAACAATTGATGGGCGATGCCGGACGCACCAAAGGCATCAAGGCTTTGATTCTCACGCCGACAAGAGAGTTGGCATTGCAGATCGACGAGAGTATTGCATCGTATGCTGCGAATGTGCGGTTGAAACATGCGGTGATTTTTGGCGGTGTGGGACAAAATCCCCAAGTGGATGCCATCAAGCGTGGAGTGGATATCATGACAGCGACACCCGGTAGACTGCTCGATTTAATGCAGCAGGGTTTCATCGATCTAAGAAATATACAATTTTTCGTGTTGGACGAGGCTGATCGCATGCTCGATATGGGTTTCATTCACGATGTGAAAAAGGTGATTGCGAAATTGCCAACGAAGCGACAAACCCTGTTTTTCTCAGCCACGATGCCTGCCGAGGTGGTGAAATTGAGTCAGAATATTTTGGTAGATCCTGTGCGTGTATCGGTGGCTCCAGTGTCAACCACGGCCGAGAAAGTATCTCAAAGTGTGTATTATGTTGACCAAAAAAACAAGCGCTTTTTGTTGCGACATTTATTGGATACCTCCGTTGAAGAGATTCCATCGGTGTTGGTGTTTACCCGCACCAAGCATGGCGCTGATAAAGTGGTAAAAGACCTTGTTAAGTTGAATATGACGGCACAAGCCATTCACGGGAACAAGAGTCAGAATGCCCGTCAATTGGCATTGTCGAACTTTAAAAGTAGGATCACACGCGTGTTGGTGGCCACGGATATTGCCGCACGGGGCATTGATATCGATGAGTTAACGCACGTAATCAATTACGAAATTCCAAACATACCGGAAACCTACGTACATCGCATTGGTAGAACGGGTAGGGCGGGTAACAGTGGTGTGGCTTGGTCTTTTGTGGATCGGGAAGAGGTGCCGTTTTTGCGCGACATCCAGAAGTTGATCAAGCAAGATATTCCGGTTGTGACAGAACATCCGTTTTTGCCAGGTACACATGTGGCAGAGGCCAACGATGCAAAACCTTTCTACAACGATGGCAACAATGGGAACCAACGGGTGGCAAGGAAAAAAGAGAACCTTCGCAAGGAAGGGAAATCTGCCGCACCTGCTCGGAGAGATTCGAACTTCTCAGCACCGGCGCGGAACGATCGCCGAGATCAACCAGCCAACGACGCCCCCAAGCCAAAGCCCAAGACCGAAGGTCCTCCGAAGCCCTTTACGCGCTTCAAACCCCGCGATTAACCTATTTTTTGGATTCAAACAAATCCATCGGCATCATTTCAAAGGCCGCTTTGATCGTCAATTGATTGAAGGGGTAGTGCTGCGCCTTTTCGATGCGATAATTGCCTTCGCTCACATCGGCCACTTCCAAATGAACCTGCCCTTGATCGTTGTAAACCACTGCGATGAGTCTTGCTTTGGCGCCAACGGGAAACTGTTTCATGGTATAGCTGTAACCTGTGTTTTCCATGCGGGTGCTGCTCGGCCCAAGCAAGGCGTTGTAATCCTTGAAATTTAGATAAACCAGCGCTTTGGCGCGATCCACTGAATAAGTAATGCTGTCATCGGACTTCGAAAACTTCGCAAATCGGTCGCAGTTAACCATCTGGGTGGAGTAGGATTCCAGTACCCATTTGCCATCTTGTGCGGTGGCCATTTTGGCGAGGCCAGCAACGGCGGGAGGCAAGGGCAACTGTTTGATGGTTGCAAAATTCTCATTGAGCGTGGAGAATCGAATGGTTAGGGTTTCTGGCATCGGGAAGGTGTCGAGAAAACGCACGGGCGGGGCCGACATCAGAAGTTTGCGGAATTCAGCGAAGTAGGGGCTGATGAGGCTTTTTTGCGCTTGTCCAGTATCCAGCAGTTGCACATCCGTGATTTTGCCTTGGGCATTGATCTTCAATTGGGCGGGGAAAATTACCCCGTCGCGTTTGATCTGTTTTTTAAGTTCTTTGTTGATTTTGGCTTGCTGGAAAAACCAGTTACTCAAAGCGATGTTTCTATCGTCATCTCGCATCGCCAAGGGTTGTGCCACGCCATTCGATGAGCGGGTGATGGGCAGCAACGACAAAGTATATTTGGCATTTTTGCTGTTGGGGTCGTTGTTATCATTTGGGCCATTTTGTGCGGAACTGGTATAGGTACTCCAAGTGGTTTGTTCGCCCTGCACGCCGTAGAATGTCCGGAAACCATCTTCATAGGCGCCATTGCCGATGATTTTGTAGCTTTTGCCATCACCGATGCGGAGGTTGGCATTGCCCGATTTTGCTTCCACGTTGAGCATGCCGCCGCTGATGAGGGCGTCTCCGTTGCTGGTGCTGCTGGTGAGTTGTGCGGAGGCAAAGTCGGTTTTGCTTTGAAACGATTGTACACTCAGGGTGATTGTTCCCACCACGGGGTTGCCGAGTCCGTCTGCGAAGGCTTGGTCGGGAAATTGTAGTTCGATGCCTTTTTTTGTTTTGATGCTGAACGCTTTTTCGCTTTGGTTGATTTGAAAGGTTTCAACGGCGGGTTGCATCGCGGCCAGCGTATCGAGGGCGCCAGATTTGAGCAGGGCGGGGTCGATGGGTGCTTTTGCGATGGGCCAATGGTACATGCGGTATTGTTGCTGGTCGTTGAGCATCGCCACATGCGTTACGCCATTGGGATCGGGTTTTTGGTAGGGGTAAGAGACGAACGAATAAACGGTGGTTTGGGGTTTGGGTCTTTCTGGCCGGGCGATGCCGGGGTTGTTGGAGGGGATGTTTACTCGAGGTGTTGCGGGTGACTGGGGCTTGGGGATGTCCGCTTTTGGTATACTGGGTTTGGGTTTCGGTATATCGCCTTTTTTGATGGTGGGTCTGGGGAAGTCGTTGACTGTTTGTGACAGTGCGGTATTGGCATTCAAGCAGAGAAGGGCTGATAACAAGCCCATTTTTATTGTGGTAATTGGTTGCATCCGATACATGTTGGTGTTTGTGGGTCAAATTGTGTACCAAAGATAAGGCAATGGGTATCGTATTGATATTTAGATGGATGGTGGTGATTTAGGAGGGGCTTTGGAATTGAGTCAAAGACTTTCTCATTACTTTTTGCAAAAGACATTCTTATTGCGTATTTTTGCACCCCATTGGAGAGATGGCAGAGCGGTCGAATGCGGCGGTCTTGAAAACCGTTGACTGTTACAGGTCCGGGGGTTCGAATCCCTCTCTCTCCGCTTGATACAGTTCGTAACTGTTCGAAAAGTGTGTAAGTCATTGATTTACACACTTTTTTTATGGTCTTCTAATTCTATTAAAGTCTACGTTTGTCTATAGTTTTGGTTTCCATGTGGGTTTCTTTTTTTTGAAGCCCAAAAAGAAACCAAGCAAGTAGACGCTAATAGACTGAAAAAAACGCTGAAATTGTCCCCTGTTCGTCGGAGCAAATTCACCCCACTTCGTCGGGGTAAATTGACCCCATCAAAACAATCAATTTGGTCCATGTTTAACTCAGAAGTTTACATATTTAACTGAGGCATAAGTAGGGGGGCAATTTTAGTCTGTCGTGCCCCCATCTAGGGTCGTTTGTCTGATTATTCCACAAAATATGAGCAAAACGAAGATGAGCATCCTCATTAATGTTGTATACGCTCTTGTTTCTTATTTTTGTAACATTTAAATGTTGCTTTTTGCCAACATTGGATAATTTTATGTATGTTTGTGGTGGAATATGCCTACATTTTAGTTAAACACTAATGTTGGGTTTAGTTAACATTATATAGTATTAATAGGCTGAATGATGGAAAAAAGTATCAAATATTGGCACGCAATGAGCGATCCTGCAATGCTTGAACAACTGGGTGAATTTGTTAAACAAACGAGATTGCAGCAAAATAAAACACAACAACAAGTTGCTACTGCGGCAGGAATTAATCGTTCCACAATGGTGCAAATTGAAAAAGGTGCAGGAGGAACATTGCTTTCTTTTATACAAATTTTGAGAGCACTACAGCAGCTTCAAATCTTTGAGCATTTTGAAATAAAGCAACAATTTAGCCCCTTACAACTTGCCAAGTTGGAACAGAATAAACGCCAAAGAGCAAGCACTAAAAAAGACAGTCAAAATAAAAAACCTAAAAGTGATTGGTAATGATAACAACAGCATACATCAATATTTGGAATAAACGAGTTGGAGCAATTGCATGGGATGCAAATAGTGGTTGGGCTTCATTTGAATACGAACCTTCCTTTCTTGCTAATCAATGGGATTTATCTCCTTTGAAAATGCCCGTTAGTGGTGCAGAAAAACAAGTATTTTCCTTTCCGGAATTAAGAAATACAACTACATTTAAAGGCTTACCTGGTCTTTTAGCAGATGTACTACCAGATAAGTATGGAAGCAGCTTAATTAACGCTTGGTTGGCAAGTAATGGTCGTCCTGCGGATAGTATGAACCCAGTTGAGTTATTATGTTTTATTGGAGCACGTGGAATGGGTGCTTTGGAATTTGAACCAGTTTTACCCAAAGCCAATAATGGAGCAACTAAAATTGAGCTGAGCAGTTTGATTCGAATTGCTCAAGAGATACTTTCAGGAAGACAACAATTTAACGCTAACTTATCTACTGATGAAGCAAAGGCATTGAGCGACATCTTGAAAATTGGTACTTCAGCTGGTGGGGCAAGAGCAAAGGCTGTTATTGCTTTCAATGCCGATACAAAAGAAATACGTTCAGGTCAGGCAGATGCTCCGAAAGGATTTACCCAATGGCTATTGAAGTTTGACGGTGTTACGGATCAGCAGATCGGTTCTTCATCAGGTTATGGACGAGTAGAAATGGCTTACTATTTAATGGCTAAAGAAGCTGCAATTGAAATGACTGAATGCCGCTTACTTGAGGAAAATGACAGAGCGCATTTTATGACAAAACGTTTTGATAGAGAGCATGGGAAAGGTAAAATTCATGTTCAAAGTTTTTGTGCTATTGCTCACTATGATTTTAATGAAATTAATTCGTTCAGTTACGAACAGTTATTCGAAACCATGCGAAGCATGTTATTACCCTATACCGATGCAGAACAACTTTACCGCAGGATGGTATTTAATGTAATGGCACGAAATTGTGATGACCATACAAAGAACTTTTCTTTTATCATGGAAAAAACGGGCCAATGGAAATTAGCCCCTGCATTTGATGTCTGCCACTCATATCGCCCTGATAGTACATGGGTAAGTCAACATTCAATGAGCATCAATGGCAAACGTCAGAACATTACGCGAAACGATTTGTTGCAAGTAGCAAAAAAAATGAACATCAAAAAAGCGGATGCAATCATAAATCAGGTGCACGAAGCTGTTGGTAAATGGGATGAATTTGCAATACAAACAAAAGTAAAGAAGGACTTAAAAGAGGCAATTGCAAAAACCTTATTGCTTTTATAAAATAGACAAGGCATTGTTGCGCTAATTAAATTGCAAATTAAAATAGGTTCATTATCTTTTTGACCCGATACAATCTCAGATTGTTTCATTTCCTTTGAAACCGTTGTCCTGCAACGGTTTCTTTGTTTTATTGTGTTTCAGCAAATTGCATGTTGTTTCAGCAAAAGTTTCAGTAGCGGTTCAGGACAGCCGAAAAATGTTTCAGTAGTACGTAAAAAATGAACTTGGCGAAAAATGGGTTCATCGGTGAAAGGTAACAGAATTAACATTGAGATTCCTTGCGATCTGAAAGAGATGAGTTAATTTGCTCAACCCAAACAGATATCCATGACGATCTTGACACTAATTAGCACCGATTCCCCCTGGCTCCTTGCGATGGTGGTGGTTTTGGCCGCTGCGATGCAGTCGTTGTTTGGGTTAGGGGTGCTGTTTTTGGGTACGCCCTTGTTGCTATTGCTTGGCTATCCAATGATGTCGTTACTTTCTTTGCTGCTGCCGATATCGCTATGTATATCGCTGTTGCAAATCGCCAGAGGTTGGAAGCATGTGCAATGGACATTCGTTTGGAAATTTGTCCTTTTTGCATTGCCGTCAGTTGCCCTGGGTTCGTTTCTGCTCAGGTCGATCACGGTGTGGTCGATGCTCCCTGTGTGTATTGCCGCCTACATGCTATTTGTGGCCATCGGATTTTATTTCAATGCCTTTCCCAAACTCGTGGAGCGATGGATGCACAACCAAGCCCTTTATTTGTTCGCAACTGGACTCCTTCATGGATTAACAAACCTTGGTGGTCCATTACTTTCATCCTTCGTAGTCACGAAATACCCCAATAAACACCAATCACGGGCAACCATCGCCATCTGTTATGGATCGTTGGTTGCTGTACAATTAATTTCGCTCTATCCATCTCTACGGATGGTGCCAACCTCCAAATCAACCGTATCGTACCTCGTTCTTTTGGCACTGGCAATGTACTTTCTTTTCGATAAATGGGTGTTTCACCGCCTCAGCAATGAAAAGTTTAAACAGGTTTTTGGTCCAATATTGGTCTTGATGTCGGCCTTACTGCTGCTGCGCGCATGGATGTAACTGTGGAATTGCGCAGGAATTAATTATCGGATAATGTAACCCGAAGCACATACGGGTTGGATTTTTTGCCGCATTTTTGCGATCATGTACAAGGGGATTCTCTTTTCTATTTTTGTGGGTTTGCTGTCTGTGTTGTTGGAAAAATTTATGCCGCCGGCCTTCAACGGAATCCTCATTGCCTTGCTTTTGGGAATGCTCCTTGGCAATTTGCTGAAACTCCCCGTAGCATTGGAACCGGGTATCAATTATACCAGTTCCAAAATGTTGGAACTATCCATTTTGTTCCTTGCGGTGGGCATCAATTACACCGATATCGCGGCTTTGGGCGTTCAACCTTTTGTGGGGGTTGCGTTGGTGGTTTTTGCGGTGCTTTTTCTGTCGTTTTTTCTCTCTAAGCGATTCAACTGTCCGGGTAACACGGGTATCTTGGTGGGTTTCGGTACGGCCATTTGCGGTTCCAGTGCCATCGCCGCCCTGGCGCCATCGCTCCAAAAACAAAACAAAGAGGATGTAGCCATCGCCATGGCAGTGGTAAACCTTTTGGGCACCTTGGGGATGCTGGTTTTGCCTTGGGCTTTGTTGCAAATTGATTGGCCCAGCAGCGATGTAGCTTCTTCGGCCATTGGTTATTTGGTGGGTGGTTCGCTGCATTCGGTTGGAAACGTGGCAGGCGCCGGCTTTGCCATCGGAAAATCGGCTGGAGATGTGGCCATTACCGTTAAATTGGCCCGTGTAGCGCTGCTAACCCCGGGATTGATCTTCATGACCTATCTCACCCAACGCAACGCCGAAGGCAGTTGGAAACGATATTTTAATTTGCCCTGGTACCTCATTGGATTCATCATCGTGACCTTTGTTGTGAGTGTGGTGGATGTCCCCAAGCCCGCCCTCAAAGACGTAGAATACGTTGGCAAAGTGATCTTGACGATTGCGATGTCGGCGATCGGACTCAAGGTAAGTTTCAAGAAGTTGCTGCAAGCGGGCAGTCGCGGACTCCGTTTTGGTGTAGTGATGTTTGCCCTACAACTATCGCTGTTGGGCTTGGCCATTTTGGTGATGCGTTGAATGGTTTGCGCTTAGGTGAAAGTAATCACCAAATCCTTTTCGATATCGGGATGAAGGCTGCGGGCGACCGGACAAGTATTTGCCACGCGAATCAAGATTTCTTGGATATTTTCGGGCAGGCCGGTGGGCAATACAATATTGATGTGGCTGCTGATTTTGGAGATTCTGCGTGGATCCGATGCCATGTGCTTGGTGGTTTCAGCGGTCATATAGGTGATTTCGAACCCTTTTGTTTGTGCATAAATACCCAAGGTGGTGATGATGCAAGTGGTCAAACTCAACGCACACAAATCGGTGGGAGAGAAGGCCGATCCCATCCCTTTGTTATCGGTGGGTGCATCGGTGAAAATTTCCGTCCCGCTCTGCAAATGAATGTTGCTACAGCGTAATTGTCCGAGGTATTTGGTGCTTGCGGTTGCCATGAAGCGAAAATACGACAAACTTATTGGCTGAATGATCAATGTCACCCAATATTTTCCGGGTCGATGCTACCTTTGTTCAATCATGCGAGTGCTGAAATTTTCATTGAGGACAAAAAATTGGTGTGTGGGGGCGATGTGGTTCATTTTTGCGTTGAGCACTGAACCCTCGCTGGCCCAAACCCAGCCCTTTTCTTTGATGATTCAGCGCTTAGATATGCCGGCTTTGCCGAGTTTGCATTCATTTGCGGCGGCCCAATATCAAGGGAAATGGTATTTGTTCGGTGGCCGCCGCGACGGGCTCCATCGAAGGCAGCCGTTCCGGGCCTTCGATTCCGCCCACGCCAATCGCTATATCTGGTGTGTTGATCCGGAATCCCGAACCGTAGATTCAATGCCCATCCAAAACCTAAACCCCTCACTCCAATCGCAATTGGCTTCTACCAATATGTTGTTCCATCAAGAAGAGAAATTTCTCTTCCTCGTGGGAGGTTACGGATTGCCCTGTAGGCAAGACAAAGCCCTGTTTACACCACCATCAAAATATACAGACCCCGAAGCGCATCGCACCTTTCCCTACCTCACAAAGGTGGATTTGGCCAAGCTCAGCAGCGAATTCGCCAAACAATCCGAGCTCAATTCGCGCAAAGACCAAATCAAACAGAAACCGTTCCCGTTGGCTAAACTTTCATCCGCCTTTGAACAATGGACCGATCCCCAATTTGCACTCACCGGCGGCGCCATGTTTTACCAAGTTGACTATTTTCCTCACCGCATGCCAACAGGCAGGTTTTATTTGGTGGGCGGACATCGTTTCGATGGCTTGTACAATCCCATGGGACCGCAAAACGGACCTGGATTTGAACAGGAATACCACCATGGAGTGCGTCGTTTTCAACTGGTTCAGCAAACCGTTACATCTCGCAAAAAGCGCAAAAGCCGCAAAAAATCAACGCCAACAAAAGAGTTTGTCGTCTGGCACTCATCGCTTACCGACAGTCAATTCCGCCGCCGGGATGTGAATGTGATGCAATCCCTCCATCATGTTGACGCGGCCAATGATTCACCCTTTCCCCATATACGCAAAGACCTAATGGTGTTTTCAGGGGTGTTTCAAGAACGCGCAAACATTCCCTATACCAATTTGCTGGAGATAAATGCAGATTCCAATACCATTAAACCCGTGCCCCAATTCAATCAGCTGCTAAACCAATACCACAGCGCCCACACATCGTTCTATTCCTATAAAGTGGATGCGCAGTTTTTTCTATTTTTTGGGGGCATCGCCCAGTATTATTTCAATGATTCGGGCCTGTTAACCCAAGACCCAGATGTGCCTGTGGTATCCACGGTATCGGTGATTGAACGCACGGCGACCAATGAGTACAGCGAATATGCTTTGCCCATTCAACTGCCCAAAGGGGTAGGGGCCGGCACCGAATTTATACCGGCGAATACGGTTCCGCGGATGGAAGGAACTGAAGTGATCGATCTGGAATCCTTGCAAGGCGATTCACAACTCCTCGGCCATCTGGTGGGCGGATTTTCTACCACGGCGCCCAATGTGTTTTTCGATAACGATGCCAATGAAAGCAAGGCCGAAGCCTATGCCTATGCGGTGTATTGGAAACGCAACAACGAATTCCGCGATCCTGCACGGAAACTATCGCTCAAAGAGGCCCAATGGGTTGAGCAAGGCAACAACGGACGAATTCATTTTCAAGCGTTTACCAATACCGAGAACGGGAAAGTTTATTTCATCATCCAGATGGCAGAGGAAGGGCCGTGTACATTAACCCTGCGCGATGAGTCCAGCAAATTGTTACTGAGACACGAATTTCCGGACGGATTGCCCAAAGGCGAGAGTGTTTTTGCCTTGCCGCTTTACGATGCCAACCAAACCAAAACCTATCAGGTGGAGTTTGAAGCTGGAGGGGTTTTCCTGAAAGAGCAGTTGATAATCAATCCATAACGACATAAAAAAGCCCCCTCGTTTCAAACGAGGGGGCTTGCTTTGGAGGTCGGAAGCGGATTCGAACCGCTGTAAAGGGTTTTGCAGACCCGTGCCTAGCCACTCGGCCATCCGACCTTTTTAAGGAGTGCAAATATACGAAAAATAATTCTCAAATAACAGCGCCGTCTGCCATTTCAATGATACGATCGGTTTTCTTCGCGAAATCGGGATCATGGGTTACAATCAGCAGAGAAGTGCCAAGTTCATGGGTTAATTCTTTGAAAATATCAAATACAATGACTGCGTTTTTGCTATCCAGGTTGCCCGTGGGTTCATCGCCCATAATGATCGTGGGGTCGTTAATCAACGCCCGTGCAATGGCTACCCGCTGTTTTTGTCCGCCCGATATCTGCGTCGCTTTTTTCAAGGCTTGGTCGTCTACCCCCAACAATGCCAACTTTTTCATGGCATCGTGCTCAACCTCATCTTTGGATTTTCTGGCCAATTTCAATCCAGGCATCATCACATTTTGCAGCACAGTAAACTCAGGTAACAGATAATGAAACTGGAATACAAAGCCAATGTGTTGGTTTCGAACCTCAGACAGTGCTGCGCCATTTAATCCGGTCAATAGGCGATCGCCCAGAAATAGATTCCCCTCATACGCGGTATCCATGGTGCTCAAAATGTACAGCAGCGTACTTTTTCCGCAGCCCGATTTGCCCATAATAGAAACAAATTCACCTTTGTTCACTTCGATATTTACTTGCTTCAATACCTGCACTTTTACCGGATCAACAAAGTATTTGTTGATGTTTTCGGTGCGAAGAATGGGTTTGATTCGATTCATGATGCGCTGTTGGGATTTGTATGTTACTGTCCACGGATGATTTCAACCGGGTCAATTTTACTGGCTTTTCGCGCAGGCAAATACCCCGCAAAAAAGGTGGTCACAATGGCAAAAACGGCGCCGATTACATAAAATAAGGGTTGAAAATTCACAGGGAAGGTCTTCACCGTTGGAATGGCCTCGGTTTCAAAAGGCGCTTTGCTAATCAAAAAACTCAAAATGCCACCCATACCCAAACCAATTATACCGCCCACAATGCCTATGAACATCGCTTGGTAAATGAAAATACGCTTCACATCTGACCCTGAGAAACCAGTGGCTTTCAAAATGGCGATGTCGTTCATCTTCTCGTAAATCACCATGTTCAAAATGTTGTAAATGCCAAAACCCGCCACAATCAACAACGTAATCGATACCGCATAAGTAATGATGTTTCTGATGGTGTTGCCCGTTTCAAATTGTGCGTTGGCGGCTTTCACGTCGATACTGTTCACCCCATAGGTTTGAGCAATTTCATCGGAAAGGCCCTTGGCTTTTTCAATGTCGAACAGTTTCACACTGATGTCGGTGATGTAATTATTTCCTTCGCCCGCAATGCGTTGAGCCATTTTTATGTTTACATAGCTCTGCAATTTGTCGATATCGGCCAATCCACTTTGAAAGAATCCTACCACCTTTAATCGGTAAGTGGCACCGGTGCTGCTAAGAATTTGTATGCGATCGCCAATGCCAACACTGAGTTTCTTTGCCACACCCATACCCAATACGATGCCATTTTCGTTGTTGGCTAGGTCAAGCGGCAAACCATCAACAATATACTGTTTGAAATTGAATAAGCGATCTTCTTCGATCGCATTGATGCCGATCGCGTTTCCGTTTAACAACACCGATCCCGATTGGTAGAAAATTCTTGCGCTAACCTGAGGCGTTACACCCATGACCAAGGAGTTCTTTTTGAGCAAGTTCATCAATGGCTGATTGTTGTATACACTTGCTTTCTCTTGTTTGGGCTTGATGGAGTGAACCATGTGTACCGCCCGCTTAAAATCTGGATGTAGCTGTATTGGTTGTTTTTCGCTGGGTTGAACCTCGTTGTAGATACGGATGTGTGGGGTGCGATTCAGAATCAGTCCATCGAGCAATCCGTTCAATCCGGTCATGAAGCTCACCAATACAATGAAGGTCCCAATGCCAAAGGTTACTCCTAAACTGGCGATAGCACTTTGCTTTTTGCGGGTGAGCAAATGCGTTTTGGCAATCTGAATCAGTACCGCGTTGTTCATTCCTTATTTTGCCTTGGGAATCAAAATCTCAGCTGTTTCGTCAAGGCCTTCGATCACTTCCACGAATTCTAAGTTTCTCAATCCCGTTTTTACCGTCACATCGCCACCCCTGGTTTTTACCACATTGTTTTTATCGATGCTCGCAATGGGGATCAACAGGGCTTTCTCTTTTTGGGCGATGACGATGTTTACCTCAGCACTCAAGCCCGGATACAATTGGGCAGGTTTTTCATCGAATACTGCTTCCACTTCAAACGACTGCGACTTTGCATTCATGATGGGTATGATGCGGGTGATATGTCCTTTGAACGATTTTCCTTTGTATGCATCCAAGGCAATCACTGTAGTTTGTCCCACCTTTATTTTGGCGATATCCACTTCGTCAACTTCCAGGTGAACCAAATAATCACCACTGTTGCCCAAAATGGCCAATGGTTTCTGGGGCGATACCCATTCACCCTTTTCCGCCAATAACTGAAATACCTGTCCGCCGATGTCAGACTTTACATCAAATTCAGCCAAGTTCTTTGCGGCTGTTCCTTGATTGTTTTGCGCTTGTTTTTGGTTAAATGCCAATTGGCTTTGGGCTACGGATAGCTTTGATTGGATGGCTTTCACCGCATTTTTACTCGCAGCGGCGGCTAGTTTCTTGGCTTCCAATTGTGTTTGACTGCCAATATTTTGGGCCCATAAGTTTTGTTGACGTTTGTAGTTGAGCGAATCCAATTTGGCTTGCTCTTGGGCGGTGGCCAATTGCGCCTGTATTTCTAGAAGTTGTTTAGCACTTGTCTTTGATAGTTCAACGGCTTCTCCCGCAGTATTGGCAGAAAGCGCTGCCCCCGTGTTGTCTAAATGGGCGATAAGTTGTCCGGCAGTAATCACATCGCCTTCAGCAACGGCAAAGTTGAGAATTCTTCCCGACAGCGCAGGGTAGAGGGTATACTGTGCGGCAGCCTTGATGGTTGCGCTTGCATAGACAGATTCAATGATGGGTTGGTAAGCGGGTCGAATGGATTGGTTTTTGTCTTTACAGCCAAGGGCTAAAACGGACAAGGCAACGAAGCCCAAATGACTGAATTTCATGGTGCTTCAAAATTAAGCAGAAAATTCAGTGCATTCCATGACTCACATCACCCAAATTGGGAATTGCAGCATTATTTTAGCGACTGTACACTTGCTGTCCGCCAATGAAGGTATGAAAGACCCTGGCTTTTGGGATTTTCTCCGCAGCTACCGTCATCAAATCGGTATCCATTACAATGAAATCAGCCATTTTGCTTGCCTCCAAAGACCCCGTGCGTGTTTCGTCGAAATTGGCGTAGGCGGACCACAATGTCATCCCCCAAAGGGCTTGTTTGCGCGAAAGGGCTTGCTCTCCAATGAAAGGACGTTCGAGTTTTCCCGCTGCATCCATGCGTTGGGTAGCAGAATAAAGCGTGTTCATGGGAGAAATTCCCTCAACGGGGAAATCTGTACCCAAAGCAATCACCTTCGCCTGCGACAGCAAGTTTTGATAGGCATAGCCCCCTTTGCTTGCCGTACTACACAAACGTTCATCGGCCCATGGTGCGTCTGAAGTAGCATGGGTGGGCTGTACACTTGGGATGATGCTGCGGCTGGCAAATATCTTTTGATCTTTTCCACTCACAATTTGGGCATGTTCGATGCGCCATCGGGCATCATACCCCTCCGGAATGTTTTTTTGGAAAGTGCGCAATGCGATGGCATTGGCGCTGTCGCCGATGGCATGTACACAAACTTGGAACCCTTTGTTAAGAAGGTACACTTGATACATTTCAAATTTCGATACATCGATGATTTGCAATCCCTTGTGTCCGAGTTGGTCGCAATAATCGCCCTTCAACAATGCACCCCGAGAACCTAAGGCTCCGTCTAAATACATTTTCATCGACCGCATGGTAAACAAATCGCTAAAAATCATCCCGTTACGGGAAATAAAGCCGAGGTTTTCTTCGCTCATCGACAGCATGCCGTATATGCGTAAATTCAGTTTACCTTGATTCTGTAGGTCTTGGATGAGGGTGATGTCGTCCTGAGAAATGCCCGCTTCCGCAATTTGGGTCAGACCCTGTGAGTGACAGTTCTTTAATCCTGTGGCTAAGCCATTTTCCCAGGCAGAGAATGGCACTTTTGGCAATTGAGATTTTATCAAATCGGCGGCATTGTCGATGCAGATTCCCTGGAATTTGCCATTGACCATCACAAATTCTCCACCGGGGATGGTGTTATTGATGTTGAGGTTTAAGGCCCTGATAGCGGCGGAATTGATCCATACGGCATGTCCATCAATCCTACTCAAACACACAGGTGTGTTGGGAAAGGCTTTGTCGAGCAGTGCCATACCCGGATACGATTTGGTTGTCCAATCATTTTGATCCCAGCCTCTACCAATGAGCCAGGGCAATTTGTTTTTCTTGCTGAATTTTTTGGCGCGCTTTATGGCATCGGCTTCCGATTTGCAACCCACAAGGTCTACTTCTGTGAGTCCTTTAGAATAGGCCAAGAAATGACAGTGCGCATCGATGAACCCGGGATAAATAAATTTGCCGGGGAACGCTAACTTGGTTGTGTGTGGGTAGAGGGAATCGGCCGTTCTGACATCCCCCGTGTATAAAATGATGCTATTCTCCACAACCATGGCAGTTGCCGTGGTAAAGCCTGTATCGGCCAAGTAAATTTTTTCTGCGGTGTAAATGATTCTATTCGACTGATTTTGAGCGTTTAAGGTGAATTGGCTCAAAAAAAACATCACAAAAATTAAAAATAATCGCTTCATCTTTTGGGGGTTAATGGCACATTTGTTGTTACAAAATACGCAACATCTTTATAATTAGTTGCAAAAATCACAAAAACTATGAACAAACGACGCATTCTCGGGGTAGTATTGGTACTTTTCATCATTGGGTTGGTCATCGGATATAAGCTATGGACTACACCCCCTGAAAATCAAACTGCGGGTGAGCCCGATTTCGAAAAGAACCTACAGGAATGGGTAACTACATTGGACGCCGACACCGCTGCTGCAACAACATTTTCAACATTTGTAGGCAAGAGCGTAAAATTCTCGGGAGAAGTGGCTGATGTGATGGGCGATAGCAGCCTCACCTTGCAAATCAAAACAGGCGTGGAAGGTTTCAACCTGAATGCCAATTTTCACCAAGATTACAAATCGACCGTCAGCGGTGTTGTGACGGGTGATGTGGTTACACTCCAATGTATTTGTGATGGTTTGATGGTGCCAATGTCGGCCGATGATTTGTTTGCAGAAAAGAAAATCGACATGAGTCGTTGCACAATCCTCAATTTGGAGCAACACAAAGCGGATGTTTCTAAATCCCTGGATCACGCTGAATCAGAATCAGGCGAACAGTCTGATTCCAAATAAGTTAATTCCCAAAAATTCAACCCCAAAAATTCACTCACAACCTTTTAATTCGAAATAAAAACCATGAAAAAATACTTTATCCTCACCGCCATCGCTTTGATGCCTTTGTTTTCAGCCGCCCAAGTATATAAGACTTCTGCCGGTAAAATCTCATTTGTAAGTAAAACTGCCATTGAGGAATTCAGTGCCAACAACGCGCAAGTTGAGGCAGCCATCGCACCGGCAAAAAATCAAATTCAGTTTCGTGTGCCTGTGAATGGATTTGTATTTAAATCTGGGCTGATGCAAAAGCATTTCCAAGAGAATTACATGGAAACCTCACAGTTTCAATACAGCAATTTTGTTGGCAAACTTTCCAATCCAACCGCGGTAAACTTTGCCCAAAACGGAGAATATCCTGTGGAAGCCATTGGGAAGCTCACCATGCACGGCGTGACCAAAGACATCACGGTTCCCGGTAAAGTGGTGGTGAAAGACGGCGCCGTAACCTTGAAAGCCAACTTCCGCATCAAATGTTCTGATTATCAAATCAAAATCCCCGCGGCCAGTGCTGCATCGGTTTCTGATGAGATCGCCATCGCCGTAGACTGCGCTTTGGCAAAGTAATTTCTATCAACTGCTTCAATTCAAACCATGAACATCAAAAAGTTTTCGCTTATCGCAGCCTTCGCCTTCGTGGGTGTTTGGGGCATGCAATCCTGTCAGCACGAGCAAATGGGCGATCCCAATGCAGCCATCTGCTTTGAGAGAGATATTCTGCCCATTTTTAATTCCAAATGCGCCATGAGTGGTTGTCACGATGCGGGGACTGCTGCTGAGGGCTATGATTTATCCAATTATAGCAAGATTGTTGGTGATGGTATCGTAAAAGGAAAACCTGGCAAATCTGAAATCTATGAAGAAATTGAAGATGGTGAAATGCCGCCCAAAGGATACACAAAGCTTTCAGACGCTGAAAAGCAAATGCTCTACGATTGGATCGCCGATGGTGCCAAAAACGGTATCAACTGTGCGGTGAAATGTGATTCTGCGGTGTCTGGATTTACCGCGGTGATTCAGCCCATGATGACAAAATACTGTGTGGGTTGTCACGCCTATCCCAACGCCTCCGCTCAAGTGGAACTTTCAGGATATATCGGTGTAAAAAACGCCATCAACCAAGGGTTGCTAAAATCATTGGATCACAGCGGTTATTACCCAATGCCAAAAGGCGGTGCCAAATTGAGCGATTGTGAAATCAACCAAGTGCGCAATTGGATTCAAAGAGGAGCTCCCAATGACTAAATTCAAATTCTGGTTACCTGCAATCATGGTTGTAGGTATTGTTGTGGCGACCCAAAGTTGCTATTACGACAACAAAGCTGAAAATTATGGCACATCGGTCTGTGATTCAGCCAACCCAACCTACACGGCAAACATTCAGCCCCTGATCAACCAAAATTGTATCGGTTGTCACGGTAGCAGTGGTCCTTCAGGTGGAATATCGCTACATACTTACGACCTAGTAAAAGCCCAAGCGCTGAAAGGCAGTTTGAGTGGCACCATGAAAAAAACCAGTCCTTATAGTTTGATGCCTCCCGGTGGCAAATTGAGCGATTGTAAAATCGGACAGGTGGATAAGTGGATTCGCAACGGCATGCCCCAATAAATGCAGAGATGAGAAAATATATACTTGTTTCGATTCTCGGAGGATGGATGATGCAATCGCCCATACAGGCCGAGGTTCTAGAAACGCTCAGTGATTCAGCGAATGTTCGCGAGGCCGTTACACAAACCGTTAATATCGCCCAAATACAAACCAAATACATTCCACCCGCATTGAGTTTGGAACGCAAAAGCTTGCGCATCATCAATATGCAAGGCGCAGCCGGATTGCCCAAAGGCGAGTGGGAAATGTTCATTCAACATCGTTTCGGGACCTTTGGTACCGGTGCCTACAATTGGTACGGACTGGATCAAAGTTATATGCGCATTGGTTTGGATGCGGGATTGTCAGAACGACTCACCGTAGGTGTATCGCGCAGTAGCATGAACAAAATCGCGGATGGCTACTTCAAGTATCAATTCAAAGGCAAAGCCACTGCATCGCCCAAGAAAGAAGGCGACAGTAAATCGGAGGTTACGGCGGCTTGGTACAGCAACGTTTCTATTAACACACAAGCCAGGGCCAGCATTTCGCCAGAACCTTTCTATTATACCAACCGATTGAGGTTTGTGAATACCATCATCATCAGTAAAAACATCAACGATCGATTGT
>Ga0255132_1000273_pt1 | contig 20929 bp, 16 predicted proteins | sample Law_Law_RepA_8d_FD_188551 | JGI IMG/M metagenome (GOLD analysis project Ga0255132, IMG submission 188551) | Freshwater microbial communities from St. Lawrence River, New York, United States - Law_Law_RepA_8d | ecosystem: Environmental > Aquatic > Freshwater > River | place: USA: New York...
GCAGTTTGCACCCATAGCTCAATTGGATAGAGCATCGGTCTACGGAACCGAAGGTTTCTGGTTCGAATCCAGATGGGTGTACTTTTAACAACATCAGTAAGGCACTAAGGGCTATCAGAGCCCTTTTTTTATTGGGTTTTTCGCTTGTGCAGATGATTTCTGATGACGACTGTTCCTCCCCTGATGGGGCTACCAATGGGGCTACGGAAGTGCCGGTAGCCCCTTTTTCAGAGTTTGTGCCTGTCGCCGCCTCAAAATCCGCCTCCGTTGTCTGAAGGTAGTGGGTTTCGGCGATTGCGCCCGTGTGCCCAAACCAGTCGTTCAGAACGTGGTTCTTGAACCCTGCACGCTCCAGCTCGGTGCGTCGACTTGCCCGCAGTGCCATGAAGGGCTTGGGCCATTTCTCAACTCCTGCAACGTCGGCGATTCGACCAAGAGTAGTCCGAAGATTGTCCTCGGTAGAGCGGTACTTCTGAACCACGCAAGAGTCCAGCGGTACTTTGACTCCTGGTTCTACGATCGCGAATAGCTCGTTCAGTTCGGTGCGAAGCTCGGGCCACAGAGGTATCACACGTTCCTTTTTGCCGTAACGCTCGGTTTTGGGGGATCGGACTTTGAATCTGTTGCGTTCCCACTGAATATCCGACCATCTAAGGTTCAAAGTCTCGGATGGGGTTCGCAGTCCGCCGTATCGCGCCAATGCAAAAATGACTCGCCATTCCTGGTTTGGGCAAGCAACCAGGATCGCTTTGGCAGTCGAGTCGTCGATATAGCGGTTTTTGGATTTGTCACTCTTGAGGTCGATCCGAACCCCTCGAAACGGATTCTCCTCGATCAGTCGATCCGCCACAGCTTGGTTGAGGATCTGCAGACAGCGTTTGACGTTTTGACCCGCAGTGTTGGGGCTCAATTCTAAGTCTTGAATCATCCAACGATGCCAACGCTCCACATCGCTTCGCCTCAGTGACCCGAACGGAACGTCCTTTTTCAAGAACGATTCAAGCTTATCGATCGCCTGTTTGTAATTCTCTGGTTTTTTCCAGTCCGTTCGTTCTTTGACATAGGCTCTGAGATAAGCGATTAAGGTTCGTTCAGCTTCCACGAAAGCTCTTGCTTCGACTAAACCCAAAATCGAAAGTCGCTCATGAAGTTCTGATGGGATCGATTCGAGCCATCGTACAGAAGCGCGAGGGGGAAGTCGGTTCCTTGCCTTGGAATCGATCAAATGCTCGATATGGTCTTTTGCAATTTGGGAGTCCGATTCATCGAAGACTCCTAAGCTTATGGTCTCGCGTCTCTTACCGACGTAGGCTCGAACGCGCCATACATTCCGCCCGCCATGGGTCACTAAGTCCAGACTAGCCATCGTTTCACCTCCACGAATCTCACCCGAAAGAAAACTCCACGGCAGCCAACGGGTGAACATTGGTTTTCGGCTTCGAATTTCCTAGCCGTGGAACCATCACCATAAATCATCGGCCATCACAATACAAGACAGTTCTCAAAACACTCTAAAATGCCTCGGTAATCGCCGGAGGCTCGGGAAGCGACAGATTCCATTTTTTCACGCTAAAGTAGTCGGCACGAACAATCGCATTACCATCCCGAAGAAAGGCTTGTCGATCACACCGATCACATCGCAACCCATCATCCGCTTCGATCAACCGATCACCTCGTCGGCACCAGGGGCACAGCCATCCTGGTTCCTCGGTCAGATATTCAGGCGATGAAGGCTTATCCAGCATGTCGACCAGGGCCAACCGCTCGGCATCTTCACGGGCCAGCCCGCCGTCGTATTCCATGATCGCAGCGCGTTCACTCCATTGCTCGACCAGGGCCAACAGGTCAACCCGATGGGCTCGCAACTCGGCCACGATGCCTTCGGTGAGCACGCCCACGGGAGCATCGATCGACAGTCGGCCATCGGCCTCGATCGACATGATAACACCCGAGTCGATTAGCCGACGAAATAGCGATTTAACCACGCTCATCCAAGCACTATCCTCTCCCGATCGCCGGACGATTTTTTCTCTGAATCCTTTACATTGGTGCTGACGAAACCGACGAAACTACCGTTAGATAGAGTTTTGTCAGTTTTGTCAGTTCTTTTATGGAGTGTTCCGAGAAATTCAGCAGTCTGCGGATGAATAGCGTAATGCGTAGTTGGTCGCCCGCTCTCAGGTATGGATTGCGCTGATTGCACCCAGCCCGCATCATCAAGCAACTCCAGCGTTTTACGTACCACCTCCGCATCATTCAGTCCGCTCCAGCCCTTGCGTTCAATGTCTCGGGCTCGAATCGGTTTATCCTTGGGCCAGCTAGCCAGCCTCAAGAGTAAAGGTTTTGCTTGCCGCCTCTCGGGAAGAATTGCAATGGAGTACAGTCGAGCCGCATGCGATTCGAGATACTCAGCCCACCGCACCGCTAATTCAGCAGCCTCGCCACTGATCGGTCCACGACCACCTTTTGCAAGATGAAGCACCAGGGCGATCGATGGAACCAAGGAAGCGTACTTGGAAAGATGGGATTCAAACGCTTCGGGAAGATTTCCGGTACGAATGCGGTTTTGAATTTCAACATCCCATCGATCGAAGATAGTTTGCCCATCGCTATCGAACCGTACCCAAGGGATACCAGTGCCATCATCGTACTTATCCCGTTCTGCAAACGACTCGGCATCTAATTCAGCCAAACTGTTAAATACTTCTACCAACCGATCGCGAGCTTCCGAATTTGGCCAACGATCCACATGGCGATACTCAAAAGGTGAGTCAGGCCAAACCAAGATTTGCAGTCGCTGGATCAGTCCATCATCACCACGACCGCCACGCATAGCGGCTGCAACATAGTCACCGATTCCACCGGGTGTAGCACAGCCGAACAATGATAAGCACGGATGCTCCACCACAGTTTCCCCTCGCCCAACCCGATCGATATTCAGCCGCCCATACCCGTTCCACAATGTCAAGAATTGTTGACGAACCCCAGCCATATCCTGCTTATCCAGCCCACGCAGCCAAGACAACAATTCATCAACCCAGAGCAGCATCCCGTGAGGATACTTATTCAGCATATCGCCAAGCTTTTCAATGGTCGAATCCGTGGTGATGATTCGCCGAGCAATTGGGGGCACCGCTTCTTCGATCTCCTTCATCTGCTGGATTTGCGTTCGTGCCGATGCTTCATCGCCCGACTTCATCAAATCATCAAACTTCTTTTTAATCGTTTTAACCCTCGATTCAGCAATCAGCTTATCGACGCTAAACGATTCCAGTTCTAAGGCTACCTTTTCATGCTCACGGGCCTCAATCGCTCGAATCCGTTTTTCAGCCTCCGCAATCGCTGGGGATTTCTTCAATGACGGACGACCCACTACGCAGCCCCACAAATTGGGAACGACTAACCAGTTATCGAATCGGCGAGGTCGAATACCGATTCGGCATCCGATCACCGCAGCCATAGCGACCAGCATTGCTGCCGCTGGGAAATCGGGGGGGCATTGCATCCGCTCTGCAATGTCATCGACTACATTTCCAACAACTTTGGGGAGTAAATCGGAGCGATAGGGCGATACTTCGGGTAGTGGATCCTGCAACTCCTCGGGAACACCCCAAACTCGCCCAACTTCATCAATAAGATCGAGTCCGCTGGGATCGATTGCTTGCAACCGGCATCCGATACTCTCGGTTGTGATACCTGCGTTCGCCTTATGCACCTCCGCTGCGACTCGCTGTACGTCAGCCGTACAAGACAGATCCACGACACCACTCCAAATCGATCGCTGGTTGTCCGATCGGACGATTGCTAGACTGATTTTGCCATCAAGTTTTCGATGGGCCACTGTAACTAATTGAATCCCGTTCATACTGCACCCCCATTGCTCCAACCGACTGTTAAAACCTCCGCTGCACTTGCTCCTAGCTCTAGATCAATTCGGCTTGCACCTCGATTGATCCATTCCCTCGCATCTTTGATCCCTGAGGGTGGTTGGATGATTCGGGCGCCTGCGACTAATACAAGCTCGCTCCGAAGCAATCTTGCACTCTCTAAGCCAGGGCCGTCTCCATCGGCAACGATGACCCACTCCGCTGGGAGAATGCGCATTCCGAGTTCCAGCAACAGATCAACACCGCTCTTGGCACTCGGGACACCAACGGCATCGAGGCCAGTTGACAACAGGGCAGCCGCATCGGAAGCCCCTTCGGCAACCCAAACCCGAGCCCCCGGTTCGATGTTGGCAAAACGATCAGGATCAAAAAAGAGTCCCGCAGCCGACCCCTGCACAGATCGCTTAGCACCTGTCTTCGGATCTCGCAAACGCAGTCCGATTATTTCGCCCCTGGCATTTCGCATTGGCCACGTTGTCGTACAGCGTGATGGGCACCATCCCACGCATAGACTTCGCAAAACATCCGAAGTCACGCCCAGCGAGCGCGCAAGATGTTCACGCCCATCATCCGAGAGATTCCGAAAGTAAACATCGGCAGCAAAGGCCAACCGCTTACGATCAACCTCGGATTGTTTTGGCTCGGGTGATACTATCGTCGGCTCGATGGCTCGATGGATCGCTCGGTGCTTACCATCCCCAACGCCTAGCCACGAACGTAGCCATCGGATCGCTATGGCAAGGCTGCACTCAAGCCACCATTGAAGGGACGCAAGCCCATCGCCTGCCCTGGGTGATGTTGAACCATTGAAGCAATGCCGACAGAAAACCGCGCCGACGTTTTCGATATCCTTGAGGACAGCAAACCGATCACGCCCCCCACACTTAGGGCAGGGCCGACCACGGCGATCTGCAAGGGCCTCAGATGGAATACCCGCATCTCGGAGAATCTCGCGCCAACGCCCTTGGGCCATTCGCTTAAGCTCATGGATGGGGATAGAATGGGATCGGTAGTTTCCTCGGGGGTTGTGATGTTGCCTATTCATCGCAGCCCCCTTTTTTGTTGCCGAGCAATTCGCTAGGCAGATAACGCCGCAATCGCCCAATCTTGTGGCTTGGGATGCTCCCGTCAGCCGTTCGACGTTCGAGAGTTGGCACAGAAATCCCGAGTATTGCAGCAGCCTGATTTTTATCTACAAACCCTTGGTGGGGGCTGCAATTCAAGAGAGTGACTACGCGCTCAGCGACTTGCTCTGACAGGGTATTAAGTTCGGCAGGGGTCATGCGTCACCCGCTTTCTCGGCTTCGGCCCGTAAGCTCATCCATGCTTGCAGGTTGGCCACGGGATACAGCACCGTTCGTCGTTTACCCTTCCCAATCCGCACGCATGGAATCGGGCCACGTGGGGCTGTCAGCCCCCAGAGCGTCCGTTCGCTGATGCTCATGGCTCTTGCCGCCTCGCGGGGCCTTAGGGCTAGGGGTTCAACAGATGTAATCGCCATCGTCGTTTACTCCAAAACAATTCGCTCGCCGCAAAGTGCGACTCGCATAACCGTGGTGTAAAGTTCGGTAGCAAGTTGTCGAACAGGATGGTGTTCGCACCAAACCGCAAGGAAAATGCCTGGATTCGCGTTGGCAGGAATTTTTATCAAGTGTTCGGCAATCAATGCCGAACGATCGAACACTAATCCGAGTTGTGTCCTAATTCGCTTGATCTAGGTTTTCGGTGACGATCACTTTTGTATTCTGGGTTCGCAGCCGCTTCGGGCGGATTGTCCCCGAATAAAAGGTGCGGTGAGAATTCGTTGTTCAGTAGCTTTAGGGCAGGGATGAGCAGGTCTAATTTAGAACAGGCTGCCCTGTATTTTTCAGTCCCTCCAAACGCTTTCCTGAAAAATTCGGAAGCTGTCGATTTTGACACATTTGCAAGTTTCGCCAATTCATTGTTTCCAATTGGCTCTTGGTTTAGGCAGCTGCCGTCAGCGTATTTATGATGTTTGGTCAGAGCTGAAATCAATTTCTCCCGTCCGTCGCCCCTTTTGGTACTACGCTTCCCTGTCTTAGCCATTGTTTCTCCGCCGGTGGATTCAACCGACGGAGGGTTTCCATCAGGAGGCGGATTCACTTTTCCGTAATTGGATTCGCAGTTTGGATGGAGAATCGCTTGCAAGTCGATAATCCTCTCTTTCAGTTCAAGATCAATTTCCGTCAACTTCGATCGCATCTGATTTAAGCGGTCGTCGCCCATCCACCAAAGCCCTGAAAGAAGCCCTTCCGGGTCCCGGGAATGGCATTCCAGGATAGCAGTCTCATGCCGAATCGCTCTCAAAGCGCGGCGAGTTCGCAGATCCCACGGCACGCCGCCTGCAAGTCCTGAAAGCGGTTCCAGGGCCGAAACTGGAGTGGCATTTAACATCTGATCCGCCGTGGCGACTGCTTCTACAAACTCGGCTGCGGCATCTAGAACGTCTTCACTTCCTTCCCTTAGGCTTCCATCTTTTTGGCTTCCATCCAAGGGGTTGAGATACCTTAGAATAGCTTCTTCGCCTGTTGCCTCATACCATCTTTGGAATGAATGGAACAACCGACCCGTTTGAAAGATTTGTAGTCTGACCCCTCCGAGCGCATTGGCAAGGTCTGCCACTTTTTGAGGGATGCTAGAATCTGATTCCGACATGTTAGTTACATTTCTTCACCCAAGGAGATATCGCGTCCAAATCCGAGACCACATGGGGCAGCGATCCGTTGTGAATGAGGATCCCGACGACTCCTTGGGTTGGTTTAGTCTCGCGTCAGTTCGTGAACTCTGTCTGTCACAAACCGACGGAATGATTCGTTCTGCACGAACTGCTTATAGAACTCAGTGTCGTCCCGTAGCAGCGGGCCAATCACTCGCATGAGCGCGGCATCGAGTTCAATACGGGCAGTGTTCGGTGTGTTTTGCTTGGCGTTACGATACGGCCCATCGGCAGCGACTTTCGGAGCGATATCTTCCTGAATCCGCTTCATGATCCTATCGGCATCCGTGAATAGCGTTCCGAACTGCTCGTTGAAACTCTTTAGGATATTGCTCAGACGATCGAGTTCTGGTTCCACTTTTCGACCACCACCAGCAACCGGCATGGGCTCCACTTCCGCGTGGTCGTCGGGCAACAGCACTTTCATAGCCGCTTTCTTCTCGACCCGATAACTGTCCATATCGATGGAATCAAGAATCCCCTTTGCCAAATCTTCCTCTTTGGGCGCGGGCAACTTAGGCACCAGGAAATTCAACAAGATGGAGAGTTTTTCCCACTCCCCGTTCGTGTAAGGCAGGATCGAAGCAAGGAAGTTATAGGTGCGTGTAAAAGCCTTCGCCTTACCCTTGAAGTCCACCTGTCCGTCCTCGTCCAACCGTTCCTTGTACGTGGCAACACAGACATCCAGAATCGGGTCGAGCTTCTCCCGTTCCGCTCCCGCGAGGTAGAGAGCCACAAAAGCATCGATCTGCTCGGGCGAATAGACTTGGTGCTCGTCCAGTGCGCTCTTGAGGTCATGCAGTTTGTTCGGATCGGTCTTATCGCTCAGGATCGTTGTGCGATAGTAGTCGGCAAAGGCCTGAGTGATGGTTTCCGAGTTGTTCATGAAGTCAAGCACGAATACGTCATGCTTCTGCGGGTGCGCCCGGTTGAGCCGAGAGAGAGTTTGCACAGCTTGGATACCGGAGACTGGCTTGTCCACATACATGGTATGGAGCAATGGCTCATCGTAACCCGTTTGGAACTTGTCGGCGCAGATCAAAAAGCGGTGAGGGTCTTCCTGAATCCTGTCTGCAATCTCGTTGGCAGGAAAACCATTAAGCGAGGATTCTGTGACCTTGACGCCCTGGTACTCCGACTCGCCGGAAAAGGCGACGATGCCTTGGTATGGGCTTTTGCGTTCCTGTAAGTACGCCTTGATCGCATGGAAGTACTGTATGGCGCGCTCGATACCGCTGCAAATGACCATCGCCCGAGCCTTGCCGCCGATCTTGTTTAACGCCAAGACTTGTTCATGGAAGTGATCGACCATGATTTCGGCCTTCAGACGAATCGCGTGGTCGTGGCTTTCGACGTATCTGCGGAGCTTCTTGCGAGCACGCTTTGTATCGAACTCTGGATCGCCCTCCACGGTCTTGACCAACTTGTAATAGCTTTCAACCGGCGTATAGCACTTCAATACGTCGAGGATAAAGCGTTCCTCGATCGCTTGCTTCATGGAGTAATTGTGGAAAGGCTTGAACTTTACTTTGCCCTCGGCATCCGGCGGTTGCTCGATTCCAAACATTTCCAACGTTTTGTTCTTCGGTGTTGCGGTGAACGCAAAGTAGCTGGCACGCTCCAACATCCTACGTGCGTCCATCCTCTTTTGAAGCGCATCGTTGATTTCGTCTTCAGGATCGGCCAGGGCTTCGCTCATCGCAGCAGCAGTCTTACCACCTTGGCTCGAATGCGCTTCGTCAATAATGATCGCAAACGAACGCCCTCGGTGATGATCCCCAATCTCGTCCAAAATGAAGGGGAACTTCTGCACCGTGGAAATGATGATCTTTTTGCCGCTTTCAATGAACTTTCGCAAGTCGCCGGAGTGATCAGCGTGTCCCACGGTCGCGCCAACCTGGGCGAACTGCTTGATTGTGGCCTCTATCTGTTGATCGAGAAGCCGACGATCGGTAATGATGATGATTGAATCAAAGACATCGCGGTTATCTTTACGCACACCAGTCAGTTGGTGCGCCAACCAAGCGATCGAATTTGACTTCCCGCTCCCCGCCGAGTGCTGAATCAGGTAACGTTTACCCGCGCCTTCTCTCGCAACGTCTGCCAGTAGCTTCCGGACTACTTCAAGCTGGTGAAAACGTGGAAAGACCTGCTTGAGCTTTTTCTTACCCGTCTTGGGATTCTTTTCTTCGACGATCTGGGCGTAGTTCTCCAGAATGTTGGTCAGCCCGCACGGAGTAAGCAATTCCTGCCAAAGGTAGGCTGTCTTCAGTCCATGCGAGTTCGGTGGATTTCCAGCGCCATCGTTGTAACCTCGGTTGAAGGGCAGAAACCAAGACGCCTTGCCTTTCAGTTCCGTACACATCATCGCCTCGCTATCATCAACAGCGAAATGGACAACGCAGCGACCAAACCGAAATAACGGTTCTTTGGGATCCCGATCCAACTTGTACTGTTCGATGGCGTCGGCAACGGTCTGCTTGGTCAGACTGTTCTTCAACTCGAACGTGGCAATCGGCAATCCGTTTATAAACAGACCCAGATCGAGCGCCCGTCGGGTTTCATCGCGACTGTAACGCAATTGCCGCGTCACACTGAAGCGATTCAGGGCATGCAACGCGACCGCTTTGGCATTGTCAGGAGAAGGGGTGGCATAGAACAGGGTCAGATCATGCGCTAGATGCTTGATCCCTCGCCGCAGCACATCGATCACCCCACGCGAGCCAATTTCTTTTTCTAGTCGAGCGAGGAATTGCCGGCGAGTGGGGCTGTCGTTAGCTAGATCAAGTGCTTCCGCCAGCTTGGGTTGGGTCGCGAGCACGAACGCCTGCAAATGAGCTAAGTCAACGCAGTAGCCACGGTCGTAGTCTTGGCTGTTACCGGGTAGCCAACCGCGATCCAGCATGTCGCGGACGATCAGTGACTCCAAACCTGCTTCGGAGGTGTCGGTCTTTTGCCGGAAGCGAGAATCGCCGACTAGTTTTTCCTGAACTGCATCGGCGGGAATGGGTTCTTCATGTGTCATGGCTCAAGATCTCGCTTGATGTTGGCTAGATGCTGCATCACGCTTCGTCCCCCTCAGTGATTTCGTCGTCCACCAGATCTTCCAGCGATTCGTCGGGAGGGAGTGGTTCGTCTGTTTGGTCTGGCAATCGCTTCGCCGCCTCACGCACATCGAGCTTGCCGGTTACGACTTCGGCGGTCAGCGTCGTGCGGTATTCGCGGAGGAGTTCGATTTCGCGTTCGATCTGAGCTGCGGAATCTCTCGCTAATCGTGTGTCTCGCTGAATACACACTCCAATTTCTATCTGCTCAACCATTGGTGGTAACACAATCGGCAAAGATTTCACTTCGGAAACTGGAAGTCCCTCGCGAGAAGAACCGTTCTGCGCAATATAGATTGCTGTTTGAGCTGCTTCAGTTGCTAAGAACATCGCAAGGTATTCCGCGTCACAACGTGAATGAATGGGGCGAATAATGCAAACGTGCTGGTTTACATTAGCATCCTCAAAGGGTTCTGGAACCGAACAAGCGCGACCAATTGACGCACCCGTGATGTTCAAGAGAACGTCTTTAGGTTTCACATGGGTGCCTGACATTTTCAGATGAATGTCGCGAGAAATGCGAGCAACATTTTGTAGACGCAACTCACCAAAGTGGATGTTCTGACTACGGAGTAGGGGGACTCCCAAATCTTGATATATCGCCGAACCACCCCGTGGGGTCACACCGCTTCCGAACTTTGTGCCGAGGCTTTTTAACCGTCTTATTTCCCAATGTTCTGGTACCTCCCCGAGCCAGGGGATACCGGAGGGTTTGAGTTTGACGTTCGGGTCAAGTCCTTGGGTGACGGCGCGGTGGATGATGGCTTGTTTCTGCTCATTGAGCAGCCCGATCAACTTCCGCTTCGCCCGAATCGCCCGCTCGATTTTCCCGTTCGCATAATCCAAAAACTTGACAATCGCCGCTTGCTCGTCGATAGGGGGACAAAGAAGAGGGATTTGTCCTAATTCATCAAAGTACAACCTCAGTCGCATGTCCATGATCCCGCGTGAACGGGCTTTGAACAACTGTAGATATAAGGGCGTTCTAAAAAGATGATGGTAGTAAACTGGTTCGTGTTCCTGAAGGGGACGTAGGATATCATAGGCGGGGCTTGTGACACCGTCATAATGCGACACCCCAACTGCACCCATCCAAGCCAATAGCTTGTTTACGATGATGTCGCCTTTACGAACCACCCAATAGTCGTTGGTTGAACTTGCCTTATTGCCACGTTCCTCCAAGTCTTTGCGCGGTCGGACGCCAACATGAGTATATATCGAAAGAAGTTCTAGTCCGTGATTTCGGCCCGATTTCTCGATCCTTAAACGAAATCTGCTCTTGGTGCGAGGAGCAGACCAGGTTAAAGGTAATTGGTCAAGCCACGGCAGCCCGCTGTCCTTATACTTCGAATACGGTTTAAGTCCCTCAATCATTCTTCTATCTTTTCCTTTACGAGCATCCAAACTCGCTTGAGAGGAAGTTCTGCTTGGATCTCAGCGGGTAACTTCTCGTAGGTGCGATAGATCGCGCTGAAGAGGTCGCTACTCTCCCAAAGTCGCACACTGAACTGCCCTTGTTTCGCGTCGCTGTCGTCGTATTCCTTTGCCCCCGCGAGCGACGGGTACTCCCGGAAATCAAGGATCCCAACGCCGTTATCGAGAGCATAATTCTCATCTTCACCCTCGCCTCTGTCCTGCGTTATGTGGATTTTGGAATTAATAGGTTAATTAACGAAGATGTCATTTGGTATCTGTTTCAGCTTGGAATTGCCAACCCCGTGCTAAAGCGAATGCTTTTAGCTGTTTTGCTTTCTTCTCGGTCTCAGCGTTCGAGAACTCACCGAATATAATCACGGCATGTTCAGGAAACGGAGTAGGATCTGACTCAGATTCAAGCTCGAGCGACTGGCATTCATCTACACGTACCGTGATCACTCCAGCGGAGGAGAAGCAGAGAGACCCAGTGTAGTGTTGCCATGCATCTGCCGCATTGATTTTGTCTCCGTCATAAACCGACAGACGCCGATTGTCTTTTGCCGTTGGCTTGAATGCTTGCGATGTCACTCGTCCCGATTGAATCCAGGCGGGATTGACCTGACGATGCAAAAGCGTGGTCGCATTCATACCGATCCTCCTCGTAACTCCGCGATTCGTTCTAGAAGCCATTTCCATTCGTTGGGTTTATCGAGATTAATTGATCTCGATAATTCCGTACCGCTCGAATGATCTAGCGAATGCCAATACGCCGTATGACCGTCTAGATCAACCTCCAAGGACGACTCGGAGGTTCCCAAATCCCATTCTAAACGGACGCCTCCATCTGGCGTCGGATAGGCGTAAGGGAATGGGCAATCGTCTGGGATATGTGACTCATAGGTTCGAGTTAGCCAAAGCAGACCTTCACGGGGGGGGGCTAAACCTTCGCCCTCAAGCCAACCGTGCTTCAATGAAGAAATTTCTTCCAGACGGGCGGAAAGATCCAAGGGATCGAGCAAGCTGATGTGTTCTACGGAATCAAGATTTAGCAACTTCCCTTTGCGATTAAAACGCCCGATTCCTTGTAGCTCGATACGTGTACCCGTTTTATACCCAGCAAATGCCTCAAGTATAGTGTCCAGATGTTGACTCCCTAGAGGAGCCTTACGTTTTCCTCCGTCGAGCAATTGAACTTCAAACGTCATATCGGCTTGGTCTACTTCCGAGATGTAACCACGAAGCGTAATCTCTTCCGATAGTTCCTGAAGATCGGATGACGCAAAGAGCAGTTTGCGTCGCGTCTCCTTGGTTAATCGCGCGACAGCCGTCTCGTTGGGTAGGTGAAACTCCAGTGCTTCGCCGTCTCGCAATCCCCGACCGATGCGGTCAAAGAAACCGAGCGCCTTTTCGGGAAGAAATTGTGTAATATTCCCGTCCGTTGACGCTGCATGAACCGCCTTGACGATCGAATCCCGTGCCTTCTCAAAGTATTCTTGCGCGTCCGTCGGGAAGAGTTCTAACGAAGCAATTGCAATGACTAGTACCGGAATGGCACTTCCATCTTCGACACCTGACAACCTGATGGAGATGCCTTCTGTAAAGCCTCTCGGAGAGCGTTTCCGATCCGGATGATCGCGAAGATACGCCCACTTCGCAACTTCGACGAGCATTTCCTCAAACACCGTTAGTTCACCTAGGAGTTCGAGAGGAATCGTATGATTCTCAAATCTGGAGCCCGTAAACTTGGGACGCATGAATGGTAGGGTAGTCATTGGAAGCCTCCGATAGAATCGATACACAAAACACGTTTTCTACGTTTACCGATCAAATTGGGTTTCGACTGACGATTGGTTTTAGTTGTTTGCGGTTTATTCGAAAGTCTCATGTGGCACCTCCGACAATCTCTGCTAGCATTCCTTCGGTTTCCCGTTCCAAAGCCAGGATGTCAGCGCGGATTTCCTCTAGGCTGCGGAGAGGCTGGGGCTTGTAAAAATGGCGGGTGAAGCTGATTTCGTAGCCGATCTTGGTTGCTGACGCATCGATCCAGGCATCTGGTGTGTACGGCAGCACTTCCCGCCGCATAAAGGTTTCAACATCCTCCTGCAAGGGAACTTGCTCGGTATCGCGAAGGTCAGGGTCGGATTCGTATTCGATGACTCCTCCCTTGCCTTCGTAAAATCCGTACAGAGGATCGACAGTCGCCTTGCCTACCTTATGGATTTTGGCCACAACTTCGGGTGCTGTTTCGTCGCGCCAACTGACGGCTTTGTAAAACACCTTCAGATCAGACGCAGAGAGCTTTAACTTGCGAGCCTTGAGTGATGCTTCGACTTTTTCTCGAAACAGGTTGTGATCCGTAAACAAATCACTCCCCAAATCCTCCAGCAAATCAGTAGCCGCAGAGACCAAACGTCCATCTCTTTCCCATGTCTTGGGGTCGAGTAGTTTTTTTTTCTTCTTTTCGGGCAAGCCTTTTTTGCTGGCAGAATCATCGCTGTCTTCGTCGTCGCTATCGTCATCGCCTCCCCATTCGGATAGCACGGTTTCTAATTGCGGACGCAGTTTGGCAAAGCTTGTGAAGAGTTCATCGCCAAACTGATCGAAAAGTTCGCTACGAATGTCCTCGTCGCCTGATGCGAACCGCAGTGAATTGATCGCATGGTGAGTGATCTGGCTATGCAATCGCAAAGGACGTTCGACAACGATCTTCCGATATCCGAAGGCTTCGTTCGGGAAAATCTTGGATTGCTCAGTCTCTTCAAACTTTAAGAAGGTGTCGCAGATGCGTTGAATATCCTCGGGAGACAGCTCGCAGTTTTTTTTCCCTAGGTTCTTCCGAAGAGGCTTGTACCACTGTGAGGCGTCGATCAGTTGGACTTTCCCTCGACGGTGCTTGGGCTTGCGATTGGACAAAACCCAGATGTAGGTGGCGATGCCCGTGTTGTAGAACATGTTCAGCGGCAGCGCGACGATAGCCTCCAGCAAGTCGTTCTCGATGATCCAGCGGCGAATATTACTTTCGCCTTGTCCAGCGTCACCGGTGAACAAAGAAGACCCGTTATGAACTTCTGCAACTCGACTGCCAAGTTCGGTCTGATCGTTCATCTTGGCGACTTTGTTGGCCAAGAACAACAGTTGTCCATCACTAGAGCGGGTAACTAGATTGAGTTCTTCATCTTTGTGTGTGACCTTGAAACGTGGGTCGCGGAGCCCGTCCTTGCCACCCATGGCTTCCAAGTCTTTCTTCCAGCTTTTTCCATACGGCGGATTAGCGAACATGAAGTCAAACACAAGGCTTGGAAATGCATCATGCGATAGCGTCGACCACTCAGCGCCACCGACGATGTATTTAGCGTTTTCGCCTTCACCTTTGAGCAGCATGTCCGCCTTGCAGATGGCGTAGGTTTCCGGATTGATTTCCTGGCCATACAGGCGGACACTCACATCGAGTCCACGCTTTCTGGCAATCTCTTGAAGAGTTTCTTCACCAACGGTCAAGATACCGCCAGTGCCGCACGCATCGTCAAAAAGCAGATAGGTTCCAGGCTTAATTTGATCGATGATGGGAAGAAAGACCAGGTTCGTCATCAATCGGACGCCATCGCGGGGTGTCCAGTGTTCACCAGCCTCTTCGTTGTTCTCTTCATTGAACTTGCGCACTAGCTCCTCGAAGACAGTCCCCATGGAGTGGTTATCCATCCCAGGATGTTTTTCCGTACCATCGCCGTTGAGAACCGGGGAGGGGCTGAGATTGATTTCGGGATCTAGGAATTTGGCAATCAGAGTTCCAAGGGCATCAGCTTTGGAAAGTCTCGGGATGATATTACGGAACTCAAAGTTGGTGAGGATGTCTTGAACATCGGCTGAAAAGCCGTCTAGGTAGGCTTCAAAGTCAGCTTTTAGCTGTTGTTGATTGGAGCGAGCAAGCAGATCGCGGAGGGTAAACTTCGATGTGTTGTAGAAAGCCTCACCAGTGGCTCCACACAGCGCGGCGTGTTGTTCAGTGATCCCGGCTTCGTCCAGCATCTTTTTCGTATCCAACACTTCCTGCTTCGTCGGTTCCAGAACCGCATCGAGTCGGCGGATGACGAACATGGGAAGAATGACATCGCGATATTTGCCCCGTACGAATAGATCGCGGAGGACATCGTCAGCGATACCCCAGATGAAGGAGATGATTTTGTTGTGCGTTGCTTGATCCATCGACAGGTTTTGCTTCGTGCGTGGAATGAGAGATTATCTAGGTTTGACTGGTTTGGAGGCTTTCTTGAGTAGCTTGTCCAAGTCCGTTTTTTTGAAGAGTCGGTAGCCGTTTACTGGGTTTCGATGCACTGGGAGTTCCCCACGGGCAGCCCAATTGCGAATCGTGTTGTGATGGACGCCAAGGTAATCGGCAGCTTCTGCGGTGTGCAAGTATTCCGACAATTTGTTCATGGATTATGGCCTCGCAAGGTTGGGGGCGCTGTTCACCAAGACACCAGCTTAACAAACCCTCCAAGGTTTGGATATCACACGGAGATTGTTGGAACGCGAGGCGCAGATCTTGGACGAACTCAAATCGTAGGGAATAGTCGCCGTCCTTCGCTCGGTTTTGCCTGTGAGTAGCGGGCGGGAGCGAGCGTCTGGTTGCCGCGATTGTATCGACTGAAGTGGACGAGTGCATCGCAAAGCAAAGGCATTACCAGATTGCGATGAGGGAACGGCTGGCCAATGTCGATAACCAGCGAGAGGTAGGTACTAATAATTGACCGCGCGGCAATACTGAAATACGGATGCAGAAATGGGACTGTTTTCGCGAAAAACCAGGACAAGTGCGGACGACTTCAGCCGAGATTTTTACGACAAGTTTGTCTTTGGTTCTGTTCGCGGAATGGATCTAGAAGCGTCGTATGCCGAGGTTATCCGCAAAGACCTCTCTAAGTTAGGTTTGTCGTTGGCATCCGTCGGGCTTGAAAATCTGACTGAGGAGTTGCGAGCGGTACACCTGGAAATGATCGGCACCGCGTGGACCCACGCATCATCGTGGGAGGTTGCTTCCGAAGTGAGCAAAGTCACCAAGCAATATCTTACAGATCTCGATCGACTCGACCTCTGGGACGCGATGGGTGCGTATAACCAGATGGTTGCCCAGTCAGCTACAAAGGGTGAGGATGAAAGAGAGGGGGCCGTCATATCGAAGCAGCGGTTTGACGTATTCAAGAGTTTGGTCAACAAGGAAACGAACCCCGAATTGTCTGCCGACGCAATCGCACGAGTCGCAAATCGCATCGGTTCGGAGCGAAGTCGCAAGACAGGCAAGATGCAAGGATTTGTCGGCATTCGGATGATGAGCCGCCTTGGGCTTGACGGCTCCGATCAGATTGTCGACAGGCTCGCCGCCGTGTCCCATGGTTTCTATCAGGGATCAATGGAGGCTTTAGATAAGGTGGAGTTGGTTCTGTAGCCGTTGCGCACCGTCTCACACGCCCGATGATTGGAATCGAAATTCCTACAACAGCCAAAACCCCAAGGACTTCATGCCAACGCAGAAGTCTGCCACGAATATACTACCCAAACTGCCACGGCCCCGCATAAACCCCCCGCACCACTCTTCCGCATCTCAGCCACCAATGAACGAATTTCTTGGATCGCAGGCGTTCGCGGTTCACCATCTCCTTCTTGTTGTCTTCGTCCTTTAGTGCCTTGCCAACACTATCGATGTATTTCGCACAGGCTCGAATTGACGTTTCCAACCAGCCTAATGCTGCCTGTGACGGGGCTGGCGTACTTGCTCGATCAAACGCACTCAAATCCAACTTGATTTTCAGGGTTTTGCTCACTCGATTTTGTATCGATCGGAGACATTTTCATTAACTTGGGGAGGTATCGCTCAGAGATCTAACACGAAAGGAAAGACTTGGTAATAGAAGTTCAGCCCGAAGTCTGAGGACACCATCGATCCACGACCGCCGACTTCTATTCCCCTCTCGCGCGCCCGCGTGCGAGACTGATAATCTGTGATTTTACCGAAACCGACCACCCTCCGATACGTCCCCCAATGCCCCCCACGTATCGTCTTCTGCGGGTTCACCGCTACGTCTATCGCCTAAACGCGGTATGGCCCATGATTTCGCTGGTCTGGTAGCTGCCTGTCATCGGATCGTATCGCAGGAGTCCGTTCTGCGGTGCTGGGAGGAACGGCACTGTGCGATCACTTTCAAGCTCAGGTGGGTTTTCTGAAGGCATCCCGATTAGTGACAAGCCTTTTGCTGCTCGCCGACCGTTGACCCATCGCAGGACGCTATCCAAACATCGGGAATCATACTCGCCACGATGGGCGTACTGCTTGGCTGTATCGCCAGCTATCCCCGCTAGATCGCCAATGAGGTCGTAGTCAACCTTCACCAATGTGTTCCGACTTCCGGTTTGTCGCATAAATACCTCCTAAAATGATCCCCAATACCGCAATTGTTTTTTGTGTGTCAGTCCGAAGTGATAACGTTGGGAGTCCCCGCAGCATGGGGTGGGGGTCTGGATCGATCTCCGGCTCACCAACATCGTATCACTAACTACGATCGCAATCTTACAACTCGATGGCTTCCATCGAGCAACTCACCACTCGCGGCGTCAACGTAAACCTGCTAAGACCGCTCCAGAAGGGTTTGGTAGCAACGTATGAGCAACCACGCACAAAGCAACCATCAGCCTTCCAAACGCATTCTAAGAAGTCCTGGTGCGATGGCAGACTCACCGCCAGCTTGATGACTCTCGGTAGCTTGTCTGGACACTGATCATGCATCGAAGTCGCTCGGAGGAACGGGATCCCGATCGGAGACGGCATTCAGCCTTTGATCGCTAGTCCTCTCGTCCGGTTGGAACATTCTTCTCTTGGTGACTTCTCGGTATTGGTATCGTTCCCTGGTGGACTGCCATCAGCTCGCACCAGCTTCTCGGAGGCGATTCGGTCAGACTCTCAGCCTTCGGTGAATCGTTCGACTGTCCCTTCATCGGCAGTTTGTCGGCAGCCGACATCGTGTCAGCCGCCCCCCAAACTCCACTTGCCACTATTGGACGCTTCGAGGCGTGTCGGGATGAAGGTTGGTTTCTCCGATTCGCAGTCGGCTCGTATTTCGCCCGAAGCATCGCTCGCTGCGGGTCTGACACCAAGCTTACCCTCACGACGAAATACGTTCCGGTGCGCGACCCTCGCAACTCATCTTCGAACACGAAGAGTTACTACGGACACTTACTTTTCCTGCCCATCTCACGAGCAAACTTGAGCAAATCAGCTCGGCTCGAATCATCCAGTTGGTAAAATCGCTCGATGAGTTCCAGGGCTTGTGATTGGGATAAATCGGGGGGTGATGGGGCTACCAATGGGGCTACGGACTGCCCGTTTTTTCGTTTGCTCAATGAATTCGCAGGGGATTTCGTTGAGGGTTCGTTACCAGATGGGTGTACTTGCTTTATGACGGTTTAATCGAATCTGGAGAGAATTCGATTTGGAATCATCTATTGCCAGTGAGCGTACAATCGCCTTGCAACTCGCAACTTTCTGGCATTGATTTGAGAGGTGCACTTGGCAAGTCACGTCCTATCTCCAATTCCTTTGCTGAGACGTCATCATGCCAAGACAACGTCGTGAAGAGACCGCCCAACGCTGGGTGAGTCGCCTCGCTCAAGTCGAAAACTCTAACTTGTCTGTTGCTAAGTTCTGATAATCGATCGATTACTCTGTCGGATCGTTCTACCTCTGGAAACGCAAGCTGGCAAAAACGACTTCAGCTCCCTCCGCTTTCCTTCGTGTGCAAACCTCAATAGCTGCTCCAACAGGTATCGAACGTAAACTCCCGTCGGGTATTACGATCTGCATACCGCTAATGGCTGCCAACTCGCTCGCTGAAATACTCGAACAAGTTTCAAAAGCGGTGCTCTGGCTCTTAACCCTTCCGTCTCAATCTGTCTTCATGCCGAACCCTTCGATATGCGCAAGAGTTTCGATGGGCTCATGCAATCGATTATGGCGACTCTTCCTGCCCGGTTTGGTCGCGGAACAGGTCGATGTAACTTTGATACATGAACTTGCGATTGCGAGATTGACCGGTGATTTCGCGGAGAATACCCGCGTTGACGAATTTGGCGACCAAGTCGTTGGCGGCCGGGAATGTTGTGCCGATCAGATCTCGAACTTCGTTTGCAGACAGAATGGGATGCTCGTAAAGATACTCCAGGACACGGTGCCCATTGCCCGCAGCACGACCGAATTTCTCTGTGATGGTTGACCGATGGTTTTCACGTAGCGTCAAGATGCGTCGGGCTGTTTCGGTGGCTTGCTTGCTGACTTCGATGACGCCGCGTAGGAAAAACACCATCCAGTCTTCCCAGGTACCTCGGTCACGCACCGACTGCAGTTGTTCGTAATACTCCTGCCGGTGCTGTTTGAAGAAGTGTGAAAGATACAGCACGGGTTTCAAAAGGATTTCCTGTTCGCAGAGAAGGAAGGCTATCAGTAGGCGACCTACGCGACCATTTCCATCGAGAAATGGGTGAATAGTCTCGAACTGGACGTGCGCCAGTCCAATTCGCATCAGCAGTGGGAGTTGTATGTCGGAGTGCAAGAACTTCTCCAAATCTCCCAAATGCTGAACGACTTCATGGTGTGGAGGTGGAACAAAGGTGGCTTCGTTGAGCGAACAACCACCGGGCCCAATCCAGTTTTGGCTTGTGCGAATTTCTCCGGGAGTAAGGTGCTGGCCGCGTACACCCTTGAGCAATTCCGCGTGAATCTCCCGAATCAATCGAACAGAAACCGGTAGCTCCTTTAATCGCTCCAGGCCGTAGTTCATAGCCCGCACATAATTCACAACCTCGTCGACATCCTGTGGCCGATCTGGGCTTAGGATTTGGGCCTCGGCTGCCAGGACATCTTGAAGCGAACTCTGGGTACCCTCAATCTGGCTCGAAAGCACTGCTTCTTTGCGGACATACATGAAAACGAATAGGTCTGGGTGTGGGAGAGTCTGAATCGATCCGTCAAGTCGCCCAAGAGCGCGATCAGCTTTCGATAGCAGAACCTGCATTTCGGGGCTAACCGCGACGGGCGGGTCTGGGGGCAACGGGCTAGGGATGAAGGCTCGGTAGCCTGAAGGTTGTCGAACGTATCGACCAGCGCGATGCATTCTGGTTTCATTTACGTCTCCCATACTCGGCTTTCTAATGATTCATTTTCTGAAAGGAATCTATGCAACTTTGCCCATAACATATGGAAGGACAACCTCTATATTATAGGCAGCCTGTAACATGGTAGCTAGGTGGCAGCATGCTAAGCTCTGCCTATAACAAGCGGGGCGCTCCGCCGATGCCATGTTCTACGTTCAAAAGACAATCGAAAACAATTGGTCGCTTCGCGACGTGAATAAACCGATTGGAGTCAGCGAGTATCAGATTACGGAGGACTTGCCAGGGCAATCGAAGTCTTCGTCACCTAGAATTGAGCCGATTGAGGGTGAACTTGGGAAGTTGGCTATTGAGGAAGAATAGTGGCCAATATGATTTTGATTCGGGCCTGTTTTCGTGCTCGTGCTCGTGCTCGTGCTCGTGATCGTGATCGTGATCGTGCTCGTGCTCGGATAACGAGACCAGTTTAGTTGCATTCAGAGGTAGGTCGTGTAATGAAGGGACGTAACAGTACTACAGGCTACTTTCGATTACGAGCACGAGCACCGTTTCACTGAGCACGAGCAGGGCGCTGAAAAACCGATACAAATCAAAACCAGACACTAAAACCACCGAAGAACCCACGGAGA
>Ga0255132_1000291_pt1 | contig 20069 bp, 21 predicted proteins | sample Law_Law_RepA_8d_FD_188551 | JGI IMG/M metagenome (GOLD analysis project Ga0255132, IMG submission 188551) | Freshwater microbial communities from St. Lawrence River, New York, United States - Law_Law_RepA_8d | ecosystem: Environmental > Aquatic > Freshwater > River | place: USA: New York...
CCGCCAACTGTGCCCGAATCTGCTGCTGTTTTGAACCTATTGTGCCATTTTGTAGGGTGGCCAACAAACGGAACGAAACGACTGGACTTCCCCACCAATGGTGATAACGTCCGTATTTATGCGCACATTTGCAGATTAGCCTCCGTTAGTTAGGGGGGGGGTAATAGCGCCAAAACCATTTCCCATGACCAATCGAAGGTCACCATGGCAATTATAAATGTCGACAACGTTAAAGCCGCAAACGAATAGTTCGTGGGGAGGAGGATTTTGAGGTGCCAGTCGGATCACCGCGTGTAGCGTCTTAACACATCCGAAAGGATGATGCTGTCTTGACGAAGGGGGGGCCCTGCGTTGGATGAAATTAATGCGGCCGGGCAAATGCCCGTGACCGCGAATAGTCGATTAAATCCCAATCTCCTTAGGCAGCGGACTTATCCTGGCAGAAACCTGAGAAAAACCTGTAAAAAGGTGGTTGATACTGTGCGGCATCATGGTCAGACGCCACCACCCAAAATCTCCTTCGGCAGCGGACCTATCCTGGCAGAAACCTGAGAAAAGGTGGTTGACACGTTAGGCATCATAGTCGCCACCTAGTCAGATGCGACCCAACACCTCGGCTTGGATCAACTTGTTGATGATTTGTCCGGTATTGAATCGCTTGCCCTTCATAACCCATCTCCCCTTAAGGTCCTGACGGATTACCACCCAGGACCTGGACGCGTTTTGGGGGGAAAGGTCAGGAAAGACAGCGGCGGTGATAGTGAAGTCCATCCTTGGCCTCCTGGAGGAATGGTCCCGTGAACAACACCAGCCTGATGGGAGGTCAAGGATTTCCGAAATATCAAATAGCAAAAAACGAAACCTTTACGCAGAGAAAAATTTATGGCTTAACTTCATGCCTTTCTAGAATGTCCCCTCATTGCTTTCCACAGAATGGGGGCTGGACAGACTGTGCAGGTTGGCGGCCGGGGAGAATCGTTCATCCAGACGGTCCAGGATGGGATGGGCGAAAATTCTGGAGGACCTGCCAGAAGTCGCTGCGCCTCAAATTTCCTTTGATCGGCAAATATCTACGTTCAAGCAAGCAACCGTAATTTCGAATTCCGCTCCTTCAACAATAACAAAATTAATGCTTTCTGAATTTGGTAAAAGCAAGTTGCCTTCCAGGTCAGTAAATCCATAACCAAATCGCTTGAGGAGATTCGTCGAGTTTGCAACGCCACATTTCTCATGTGTTACTTTGCCGACGAACAAAGGTAGGGGCGAAAGGTCACTCTGATAATTTACAACCAATAACCCCTGACATTTAATTCTCGCAACTTCATGACCATCAATCATGCTTAGAAAAACTAGCGACAACTCCTGTCCATTTTTATTAATGGCTACTTCGGAAAGATTTAAATCAATCAATAAATCCTTTTTAATCATTTCTTAAATGGCTCCACGAAATGCCCCGTTGAGTGGGACTGGTCAGGCAAGCGATTAAAGTTGTAGTCGGTCCGCTGAGGGTAAATTTTACCATCCATTGATCTAGCGGGGCTAGTTGGAATTACTTCTCCAGTATCTTTTACTGTCACTTTTCGCCCATCGGGGTGTATGTATCTAACGTTTCCTTTAAACTGACTTGGTGGTTTGGCTTCAAATCCCTTGGCCGTTAAGTCTTTGTGCAATTCCTTTCGGGTTTTTGGAAACGAATTTCCTGTAATTATTAATTGGCGGATAACAGCCTTTGATACTAACAAAGCTAGGTTTGCCACTGACCCAACACCAAGGCCGATGGTAACTCCCCCAATCTTTTCACCTATATCCAGCGGGGGAAAAACGGCCTCACCATCTTTGGTTGGAGCCTGGACTGGAGGTGGGCTTGTAACTAACCATCCAATTGCCGCACCACCTAGTACCAGAATTGGCCAAATTAACCCCCACGGATCATTTCCATTCCCCGGATTATTCCCAACAGCCCGATACCAATTCTGATCCCTCCCGTGGAATCCCAAGGGATCATTGCTCAACCACCGACCCAGGCTGGGGCTATACACCCGATTCCTGAACTCGTAATCTCCTGCTGCAATCCTTTCACCCCCCTGGTGCAGGAAGACCCAATCCTTCGCCGAGCCAGACAGCATTGACCCACTGCCATCCCGGAAGGTCACTTGGCCGAACGGCGTGTAGGTGTACCGTTCCTGCACCGTGCCGCTGTTGTTGACCAGCGCTGTGGTATTCCAGTTGGCATCCTGAAGCGCATACAACCGCTCATCCAGCGATCCATTCCCATCCGTATCCCGATCCCTCAGCACCAAGCCATCGACATACACCGGGCTCCAGACATTCCGTGAGACAGTATTCGACCCGACTTTTGTTTCCAGCAACTGCCAGTCACTGCTGAAGAATCGATCCGTCACCTTGGAGCCTACCGTATCGGTCACATGCGGCTACTGGCGGCGGCCCAAACCTTGAAGGAAGGCATCGACGAATCGTTAACCTATATGGCGTTTCCAAGAAATCACTAGAAACGGAATCGGACAATCAATGCCCTGGAAAAGATGAACCGTGAAATTTGTCCAGGACGAGTTCAAGGCCGGTGTCCTGGATGACGCTGCCAAATGGGAAAAAGATAACTCCCTTGGTTGCTTGGAGCGCAAAACCGGGCCGGTGGAGGCTTGGGGAAACCGCAATGCAAATGCACTAGTACGCCCTCAATTCAGTCTTTCAGCTCTTGCAATCAGCCGGCGTGACCGACTTGCATCTGGAGTTAACCGACCATGGCGGCGCTGGGGTATGATAGTGCTTTTCTGCAAGTCGGGGCCGCAATAGAGGCTGGGGTTGAAGCCATTAAAGATAAAAGCGGATCGTTATAGAAACTGATTGGGCCCGGTAATGGATATCCCACGACCTTCAAGTTTCTGCCTGCCCGCGGGTTGGATTGGGCAGGGGTTTGATACCCACCCCACCTAATAGCCCTCCAAGCAGGTAGGGTTAGGGTCCGTGTCCACTGCTTCTGGGGTACTGCGGCGGTTTCTCCGACACACCTGGCGGGCTTGTCGTGCTTGGTGGGCAGGTTCACCAGAACAACTTTTCACCTGTGGGTGGCGGGCACTGTACCATCAGGGGGTTAAAGGAAAGGCTTTTCCGGATGGAGAACAGGAATGCCGCTGCGAACAGGGGTTTGGTTTGGTAGTTTCCCGGTTCTTCTAGTGATTTTTGGCCTTGCGAAAGGGCATTGTCATCTCGCACTTCAAGCAGGCCCGCTGGTGGAAGAGGAAGAAGATATTTTTCTCACACCGGCTCCCACCAGGCCAGGCGAGCCCATGGCTGCCACCCTGTCGCTTGCCAAAGGGGCGGAGTATCTTGATCGTTCCGCCATCGCCTGGTTGCATCAGCATGAGTGTGCCAGTTGCCATTCCACTTACTCCTTCCTGATGGCCCGGGCCACGCTGGGAGCTTTGGAAGCACCGGCTCTGCTGGAAATTCGCGGTTTTATTGAGAACCGGGTCACTGGTTGGGATAGGGGGGGGCTAGCGAAAGGCTTGCCTGCGGAGGAAGATGAGGCGGTGACGGAGGTGGTGGCCACCGCGGCAACCCTGGCTTTTTTTGATGCCAACACCGGTGACAAATTGCACCCGGTCACCCGTAAAGCCCTTGACCGGATGTGGACCCTGCAACGCCCTGATGGCTCCTGGAACTGGAACAAGCACGCTTTGCCGCCGCAGGAGCTCGATGAGTATTACGGGGTGGTGTTTGCCGCATTGGGTGTTGGTCTGGCTCCTGAAGGATATGCGAAGGGTAAATCGGCAAAAACCGGTGTGGATAGGCTGAAACAATATCTGCGGAAAAATCCCGCGCCCAATCTGCATCACCAGACCATATTGTTATGGGCGTCACTCGGGATGGATGGTTTGATGACCCCAATCGAGCGGGAAAAAACCATCCGGGATTTGCTGGCCTTGCAGCGGCCTGATGGTGGCTGGAACCTGCCATCGCTGGGTGACTGGAAGCGGCTGGATGGAACGCTAAACCATGCGGCCGCATCCAGTGATGGGTATGCCACCGGTTTGGTGACATTAGTGTTACGGCAAGCCGGAAGGAATGTCCGTGACGCGACCATTCAAAGAGCCCTTGCCTGGTTGCAGGCGAACCAGCGGGTTTCCGGCAGATGGTATACGCGGTCGGTGAATGCTGACCGGGCCCATTACATCACCAATGCCGGTACCGCTTACGCGCTGATGGCTTTGCATGGTTGTGGTGTCCGGGACAAGTGAATTACTGGTCTTGATGGTGCGTTGGGAATTTTTGCAGAACAGCCGTCACTCCGGGTAGTTGCCCTGCGGTGCTGCCAGACGGTTCCAGGATAAAGAGAAAATAGTATGCGCGGAATCATGAAGTCACTGCTCCGAATCCTGCCCGTACGTGGAACTATGGGGCCTCTCACTTATCTGGCAATCATAGGTCTGCTGCTTCTGTTCAGATACGCGATTGATTTTATGGTTGGCGTAGTGGGAAATACGGAATGGACTCTATGGAATTGCTTAGCTTCCCTGGTCTGGCCAACAGCTAGCACCTTTTTGGTCTCCCAATCGCCAGAAGGCGGACAGGATTTTATCAGGGGTCTGCTCATCCTGATGGTCGTCTTGGTATGCACGGTCTGCCGATTGCGTGACGCAAGATTGGGAAGCATGTTTGTCCTGCTGGTTTTTTTTCCGATTTACAACTTGTTGTTAATCGGATCTCTTTGCTTTCTGCGTACCCGTAAAAGCAATGGTACCATTGCAGGTAACGGGCCGGAAAACGGAGTATTAGTGTCCTTGTTGGTGTCATCAATTGCCGGTTCCCTGGTAACGGCTGGCTTGGTTTACATGACCACCAAAGTATTTCCATATGGATTTCCCCAATGGATCGTGGCACCATTTCTTCTGGGCCTGATCATCGCCTGTTTGCACGGGATCACGAAGCAGAGAACAAAGGTTCAAAGCATGGGGGCGGCACTGCTTGGTGTGGTTTTCTGCGCGGTTAGTCTGATAGTGCTTAACGAATGTTACATATATATGGAGTATAGGGATGGCCTTATGTTTTTTTCCGGCATTATATTGCTTTTAATTTGTTTTGGTGTGTTTTATTTTCCTGTCGGCCTGCTTTTAGTTATTGGGGGAGCCTTGTTTGGAAATATAATTCAAGACAGGTACTGGGCTGGTAGGAAAGGCGAAAACGCTGTTGGGCCAGCTGGCGATGATGCTTTGCCTGTTAGCCAGGAAAAGGACGGTTCTGGCTGATCGTCCAGGAGACAATGCCAGCAGGCGAATCGGCTAATCGGTGAAGCGGCATGGGCCTGGGTGAATACAGCAAGAAATGGTAAGCGTTCACCGGAAAAGCATTTCAGCTGCACGGTGAATAATGGTACCCTTTGCGCATGGGTAAATTTGAGTGCGATAACTGTGTCAGGTTACAGGCTGAATTTGCGGCCTATGTTGAGCGCACGGAAAAGCGGATCAAGGACCTCGAGGAGAAGCTGAGCAAGAACTCCAGCAATTCCTCCATACCTCCCTCGGCGAATCCTCCCGGTTCTAAGAAGCCTACTGGCCGGAAGCCCGGTGGCTAGCCGGGTCGGCCATACCATCATCCCCTCCGAATCTTGCCATGCCAGTTACTGGATGTCATCCATCATTATCTCAAGGCCTGCCAAGGGTGCGGGGGCTCGCTGCCGAAGGAGGGTGGCGAAGATGTGATGGAACCGCGCTGGCATCAGGTGGTGGACATCCCACCTTTGCTGGTCGAGGTGATGGAGCATCAGTCGCACGCGCGGTGTTGTCCGAATTGCCATGTGGTGACATGGGGTGAGATCCCCGGCAAGATCACCCGTCACCGGTTTGGACCACGGCTTGCCGCACTGGTCGGCTACCTGTCCGGCAGCCCGCATGTCAGCAAGCGGGGGATTGGTGATTTTCTGGAGCAGGTGTTCGGTCTTCCGCTGACACTGGGCTCGGTCTCGAATCTGGAGCAGGAGCTTTCCAAGGCGCTGGCCGTTCTCCACGCGGAAGCGTTGGAAGCGGTGCGCCGGGCGGCGGTGAAGAATGTGGATGAGACCGGCTGGAAGATGGGGGTCAGGAAGGCCTGGGCTTGGGGGATGGCCAGCTTCCGGCATGCGGCCTTCCAGATCGGCTTCAACCGTGGCAAACCGGCCTTACAGGCCTTGCTGGGCGGGAAGCCCCGGGGCATTTACGGCAGCGACCGGTGGTGGGCCTACACGCTGATTCCTGTTTCGCCTCGCCAGTTGTGCTGGGCCCATCTGAAGCGAGACCTGCGGCAGATCGCGGAAAGGCAAAGCGAGGGGGCTTGGGTCGGGCGCAGAGGCCTCCGCTACTATCGGCAGGTCTTTGAGTTGTGACACAGGTACCGGGAAGGCCGGATTGACCGGGCTGCGTTGCGCCGCCGGATGCATTCGCTGGAAAGACGGTTCAGCCGCCTGTTGCGAAAGGGTCTGTTGTGTCCCGAGGGGAAGACCGCCAAGTTCTCCGCCAATGTGCTGCGGTTCGAGGAGTCGCTGTGGACATTCGTCCGCAGGGAGGGGGTGGAACCAACTAACAACCTGGCTGAGCGGATCCTGCGAAGCCTGTTCCTGTGGCGGAAAATCTCATTTGGCTGCCACAGCGAAAAAGGCTTCCGGTTCGTCGAGCGGGTTTTGACCGTGACACAAACCCTGAAACTGCAGGGCAAGGCCGTGTTCCAGTTCCTCTGCGACGCAATCACCGCATTGAGAAATGCAAAAACCGCGCCTTCACTCGCTTAGGTGGTAAACGGTTAGCATCATTTTTCCTGCCTCGAAATGGGTTTCGCGGCAAAGTGACAGAAATAATTCCCCCGGGGTGTCCGGTTGGAGCAGGCAGATCCGTTTAGAAGAGTAGGGCCAGAAGATTACGACATTCAACCACACCGCATCCAGCAGGAGGAAGCTTCCATGATTGCCCAATTGTTAAATCGGAAATATTGCCAGGGTATGGGTATCTCGCGGCCCCTTTGCCGGCTGGTTGCTGTTATGTTTCTGGTCCAGTTTATTTCACCCGCTGGCCATGCCAAAGGGGAGCCGGTTTACAGCAAAAGGCCGTCGGCAACAAGAAGCTATTGGAATGGGGTGAATGACCATCTAGGCTTTTCTTTCAAAGATGGTCTGCATATTATCCGGAGTTCCGAGGAGTTAGCCATCGCCACCAAAGGAGCATATGGCCTGTATCTTTATCCCGAGCCGACTAGCCGCCCCAGTTCCATGACGGCAAAACAGTGCAAATACGACCTTGAAAGGGGAATGCACACGGGGATTATCGATTGGCAAAAAGAAATGGTGGTGGTCTACTCGAATTCCCAGCCTGCCAGCAGAATTGTTGAGATTCTTTCGTATTCAATCGCGGATGGCAATATGACTATTGATATTCAATTCGGGCCTGAAAATGGCCGGCGGGATAATCCCTTTGCCATTGCGGTGGTTGACCGTTTTGATTGCCCTATAAAAACAGGTTACTTTTTTGATCCAGTTGCCAGGAAGGGCATGTTGAGTTTCGGGCCCGATAACAAAACAATCCAGTGCCGAAGGGCCATTGAGCCTATCGCCAGAGCCAGCCTTTGGACGGACAGCCCTGTCCCATTTAATGGCAAGCCGGAGCTTATTGTGCTGCGTGAACTGGAGGATTTACTGATGCTCACCAGAAAAAAACCTAGGCCCAAGCCTGTAACAGCAGAATTGCGGAAGCAACGAATGAAGGAAGTCTTGGCGGAAGAGAAGGCCGCCCAGGAAAAACTGGAAGTGGCGCTAAATGTCCCAGAAATTAACTGGTCAAAACAGATGGTTCTCGCCTATTCCTTGGGTAAAACAGCCAGGCAAGACATTGAAAACAACGAAATTGACTTGACCAATTTCCGAATCAAGGAAGAAGGGCCTCGTCATTTAATGATGATGGACCTGAAAATTGGTCCGGCAAAGCGGGCTGCAAGCAGCCCGGTGGTGTTGGTGCTGCTGGAAAATGATACGAACCTGTTTCAAGTTCTTGGCGATGCCCAATCAAAATCAAAATGATGCATGTGCTTCAAGGTTTGTCTCAATATCGGGGCAACCGAGGTATTTTTTGACAATGCAACTCAACAATGTTTTTAACAGGGTAAGGGAGAAAAAAATGGACGCACTGCTATTGAAACACAAACGGTTGGCGGAAAAAAAACCTGCAAGGACAAAGATTCCTGCAGCCGTTGCCTTTCTGGTTTTTGGCTGGTTCCTTCTCTTTCTCTTGCCATTGGCCCGGGCCTGGGCGGATGAGCCCCAATCGATCAAGGTTTTCCGAAACAGTCCCCAGTGGCATAGTCTTCTCCAGAATGTGGAAGATGTGAAACCCACCGAGGAGGCCGGAGGACCCAATCAGGCCAGAAGACCCAATCAGGCCAAGTGGGGCATCCCAATGCTGAAGGTTTGCCGCAGCCAACCGGATTTGGCGACAGAGAAAAGATGGATTGCGTGCCTGAATGTGAGAAAAATCGATTGGAAAAACCAGATGGTTATTATTTATGCTGAGGGAGCCACCCAAGGGAGGGGCGATTCTGTTGAGCAAGTGCAATTGACGACATTTCAGGTAAATAGTGGTGTGCTGGAAGTGGGCGTGAAAATTGGGCCTTTGAGGGAGTGTTATTCGTCCCCTTGCGCCATTGCTCTGGTGGAAAAGTTTGATGGCCCTGTCCGTTGTAAGGGAATTACAGCTAAATGATAGGCTTGATCCAATTCTTCGGGGGAGCCAAAAAATGTAGACACTCTACTTTCAATGGAATGGTTATTTGGCGGGTTTTCTGTCATGACATGAAATCAGGCTATCCTGCAAATACAGTTATGTGGTGGGTTACTCGTTTGCCTGAAAGGAATCGGGGTAGATTGCCCGGAGCCTGATCCGGGAATGTGCGGCTAGGGAGGTTGTGGATGCGGGCCGCCTGACGATCCACAGCGACCGGGGCGGCCCGATGGTCTCGCAGGAGGTCAGCCAGTTGCTGGGGAAGCTGCTGTTAGAGAAGTCCGACAGCCGGCCCCGTGTCACCAACGACAACCTGTTCTCGGAAAGCCAGTTCAAGACCCTGAAATACCATCCCGAATTCCCAGACCGGTTCGGCAGCTTCGAGGAGGCCCGGGAGTTCATCCGGGCCTTTGTGGCCTGGTACAACCACGAACATCACCACGAGGGGATCAAACTACTCACGCCGGCGGTGGTTCATTCAGGCAGGTCAGAAGAGGTCTTGGCGGCACGGTCGGTGACTATGGACAGGGCGCACGGCAGGAACCCGGAACGGTTCGCCCGGGGCAAACTCGCTGCCCGGGGAGGTCTGGATCAACCGTCCAGTAATCCCTGCCAGTCAGCTAGGCACCCGGCATGAATTGGTCACAAGGGGCCCTCACTGGAGGCGGGGGTTCCTTTGGGACCGATTCATGCCACACCAGCCAGTGGAATGGCGCTCACCGGGACCTGACCAATACACCTGCTCCGATCTGTGCACTTGTCCCCACTTGGTCTGATTCGTGTTGACACGTTCCGGAACCGCCTGGTGCGGACCCGCATGTCAGGTGGTTTGGGGCGGGCGTTCAGCAATGACCGCCCTTACCCGATTTCGCCCGTATCATTCAGGTGAGGCCAGTATTTGTACTTGGAACATGCCTTTCTTACGGTCTTTCCATTCCACAATATACTTGACTGGAATGTCTCCGGAGTCAGTGTGAACGACACATTCTCCTTGTCGCACATGAGCGGTGCCGTCGTAGCTCAACTCCCGATACCCATCAATTGACTTCGTTGCCGCACCAACAGGCGCACTGCGAATGACTTGTTCAAGTAGCTGCGCAACATCCCGACTGGTGCATGCGGGCAATTCAGGTTCTGGCAGACGCACTTGGAACTGCCCCCTTTTTTGGTCTTGCCATTCGACGATGAATTTAACCGGAATGTCTCCGGCGTTAGTGTGGGCAACGCATTCGCCGTGCCTGACATTCGCCTCACGGTCGTAGCTGAGTTCGTGATAGCCGCCGATGGATTTCAGCTTGGCACCGACAGGCGTGCTGCGAATCACCTGCTCAAGCAATCTCGCTACCTCCGAACTCGAGCATGATGGAAGGCGTGCCGGTATCAGAATAGAGCAGAGGAATGGACCTCCCGCAAAAAACCCCGCGACAACCAAAGCCAAGAACCCGAGATTGGGACCACCAAAACTCCTGCGACGAAAGAACGCAAGTGGGTAGACGACAATCCACAGCGCCAACATGCCTACGAAGAGGAGGCCTGCGCTTTCACGTCCCCGTCCTTTCAAGTCCACTTTTCCGAGGCGACTTGCGTCAATCGCAACCAAAGCCGCTGTCGTAAAGACCATTACTGCACTGATACCCAACGCGACGGGAAAAGATGTGACGAAACACAGCAGTACGCCCGAGATTATAGGCAGGATTAGCGCAACTCTGACCAGCCCCAAACCAGATCGAGGCATCGCAGGTGGATCCGTCGATTCTATGTGTATTGCGTCCACGTCAGACATGTGCGTGCCCTTGGAATTCTGTGGTGACAAGCACCAGTTGTGTGAAGGGGCGAATTTACGGAGTAATTGATTACCGTCTCACGCCGGCATGAACGTAACTATCTCGCATCAGCCATGGTACCCGGCCGGGCCGCGAATGCAACCAGTGTCATCGGGACCAGCGGCGTCGCGCTTCGGGATGCGTTTTGAGCCAGACATCTGGAAGCAGTTTCGACAAATCGTTCGGCGGCTTGCCAGAGAATTGCACGAGCACATCCCGCACGTAGACAAACGGCTCGACCTGGTTCGACTTCGCGCTGGCCATCACGCTGTAAAGAATGGCGGCTGCCTTACCGCCGTTGTCGCTGCCCAGGAACATCCAATTTTTACGGCCGATTGCACAGGTCCTCACCATCCGCTCGCTCAGGTTATTGCCGATCGCCAATGCGCCAGAACGGGGATATTGCTGAGTGAATGCTGGAGATACCCACTTGCTTGTTGTTCCGATCAAACCTCAAACAACAGGAATCAAGCCATGCAGAGCCAAAACGAGATTCGTCAGACAATCACCGACACCATCATCGACGCCTTGAAGAACGGTGGCTTACCGCCTTGGAAACGTCCTTGGTGCAACGACAACAATGCATCAGGCCTTCATGCATCGCTGAGCACCGGCAACCCGTATCGAGGAATCAATCAGCTTCTCTTGCAGTGCTCAGCGATGAAGCAGGGCCTCAAATCGAAGAATTAAGGGGACATTCTACTTTGAATGAAGCCAAAAAAAGGGCGCCATTCTACTACCACTGCCTAAGACCACCGGCAAGATGTTTCGGCGAACCGCTACCGGTTCGCTGCACAAGCGGCCTTCGTCCGCTGACAATTCAAGGAATGCAAGCTTCATGCTCCCTCCCCAACGAGTTCGCGGCAGATCGGGTCCATCCATGCCGTGGCAAGCCGCAAGCCCTGGATGAGTTCCCGCCGCTTGTCAGCATGTGGGAACGCCCCCCCAAAAAAATTTCCAAAAAATTCCCAAAATCCCTCTCGGAACAAATAGTCACACCCGTCAACAATGAAGAAATGTGACCCAAACAAGTAGCCAGGCAACCATGGTCTAGGCCTCCATGCTGCTACCTGAGCGCCACCTGTCACGGTCACGGCAACCCATACCTCACGCTCCCATGCGTCTGGTATGTCACTCACCCCCGCCTGTTCCGTTGCCACAGTGGCAACGGTCCGCTCGGCAGGGCGTCACCCCGCGGCGAGGTCACAGGTTCACCATGGCTCTTGCTGACTCCCGCATAACAGTGTGCCACCAGCGTGAGGCTGGCACACACAATCGCGGCTCTTCCGGCACCTTCCGTCCCCGGTTCCGCGTTCGTTTCCCATGGTTATTCTTGGCGATTGTCTGCCATGCCGGCATGGCACATAACCGTTCAGGTGGCGCGCCGCCCCAATGTGGGCGTCCCGGTCGCGGCAGCAATGCCCACCAATCCCTGGCTCAACCCGTGTCTAAACGGATCGCGCCCTCCCGGCTGGTTGCCCTAGCCTGGCGCAACACGGGTCCCCCAGGGGCTTTCATAAAGAATCATCAAACAAAACCAATCAACCAAGGGCACCTTGCACGCAAGGCCTGCCCCTGTGTGCCCCACCACGCCCATTCCTCAATGACAATAGCCTTGCCCTTGGTTAAATTGCGCTGCGCCGTTCATGCTAAGGGCGAAAATACCAAGAGGGGAAAATGGGCCTTGGAAGGAAAATTAACACCTGCCAATCAGACAGTCGCAAGCCCCGGGTTTTTGGGGCGGTTTGATTAGGGTTGTTAGGTGGCGTATTTTGCAGGCTGAGAGTTTGGTTTTTGGCGATTATTGCTGGGGAGAATAGCGGTGCATTTAAGAACGCTTGGGGTTGTGGTGTTGGTAGGCTTTTTAGTGGCAACAGCGGCGCGGTGCCAGACGGCAATTTTTGGCGAGCCATTGCCTGGTGAACCGTTTGACCGGGTGGCGTTCAGGCCTGTTTTGCTTCCTGAGTGGGTGAACAGCACGCTGGGGGCCGGGTACACGCTTTCAGGGATGGATAGCGCAGCGCGGGAGCGGGCTGCCAAGGCTGGGGTGAGCTTGAGTGAATTAAATTTTGTTGACCCCTTTTATCCTTATTATGACAGCAAATTGCTGAAAAAGCGAAGCCCGCATGTGGGACTAGACCGCTTGGCCAAGGATGTTGCCGAGTACAAGAAACTGGGCGTGCGGATTTTGGGTGTTTACCCACCTTGTTTGCAATCGGAGGTGTATGAGAACCACCCGGAATGGCGACGGGTGACCACGGCGGATGGAAAAGTGCCACAAGTTGATATGCGCAAGGAACCGCATGGTGGCATGCTGTGTTTGCAGGGGCCCTATGGGGACTTTTTTATTGAGGTGCTGGCAGAGATTTTGAAATTGTTCCCAGATGTGGACGCCTTCAGTTTTGATGGCTTGCACCATGGCGGTTTTTGTTATTGCGAACATTGCCGTAACGATTTTATGAAAGCCACTGGCAAGGCAATACCGGCAGTGAACATGGAAGATTCAGGTTTTCGAGAATATCAGCATTGGGCGGATCGCCGGATGGAAGACCTGGTTCGGCGGATGCAAAAGCGGTTGAAGGGGATTAAACCCAGTGTTGCCTTGGCGACCTGGAGCACCAACGCTGGGCGTTGGGGACATTTTTTAAGCATTCCGCGAAACATGCCCGGTCGGATGAACCTGCTGTTTGATGCGCCAGACCAAGAATTTTGGATGGATGAAAGCAACCGTGGCGGGACGATTGTGCCGGCATTTGGTAACGCATTCGCGTGGTCTGGCAGCAACCACCGGGTGGCCTATAGCGAACCGTATTTGATGTCGCATGGAAACCCCTATAGCAAGGACAGTTTACCGGCACATGAATTGAGGAGGCGGCTCTTGTTGGTGGCCACTCATGGTGGTTTTCCAAGTTTGGCGGTGTCGCAGCCGAAGCGTTTGCAGCAGGCTGCCTATGCTGGGCTGGAAGAAATCCGCGCGCTGAAGCCTTGGCTTGTGAAGCAGCAACCCGAGCCTTGGGCGGCGATGGTGGTGAGTGACAATACGCGGAATTTTTATGGTCGGTCGTCGGGTGAGGTGGAAGAAAAGTATCTGGCGCACACGCTGGGATATTTTCGAGCGATGCTTGAGGAGCATTTGCCGTTCAACCTATACCAGGATTGGAATGTGCAGGATGCGGATTTGGCGAAACACAAAGTGTTGATATTGCCCAACACCGCGTGCCTGAGTGAAGAGCAAGCAGCAGCGATTAGACGATTTGTGACTAGCGGCGGGGGATTGGTTGCCAGCATGGATACTGGGGCATTTGATGCGACTGGCAACGCGCGGACTCGGAGCTTGCTAGAGGATTTGTTAGGCGTGAAGCACCTTGGCCCGGTAGCTGAGGCAGGAGGCAAGGTGGCGCTGGATTGGAACTTTGAAAAAGGGGTGGGGCCAGACTATTGGCTGAAGCGGAAAGGGGCGAGAACGGTGTTGATTGCGCAGGAAGGCCCCCTTGCCAGTACAAGTTTGGCTGAGCTGGTCGATGACACTGCGGTTGTGTTCAAGGGGCCGGCCTTGGCAGTGGAGGCAGTTGGTGCCAGCACAGCGCAGATGTGGTATCTGGATGCGAAGGGATTGAAATCGCCAGCGGTGATCACCCGGCCATTTGGCAAGGGGCGGGTGGTTTATTTTGCTGCAGGGGTCGATGCGGGCTATTACCTTTATGCCTACCCCTGGCAGCGGGTGATGCTGGCGAATGCGGTACGGTGGGCGGCGGGGTCGGCACCGCCGGTACAGGTGAAGGCGCCCATGTGTGTGCATGCGACCGTTCGACGGCAGGTGGAGGCGAACAGGCTGGTGGTCCATCTGTACAACGACATCAACACCACGGGTGGACGGGCACTGCCGCAGGATGATGTTCCTTTGCGGGAAGAAACCTTGCCCATTTATGGGATTGAGGTGGTATTTGATGCTGGGCTTGGTGTTGAAAAAGTGATAATGCAGCCGGGGTGCGAGGAATTAAAAGTTATGAGCGATGGCAAAAACAGCAAGGTGGTGGTGCCGAAATTGGCGATCCATCAGTTGGTGGTAGCTGAATTGAAGTCTAAATAGAACCGATTTGAAGAATATAAATATATATAGATAGCTTGGGCGGATTGGTGCTGTGCTAGTTAGCTGTTGTGTTGGTGCCATTGAGTTAGGCGGTTGATGCCGGCATCGAGTGAGAGGATGGGTTGGTAGTTGAGGTCGGTTTGGGCGGCGGCGAGGTTGAACCAGTGGGCGGTGGCGAGTTCGCGGGCGACGAAACGGGTCATGGGCGGTTCGCCGGGCAGGTGGAAGCAGGCCCAGGCGAGCTCGGAAGCGACACCTAGAGCGTAGGCCAGGCGGGGGGGAATGGTTTTGGTGACTGGTTTTTCGCCCACAGCACCGAGGAGGCGGTTGACCAACTGCCACAGGTTGGTCGGCTGGCCGTTGGCGATGAAATAGGCTTTGCCGGCACAGGGTGAACCGGGAGCCAGACGCTGCAGTGCGAGCAGGTGCGCGTGCGCGGCGTTTTCGACGCAGGTGGTATCAACCAGGCCACCGGGGCCGACACGGCGCAAGCGGCCCGCCCGGGCACGGGCTACTAGACGGGGGAGCAGGTGCGGGTCGCCCGGGCCCCAAATGAGGTGGGGCCTGAGGGCACAAACGGCGAGGGATGGGGAATTGGCTGCCAGGGCCTCGCGCTCGGCAATGGCTTTGGTGCGGCTGTACAGGCTTGCGTACTGCTTGGGATAGGGAGCCGATTCGTTGATGCCTTGTTGGTCGCCATGGTGGAAGACCACGCTGGGCGAGCTGGTGATGACCAGCTTGGGAATGGCTTCGGCTTTGCAAGCGAAGAGGATATGGCGCGTGCCCAGCACATTGGGTCGCCAGTAATCGGCCAGGCTGCCCCATATGCCGGCTTTGGCGGCGACATGGCAGACTGCATCGCAGCCGGCCACGGCACGGCGCACGGCATGTGGGTCTTCGAGGGAGCCCTTGAATTGTTCGATGCCCAACTGATGGAGCTTGGGGTAGTGGCTTCGGGAAAGGTGACGGACCCGGTAGCCGTTTTCTACCAGCAACGAGGCGATCGCTCCGCCCAAAAAACCACCGGCCCCGGTGACGAGAACCGATTGGCTCATCGCATCACCCGGTTGTAGTAAACGGTTAACAGCTCGCGCTGGACTTTGCTGTTGTGCCGTTTGTCGACCGGGATAGCCTTGTGGCGGACGACTGTTTTGACCGTTTTGGTGACGGGGCAGGCTTTGAGTCTGGCGCGCACGGCAGCGAGGACTTTTTCGGCATTGGCTGTGGGGCTGATCTGCACCGCAAGGACGGGTTTTTGGTTGGGCGGTTGGCCGATGCCTACGAGTGCGGCGCGGAAGACGCCTTGTTCCTCCAGAGCCACGGCCTCGATGCTATCGGCTGGCAAGTCGCCTGTGGGGGTGCGTACCCGTTGTGATTTGCGCCCAAGGAACCAGATGCGACCGAGAGAATCAAGATAGCCCAGATCGCCCATGCGGTGGAAGGGCCGGCCCTCGAGGGTGAGTTTGTGGAGTGCGTCCATATCGGGGCGGTTAAAATAGGACTGGGTGACTTGGTCGCCAGCGACGGCGATCTCGCCCACCTCGCCTGGCTGGAGCACCTGAGGGGGGTTGGCGGGATCGAGCGGGCCATCCTGCAGGGCGAGGATGCGGACGGTTGCGGCGGGTGCGGGCCAGCCGACACAAGTGCCTTTGCCTTGGGCGGTAAGGTGGCTTGTGGATTCGAGGATGTCGACGCTGCCAATGCAGGCAACGGGCAGCGCCTCGGTGGCGCCGTAGGGCGTGAAGACTTGGGCTGTGCGCGAGAGTTGCGGGGTGAGCCTGCGCAGCAAGGGTGCGGGAACGGGTGCTCCTGCGGACACGAGTCGTTTGAGGCGTTGGAGGCCGCCAGTGGCAACGCCTGGGTGGGTGAGCAGGCGATTGAGGAGTGCTGGTGAGCCGAAGAGGTTATCAACTTGGTATGTCTGGATTGCCTGGAGCAGGTAGGCGGGGTTGGCGGTTGCGGGCTTGGTGAAGTCCATGCGGGGGATGATGGCACGCATGCCGAGGAGCGGGGCGTATAGCCCGAAGAGTGGGAATGTGGACAGGTCGGTCTCGCCGGGTTGGATGTTGAGCATGCGGCCGAGGGCATCGCACTGGGCGAGGAAATTGCGTTGCGTGTAGAGGGCACCCTTGGCTGGCCCTGTGGAACCGCTGGTGAAGAGGATGCCGGCGGGGCCGCCATCTTTGTACGGGGGTGTGGGGCCGGAGGGAAGTTTGTCGGTGGAACGAACGCCTGGGAAAAACCCGCCGACACGGAGCACCCAGCGAACCTGTGGGCACCAGCCGAAAAGTTTGCGGGCGAGTAAGGCTTTGGGAGAGCCAATGAAAGCGACGGGGTCGGCTTGTTTGAGGCAGGCGGCGAGCCCCTTGAGCCCCATGCCCGGGTCGATGAGGACCATGACGGCCCCCAGTTGCAGCATGCCGTGCATAAGTGCGAAGAAGCGGGGGCCGGGTGGAACGAGCACAGCCACACGGTCGCCTGGCTGGATGCCCAGAGCGGACAGGCCGCTGGCGATGCGGGAGGCCTCTTGAACCAGGCGGGTGGCGGTCCAGGATTCGGCGATACCGCCAGCGGCGTTGAGTGCGAGGATGGCGGGTTCGCGCGCGGAGGCAGATTGACTGACCACGGTGGCCAGCCTCCAGGCTACATTTTCCGGATCTTTTGAGGCGGAATCAGGTGGCGGAGCCATGGACGGGCTCCAGAAAGTTCCGAATTTCAGCCAGGCATGGCTCGAGAACATCTTCCAACAGCCAGTGGCCGGCTTGGGGGTATTCGACGCAGCGGGCGTCGGGGCGGCGGGTTCGCCAGGTATCGAGAAACGGTTTGGTGAAAACGAAATCCTGCATGCCCCAGAGGATCATGAGGGGCTTTTCGGCAAGATTACCGAGGTTTTCCGAAGTATTTTGGACCAAGTTCCAGGAGGGGTGGGATTGGGTGAGGGGGATATCCTCGACAAAACGGAGGGTGGCCTCGCGCTCATCAGAAGTGTGGTATGGAGCGAGAAAACTGGCTTTGACCTCGACGCTGAGCGGTTTGACTGTGCCATAGCGAATGGCACCACGCACAAAGGCGTTGAAGCCGCGGATGAGCAGTGAACCAAGGCCCGGAGTGCGGGCCATGCGAAGGGACATGGGGATGGATGCGCCTGGTGGCAGGCCAAAGCCAGCGCTGTTCATGACGACGATACGGCCGACGCGGGTTGGGTTTTGGACTGCCCAAGCGAGGCCGATCATGCCGCCCCAGTCGTGGACGATTAGATCAACCGGGCCGGTGGGGGCGAGTTGATGGACGAGGTTGCCAAAGTCGGCCACCCGCTCTTTGAGGGTGAAGCAATAGCCCAGGGGTGCCAAATCGGACATGCCGCAGCCGATATGGTCCGGAATGATGACCCGGCGGGTTTTGGCGAGGGGTTCGACGAGGCCCCGGAAGAGATAGGACCAGGAAGGGTTGCCATGAACCATGACCACGGGGTGGCCGGCACCGCGGTCGACCGAGTGCATGAAGGCGCCGTGAGGCATGCGGACAAAGCGGCCCGGCCAACCGGCGGGGACTTTTGGCATACGCGCCAAAACGGCGGCGGCCCGGGCTGGTATGCCTTGGCAAACCTGCAGTGGATCGGAGGTGTTGACAGAAGGGTTCACCAGCGTGCTCCCAGCATGAGGCAGTTGAGCCCGCTACCAATGCCCAGCAGGGCGACTTTGCGACCGGGTTGCAAAAAGCCCCGGTCTTGGGCCAGGCCAACGGCGGAGGGCAAAGCAGCGGAGCCCATGTTGCCGAGGTGCTCGAAAATACTGAAATCTTGATCTGGGCCGAGGCGGAAAGCACGCAGCATGGCCTCGCGGTGCGGTGCGCCTACTTGGTGGCCGACCACCCGGTCGACCGCGCCTTGCCAATCCGGCAATTCGGCTTGGAGGTCTGCCCAAGTTTGGCGACCGAGTTCGACGCCATCGCGCAAGACGGCGACGGAGTCTGTGACCATGGTTTGGCGGACATGGGTGGCGCTACCGGCGAGGTGTGGGATGGGGCGATCGAGATCATCGGCGAGGCCCCACCAGCATAGGCCATGTTTTTCGGGCCAAGCGCGGGCGACGGCGGCCTCGAGTTTGGGTTTGCCTGGGATGTAGGAGCCATCTGTGACAAGGATGGCCGCGGCACCGGAGCCGCCGGTGAAGGTGGCGAGCGTTTCGCGGTAGTTTGCCGGAGTGGGATTTGCCAGGAGAGTGGCGATGGCACGCTCGTTGATTTCGCGGGCACTCTCGCAGCAGACGACCATACCGGCACGGATGTGGCCAAGTTCGATGGAGGCGGCAATGTCGAGGACGCCGTTGAGTGCGCCTAGGCAGGCATTGGAGATATCGCGGATTACTGTTTTGCCTGATAGGCCGAGGAAATGGGCGACCCGGCAGGCGGTGGCGGGCTCGAAGCGTTCGCGGCAGACGCCCGCGTAGATGAGAGCACCCAGGTCTTGAACTGGCACGCCTGCCTTGTTGAGGGCTTTTTTGGCGGCGCGGGCGGCAGCTTCGGCCAGGGGTTGGCCTTCTTCCCACCAGCGGCGTTCGCGGATGCCGGTGAGGGCCTGCAATTGTCCGGCCGAGATGCGGAGGCGTTCGAGAGCGGGTGCGACCCTTGCCTCCAGCTCATCGCTGGCGACAACGACGGGAGCCAACTCACTGGCGAAGGCATCGAGGCTGACGCGTTGGTAGCGCATGAGCTTAGCGGACCTCCGTGCCAGTTGGGTGAAATGCCAGGCTAAAATGATTCATGGCGTAGAGGACTTTTTCGCCCACCAATAGCCAACCGCGTGCTTGGACAATTTTGTTTGAATCGTTGCGTCCGGTGATTTCGGCAATGATTCGCACTTCGGGAATGCCTGGGGTGACTTGGCCGCGGTAGATCCATTCATGTTCTGAGTTGGGCTGCAGGGAGCAATGGCCGGGGCCCCACCAGATTCTTGCCGCATGGGACACCAGTTGAAGGAAGCCCTCCAGGCCGAGGGAGCCTGGCCAGACGGGATCTTGGTAGAAGTGTGCGTGGAAGAACCATTCGTTTGGGTTGACATCTTTTCGGCCTTCGAGCCAACCGAGACGGTTTTCGCCACCATCGGAGACAAAGGCGACGCGGTCGATCATGCGCCAGCGCTGGTTGGGCTCGCAGGGGCCTTCTGGGAAGGCGAGGAAGTGGGGGCGGGTGGGCGGTTGCCAGAATTTGGCCCGGTCGTCTATGAGGCCGACTTGCTTTTCGAGAGCTTCTTTGGGGAAGAAGCCGAAGCTTGTCCAGCCTTGGTAGACTTGGACTTGGCCACAACGGACATCGAGGAGGTATTCGAGGAGGATCATGCCGCCTGAGGCGGAAACCTTGGTTTGTTGGACTGTGGTGACCAGAGTGCCATCTGTAGGCAGC
>Ga0255132_1000293_pt1 | contig 20055 bp, 8 predicted proteins | sample Law_Law_RepA_8d_FD_188551 | JGI IMG/M metagenome (GOLD analysis project Ga0255132, IMG submission 188551) | Freshwater microbial communities from St. Lawrence River, New York, United States - Law_Law_RepA_8d | ecosystem: Environmental > Aquatic > Freshwater > River | place: USA: New York...
CTATTATCTCTTATTTTATTGATGATTATGTTTCAATAAAAAATAGGAGATTCTTATATGTCTGTTCGTAAAGTTCAATTAAGAAGAGGCACAGGTGCTGAAAACGATGCCTTTACAGGTGCAGTTGGTGAAATCACTGTCAATACTACTAATAATTCTATTCGTGTACATGATGGTGCTACACTTGGTGGTTCTGAAACTGCTTTAGCTAACCTAAGCAATGTTTTACCTACTCAAAATTTAGATTTTGATGAGTACAGGATTGTTAATGCAGGTGATCCTGTTGATCCACAAGATGTTGCTACTAAAAATTATGTCGATACACATGGTGGAGGTGGTGGTGGATCTTTAGCTACATTAAGTGATGTTGATGTAGCTGGTGTAGATACAGGAGAATTTCTCAAATACTCAGGTACAGAATGGATAAATACTACTATCTCTACTGCTGATTTACAAGATGGTCTTGATATTCCTATGATGGTTGGTGGTACTATTACTGCTAACCTTGATGGTAATGCAGTAACATCTACTGCTTGGATTTCTGCCATGACTTTAAATTTAACAGGTACTGTTCTCACAGGCTCTGTTGCTTTTGATGGTTCTCAATCAGTAAATTTAAATGCTAGTTTAAATGATGCTAGTGTTTCAAATGCTAAACTTGAAAACTCTTCTGTTAGATTTGGATCTTATGATTTAGCTTTAGGTGGAACTTTAGCTTTATCTAATGATTTTCAAATCACAGGTGGAACTTTATCTCTTGTAGGTGGTGGAGGTGCTACTGCTATCTCTGATCTCACAGATGTAAATATTAATCTACCTGCTGATGGTAATGTTCTCATTTATAATAATGGTATATGGGAAAATCATGTTGTATCTGGTGATGCCACTTTATCTGCCACAGGTACTCTAATTCTCAATGCCATCGATAATGCTAAACTTATTAATAGTACTATTAATATTGGTGGCAGTCCTATTGCTTTAGGTGGTACTGTTAATTTGACAGGTGGTCTTGCTATCACAGGCAATACCTTATCTGTTGGTAATGTAGATACTGCTACTAAATTATTTACAGCTGTCACTTTAAGTCTTGGTGGAAGTGTTATCACAGGTTCTGTTTCTTTTGATGGCTCTCAATCAGTAGAAATTATTGCTGATGTTACACCTGAATCTATTACAAATGGTATGATTGCAGATGGTACTATTACTAATGCTAAACTTGAACATGACTTTATCGCTTTTAATAACCATGAAGTTCATTTAGGTGAAGGTGTTACTATTAATGGTACTGATGGTGAAATTTCTGTTGCACATAATGCAGGTGTCTACACTATTGGTTTAGCAGGTACTATCGTTGCCACAAGTGCTGTCGCTTTAGCTAAAACTATTAATCTTGCAGGCAATGCTACAGGATCAGTTAGTTTAAATAATGCTTTGGCTAGTGTTACTTTAAATGTTACTCTTGGCACTATCACTAATGCTATGCTTGAACATGATTTTATCTCTGTAAATGACTTTCAATTACATTTAAGTGATAATCTTGATGTCGTTGGTGCTGATGGTGTTTCTATTAGTCTTGATGAAAATACAAGTATTTTGACTGTTGGTCTTGGTACTATTAGCACAACTAAATTATCTTCTAACTTTATCACTGTTGCAGATAATGACAGTTCAGAGAATATTACTTTAGGTGGTACATTATCCTTCTTAGGTGTAGCTAATGAAACTTCTGTTTTTGTTTTAAATGGTGAAGTCAATGTAGGTTTGGCAAACGATGTAGAAATTCAAGGTAATTTGACAATAGGTGGCAGTCTTATTGTTAATGGTACTACTACTTCTATTAATACAGTAAATCTTGATGTTGTAGATAGCATTGTTCTTTTAGGTAAAGGTACTAATGTTCTTGCTAATGCTGTCAATGATGCAGGTTTTATTATTGAAAGAGGAAATACAGAACAATCAGCATCTCTCTTTTGGGATGAAAACGATTCTCGTTTTGCTATTGTCACAGCTGATAGTATTGGTTCATCTACTACTAATATCGTAAATCAAGCAAGTAATTTATCTTATGCTGATTTAAAGTTAAATACTCTTTATGCTAATGCGATTACAGGTAGTACTTTATCTCTTAGTGCAGATGCTCAACTTACTGTAGATAGTGCAATCACTTTTAATGATATTGTTAATTTAAAAGATGTTGAGATTAATAGTACATCACCTGTTGGATATTTATTTCAAACTATCCACGATACAAATCAAACTTTTGTTCTAAATTCTGATACAGGTAATATTGAAACTGTAGGTAATATTACTGTTCAAGGTGATTTATATGCAAGCAATATTATCGAATCTGCGAATGGTGCTGGTATCACTCTTCAAGATACTACTTCTGTTAATGCTAACTTAGATGTCTATAATCCTACAGGTGCTTTAATCAATGGTACTACTGTTTATCTTTATGTTAAATATGGTGCTGATTCTATTGCTAATGGTGAATACTTCCATATCTTTAAAACAAATGATGGTGGTTCTATTCGTCAAGTAGTACCTTTGACTTTCTTACAAGATGGTGGTCAAAATAAACTTGCTATTAAAGCAGGTGGTATTTATGAATATCAAGCTGTCGCAGGTGCTTATACAAATGCAGGTAATGCTCCTAATGCTTCTTTCGTTTTAGATACTGAAGGTGGTGCTTATACATACCAAATCCGTGCATATACAAATAACGATGATGGTGTTGAATTTGAAGTAGCTTTCTCTACAGATGGTTCAAATAATGCTCCTGTATATAGCATTTTATATAATGCTAATGATGGTAGTGCTTATAATAGTGAATATCTTATTGTTCTTGAAGATAATTTAGATCCTGCTGTAAATTTTGGTGCTATCTCTACATTCAACCAAACTGAAAAAGCATTGTCTGTAAATTCATCTAATGGTAATGTATCTGCACAAGGTTCTCTCACTGCTTATGGTGTAGATATTAAAAATGCGAGTGGTAATTCTATCTTCCAAACAAATAACAATGAAGTAAATGTGTCTATTCAAGGTGCTAATGGTACTACTGATGGATTTAATATTTATGGTGGTGTTAATGGTAGCGATAATTTCATATCTGCACAACCTAATGATAATGGTGGTGATGGTGTCTTATATCTAAATGGTTCTTTAAAAGTATGGAATTTACTACAAACTAATTTCAATTCTCTTGATGTAGATAGAAATGCAAATACTTCTATCAAAGGTGGCAATTTCACAATCGAAGATACTTTAGGCGATCAAAAACTTAAACTTACTAATGCAACAGGTATTTTAGAGGCTAAAGAAATCACATCTTTTGCAGGTGGTACTTTAACTTTTAGTGGCAATATTGATGCTACTACTGCTACTTTTATTGCCACTACCCAAGCACCTTTAGATAATTCTACTAAACTTGCTACTACTGAATATGTAGATTTAGCTGTAACAGCAGGTGGTGGAGGTGGTGTAGGTTTAGGTGATAATAACACTTGGACAGGTACTAATAACTTTCAAGATGATGTTACTATTGGTGGTGGGACTTTAACTTTCTCTGTTCAAAGTGTCACGAATGCAAATATCCTTGTAGTCAATAATACTGACCTCTCTACTATTATTTCTAGTGATAGTCCTAATGCTCTTAAAGTTACTCAAAGTCTTGGCAATCCTATATTGAATGTTGATGGTGATAGCTTATTTATCACATCTTATGTTTCTACTGATTTCAATGCAGGTGAAGATCCTTTTGTTCATATTGACACAGCAACTAGAACTTTTGAAATTGTAGATGCTCTTGATATTACTTTGTTTAGTGTAAATAATGCAGGTGATGTTGTAGTAGCTGGTGACTTAACAGTAAATGGTACTACTACTACAATTAATACTACTAATCTTGATGTAGAGGATAGTCTTATTGAACTTGCACATGGTACAACAGGTAATCCATTAAATGATGCAGGTTTTGTGATTGCTCGTGGTGATGAACATAATGCAACTTTATTCTGGAGTGAAGGTACTGATACCTTTATTTTTGCTACAAGTGCATCTATTAATAGTTTAAGCACAGGCAATCTTTTAGCTCTTGGTGGTACTTTATCTTATGCTACTGTAAGAATGGGTGCTATTAGCATTATTGAAGGTCAAGCTACTTCTTTCCAAATTGTCGATGAAAGTGCAAATCCTTATATTACATTTGACACTACAGGTGGCAGTGAAAAGATTATTCTCGGTCAAAATTTAAGTTTATCTACAATTACACTCACAGACAATCTAGCTAATGCTCTTGATATTAAAGAAGGTCTTGATAGTTATCTTAAATTTGTTACTACTGATACTGCTGAAAAAGTAGAGTTCGGTAAAAAGATTACTGCACCTGCTGAAAGTAAAATAGCAAACCTTACATTCTATGATGGTTATCTCACTTGTGATACTAATCTTATCATTAATTCTTTTAATGGTACTACAAGTTTTGATGATAATATTTATGTTTCAGGTTATTTACAAATAGGTAAAAACACAACTTTAGGTCAAAGTGATAATGTAGGTGTTCGTTTTGATTATTATGATTCAGATTTAATTGATGCACCTAATATTACAACAGGTCAAGAATATGTTATTCAAACTGTTGGCAATACTGACTTTACTCTTGTAGGTGCTAGTTCTAATAGTCAAAATGTTATCTTTACTGTTGTAGGTGATGCTTCTGTTCTTTTAGCTGGTACTACAGGTAAAGTTTATCCTACTGCATCAGCTAAAACAGGTTTTTTTGGACATGACAAGTCTAGTCATGTCTTTACTATGTATAATACCTATAGTAATGAAGCTACTTTAGGCGATGCTAAGTTTAATGATTTAACTTTGGCAAATGGTTTATTGGTTGCGAATGATGGTACTTCTACTATTATTTTAAATAGTGGATTAGCAGGCAATGCTACTACAGATGTTGGCATTACAGTAAATCGTGGCAATTACACAGATGCAAAATTATTATGGGATGAAACTGCTAATAGATGGTCTGTTTCAAATCCTGTTGATGATGGGAATCCAGCTAATGCAAGTGTAGTTTTAACACAAAGCGAAGGTTCAAGATATGCTTGTACTGATCCTGTCTTTGCAGGCGATGTTACTACTTTAACAGCACCTACAACTTATATTAATAAAGATGCTTACTTCCTTAACAATGGTGGTGTTGCAGGAACTGTAAATCTTTTTGAATTAACAAATAATGACTTTGATGGTTATGTTTTGGCATTATTTAATACAGATAGTGTTAATATGACTATTGATGCAGATGGTGGACAAACTATTGGTGGTTCTACTACAAAAGATATTCCTGCAGGTGGATGTCTTACAATTATGGCAAGAGGTACTTCTTGGTATATCATGTAATTTGATTTGATATTTATTTTATTAAAAGCCTTTCTATTGAGAGTTTAAACTATTTTCAATGAGAGGCTTAACTATGTCATACTTAGTCGATACTAATAAAAATTCTGTCAAGGTTGCTGGATCAAATACAGCATATGATTTGACTGCTACAGATGAAATCTATCTTGCATTTGATGATCAATCAGTAAGATTACCTGATCCTACTACTGCTACAGGTAGAACATATACCATCAAACTTAATGGTACTTATACAGATGGTGTTCGAGTTCAATCTTTAGATGGCAATACAACTTATTACACCATCAATAAAGATTATGGTAGTGTCAATATGGTATCTAATGGTACTGATTGGGTCGTTTTAGCTGATGCTATTCAAGTTTCTGAAATTGCTACTACTACCTATGTTACTGATTCTACATGGACACATCAAGGTACTTGGTCTGATTCTACTAATTATGTTGCCAAAGATGTTGTCGTTTATCAAGGCTCTTCATGGTTAGCTTTACAAGCAAGTCTTAATTCTACACCTGCTGAAAATGCTGATTGGACTTTAATTGTTGCCAAAGGCGATACAGGTGCTACAGGTAATGATGGTGCACCCGGTGCAGATGGCAATGACGGTGCACCGGGTGCTGATGGTGCGCCGGGCATGAATGGTGCAGATGGAGCACCCGGTGCAGATGGTGCAGATGCAGTATGGTATTTTCAAAATGCTTGGAGCAATGTAGCTAATTACATTACAGGTAGTATTGTTACCTATAATGGTGAAACATGGTATTCTTTACAAGCGAATACAAACACACCACCTACTGAAGGTGTAGATTGGACTAAACTTGCATCTAAAGGTGGTGAAATTTTAGCAGATAATAACACTTGGACAGGCACAAACACTTTCCAAAATGATATTGTTTTTGAAGGTGGATATAATTTTGAAATTAAAGATGGTAGTGGTGGACCCAATGTTACTATGTTTAGTGTCGATGGTAATAATGGCAATACTGTTATTCATGGCAATACTACCATTCAAGGTGGTACTTTAACTTTTGCTGTTCAAAATGCAGGTTCTGCTAATGTCTTTACTATTGATAGCAACACAGGTGATACTACTGTTTCAGGTGATTTGACTGTTACAGGTAGTCTTATTGTCAATGGCTCTACTACTACTATCAATACAATAAATTTAAATGTTTCAGATAGTCTTATTCAATTATCTGATGGCACAGTAACACCTGCCAATGATGCAGGTTTCATTATTGCTCGTGGAACAGAAAATAATGCTAGTTTGTTTTGGAGTGAAGCAAATACTAAATTTGTTTTTGCTACTGCTACAAGTCTAGCATCTGATTTCTCAGGTGATATTTTAGTAAATGGTGGTACTATTACATATAGCACAGTAACAGTAGGTGCTTTAGAAGCAAATACGATTGGTGGTATTGGTGCAGGCACATTATCTGTTACAGGTAATTTAATAGGAAATGCAAGTACTGCCACATCATGGGCAACTGCCATGACTTTAAGTTTAGGTGGTACTTTTGCAAGTGGATCAGTTTCTTTTAATGGTAGTACATCACCAGCTACTTTAAATCTTTCTCTTACAGATAATGCTATTACAAATGCTAAACTTGTTAATGATAGTATTAATATTGGTGGTAGTAATATTGCTTTAGGTGGGACTTTAGCTTTGTCTAATGACTTTGAATACACAGGTGGTACTTTAGGTTTAACAGGAACTTTATCTGTATATTCAACAGGTGCGATTGCATTAGCTAAGACTATTAATTTGGCAGGTGCTGTCACAGGTACTATTGATTTAAACAATCAAGCAACAGCAATGACTTTGACTACAGCTTTCGGTACGATCACTAATGCTGATTTAGAATATGATAGTATCACTATTGGTGGAACACCTATTGCTTTAGGTGGGACATTAGGTTTATCTAATTTAAGTGTAACAGGTTCTACATTAGGTTTAAGTACTACTATTAGTCTTGTAGATAATCAAGCGAGTGCTTTAGACATTACTCAATCTACAAACAGTTATCTCAAATTCATCACTACTGATGGTTCAGAATCTGTCACTGTTGGTAAAACTTTAGATTTAAGTGAAGGTAATATCACTAATGTAGGAAATATTGCTTTAGACAGTATTAGTGCAGATACTCATACAATAGATATTAATTTGGCAGATAATCAAGTGTCTGCTTTAGATATCAATGAAGGTGGTACAAGTTATCTTAAATTTATTACTACTAATGGATCAGAGAAAGTTTTAGTTAGCAAGACTTTGGATGTGAATGAAGGCAATATTACCAATGTAGGTGATGTTTCTTTAGATAGCATTAGTGCAGATGCCAATACGATTACTATCAATCTCACTGATAATCAAGCCACTGCTCTGGATATTACTCAATCTACAAATAGCTTTTTGAAATTTGTCACTACTGATTTTGCTGAAAGAATTGTTATTGGTCAAAAGCTAACACCTGCTGACAATAGTGGTCTTGAAATTGCTATCAATGATAATCAAGCGAGTGCTTTAAATATTCATGAAAGTGGTCAAGTTTATCTTAAACTAATTTCTTCTAATAGTGCTGAAAAAGTTGTTGTCGGTAAAACTTTAGATGTTAGTGAGCAAAACATTATTAATGTAGGTGATATTGCTTTAGATAGTATTAGTGCTGACAATAACACTATTGCGATTAACTTAACTGATAACCAAGCATCTGCTTTGGATATTACCGAATCTACAAATAGCTATCTTAAATTCATCACTACTAATGGATCAGAAAAAGTTGTTGTAGGTAAAGACTTACAATTAGCTGGTAATTTGACTGTCAATGGTACTACTACAACTGTTAATAGTACAACAGTTACTATTGATGATCCTATCTTTACTTTAGGTGGCGATGCTCCTCCTTTAACAGATGACAATAAAGATCGTGGTATTGAATTTAGATGGCATAATGGTACTTCAGCTATTACTCCAGATACCTTAGTCAATGGTCAAACTTATTATATTGTCACTTTAGGCAATACTGACTTTACACAATTAGGTGCATCTTCAAATACTGTAGGTTTAAGTTTCATTTATAATGGCGATCTATCTCAAGCAGGTACATCTGGCACAGCTATTATCTCAACTGCCTTAAAGACAGGTTTCTTTGGTTATGATGATAGTGCAAGTGCATTTACTTTTATTCCGAATGCTACAAATACCTCAGAAGTATTTTCAGGTAGTGCAGGTAATGCTATTTTTGGTGGTTTAACATCTACATCTTTAGATATTAGTAATGGTACTATCAGTAATTTAGGTGCAATTAGTCTTGTAGACAATCAAGCTAATGCTCTTGATATTACTGAATCTACAAATTCCTATTTGAAATTTGTTACTACTAATGGATCAGAGAAAGTTTTAGTTAGTAAGACTTTAGATTTGAACGAAGGCAATATTACCAATGTAGGTAGCATTGCTTTAGACAGTATTAGTGCTGATGCTAGTGATATTGTTATCAATCTTACAGATAATAGAGCAAGTGCTTTAGATATTACCGAATCTACAAATAGCTATCTTAAATTTGTTACTACCAATAGTTCTGAATCTGTTATTGTGAATAAAACTCTCAAAGCTATTGATGATGTTATTGTTTATGATGGGCCCGATATTGCACAAACTGCTTATCTTTATGTCAAATACAATGCTACATCTCAAACAGATAACGAATATTTCTACATCTTTAGAACTACTGATGGTGGTGCTACTAGAGAAGTCGTACCTTTAAGTAATTTATCCAACCTAGAAGAAGATACCTCTTTAGGTTGGAAGAGATATAGAGCAAATCAAGCAAGTGCATATACTAATACCACACCTGCAGGTACAGTCAATGCAAGTCTTATTTTAGACAAATCATATACCTATTATTTCATTATTAGAACAGATAATGATAATACTTCACCAAATAAAGATTTCCAAGCATATCTCTCTACTAGCAATTCAGCATCTAGTATTACATATAATGATGTTCTACCTTATGGTGGTGGTTTTTCAGATGATGGTGAAGGAAATAAATACACTATCGTTTTGGATAACTCTTCATGGTCTTATGCTACTCTTGATGCTCCATCCACAGTAACAAATAGATCTTCTGAACCTGTGATAGCATCTACAGTTTTCTCTATTAACAATGCTAATGGAAATACTGTAATTGCAGGTGATACTACTTTAGGTACTGATGCTTCATTACTTATTAAGAAGGCTACTACTGCAAGTGATGCTCTTATTGTTCTTAATAGTGATACTACTTCAACAGGACATCAGGATGCTGTGATTTCTGTTGAACGAGGCAGTGGTACTGATGCTAAATTAGTTTGGGATAATACTAATACCTTATGGACAGCTGATAATGCTACAGGTACTGCTAGACCTTTATCTTTACATAGCCCTGTTGATACTAGCATCACTACATCAACACCTGTCAGTTTAACAGGTAATGCTAAAGGTGAATACGAAAAGGTTTATCTTGTTGCTAATAACACTACTGCTATCACTATCAATCTTTTTGCTTTATCAAGCTCTTATAATGGATATAAAGTTATCATTAAGAAGATTGATAATGGTGCAGGTGCTATTACTATTGCTCCAAATGGGTCTGATACTATTGATGGTGCTAATTCATCTATCTCTATTTCCACAGGTTATGGTAGTGTTACTTTAATTGCTGATGCTTCTACAGGTTGGTGGATTATTTAATATCAATAATCTTTATATCTTTTTATATTAGTGTGTAGCAAATTATTTACAAGTATTTCATTTGCTATTCAAAAGTGTCTTATTTTATTTTCATTTGCTACAAGGATGCTTATTATGTCTTTATTTTTCCGTAATAGTAAACAAACGATTAAATCTGCTACTACCACTACAACCTATGTTTTGACTCCTGATGATAATATTTATATTGCATACCCGGGTCAAACAGTAACCTTGCCTGACCCAGCTACTTGCATTGGTCAAACCTATCTTATTAAATTAGGTGGCACTCATGGTGGCAGTGGTAGTAATGTTACCATTGATTGTGCAGGTGTTGGCAATTTAATTGAAGGTAATGCTACACATACTTTATCTTCAAGTTGGGCATTTCATAGATTTGTCGCAGGTAAAGATAGTGCAGGTGTAGCTATCTGGATGTTCATTGTTTAATTTATTTTAAATATCTTATCCTATGTTTAGATAAATGGACATTCTATTCATAGGAGTAAATACAACATGGCAATTTCTTTATTCAGAAGAGGCAATACTGCTACCAATAATAGCTATAAAGGTGTTAATGGCGAAGTCACTATCAATACCACTACCAAAGCCATCCGTATCCACGATGGTATAACCACAGGTGGCTTTGAAGGTGCAAGACGAGATCTTACGAATATCCTACCTACAGGACCCATTAACTTTAATGGTCAAGCTATCACTAATGTTGTGGTCGATACAACAGGCGAACTCACTGCTACTTCTCTACAAACCAATAATATCTCATCTTTCACAGAAGGTGGTACTTTAACTTTCAATAGTCCTACAAACTTTGACAGTATCGTAAATATCAATAATGATCTTAAACTTAATAGCTATGGTTTAGACACTGTTAATTTAAGTTTAAACCATGATGATAATCCTACAATCGCTATGGACAGTAAAACAGGAAATGTTAATATCTCAGGCATCACTAATCTTGCTATCACATCTTTAAATCAAGGTGCTGATGTTTATGGTGATCTTACTTTACATGATAGTACTTTTTATGTCTTAAATGATTTAGGTCAATCTAAATTTTCTGTAAATCCTGCTATTTCATCTACTGCTGTATCAGGTACTTTAGAAGTAAGTAATGCCATCCTTGTAGATACTATCACAGAATACTCTCTCAATAATGGTGTTTATATTTCTAATAACACTACTATTGGTGGCAGTATCTCTACTGATGCTTTTGATTCAAGTTCTAGTCTTACTGATATTTCTTCTACTATTACTACTATCACTAGCAATACTATTAATCTTGTAGGTTATGTTTCTCAAATAGGCGATTTTGACATCTCAGGTAATTTTTCTATTGATGGCAATTTCTCTATTAATGGTACTTTATCTACTCTACATTCTGAAAACCTTTCTGTTAAAGATACTCTTATCGTTCTTAATGATGAAATCGGTAATGCTAATCCTGTTAATGATTCAGGTGTTATTATTGATCGTGGTAATCAAGATAATGCAGGTATGTTTTGGAGTGAATCCCAACATAAATTTGCCTTTATTACTGCTAGTAGTATTGATGGTACAAGTGTTGGTAATCTATTAACCACAGGTGGTACTGTTTCCTATGCAGGTCTTTTAGCTGGCAGTATTGATCTTAAAGATAATGTAGGTGATACGATCTTTAGTGTTGATAATGCTGGTGATGTTCATGTTTATGGTGATTTAATTGTAGATGGTGGTTTAACAGGTAATGCAAGTACAGCTACTGCTTGGGCATCTGCTATGACTTTATCCTTAATAGGCGATGTCACAGGTTCTGTTTCTTTTAATGGTGGTACATCACCTATCAGTATGACTACTTCTTTAGGTACGATTACTTTAGGTACAGATACTACAGGTGCTTATGTAGAAAGTGTTAGTGCAGGCACAGGTATTTCTATTTCAGGTACTGCATCCATTCCTGTTGTTGATTTAGCTACAAGTGGTGTTAATGCAGATACATATAAATCTGTAACAGTAGATACCTATGGTCGTGTTACAGCAGGTACTAATCCTACTTCTTTATCAGGATATGGCATTACAGATGCTCAACCTTTAGATGCTACTTTAACTGCTTTGGCATCTGTATCTACAACAGCGAATAAACTTATATATGCTGATGGTGTTGATAGCTTTACTACAACAGATTTAAGTTCGTTTGGTAGAAGTCTTATAGATGATGCTGATGCTAGTGCATCAAGATCAACTTTAGGATTAGTAATAGGTACAAATGTACAAGCCTATGATGCTACACTTAATGCTTTAGCTAGTGTTTCAACAAGTGCTAATAAATTAATATATGCTGATGGTGTTGATAGCTTTACTACAACAGATATTAGTGCATTTGGCAGGGGTCTTATTGACGATGCCGATGCAAGTACAGCTAGAACTACTTTAGGTTTAGGTACTGCCTCTGTAGAAAATGTAACAGATTTATTAACAAAGGCAGGAAATTTAAGTGGACTTGCAGATACTACAACAGCAAGGTCAAATCTAGGATTAGTAATAGGTACAAATGTACAAGCATACGATGCTACTTTAAATGCTTTAGCTGGATTAACTACTGTTGCAGATCAAACTATTTATTCCACAGGTGCAGATACCTTTGCCATGACTACTCTTAGTTCATTTGGAAGAAGTCTTATAGATGATACTGATGCAAGCACAGCTAGGACAACTTTAGGTTTGGCAATAGGTACTAATGTGCAAGCATATGATGCTACACTTGCAGGTCTTGCATCTGTTACAACAAGTGCTGATACTCTTATTTATGCTAATGGTGTAGACACTTTCACTACTACAACTTTAAGTTCATTTGCTAGAACTTTATTAGATGATGCTGATGCTAGTACTGCTAGATCAACTTTGGGATTAGGTACTGCATCTACTCAAAGCACAAGTACATTTTTACAGGTAGCTAATAACTTATCTGATTTAAATAATGCAGGTACTGCTAGAACTAATTTAGGTTTGGCAATAGGTACAAATGTACAAGCCTATGATGCTACATTAGCAGGTTTGGCTAGTGTTTCAACAAGTGCTGATACTCTTATTTATGCAACAAATGTTGATACCTTTACAACAACAACCATTACAACTTTTGGTCGTTCTTTAATTGATGATGCAGATGCAAGCACAGCTAGAACTACTTTGGGATTAGGTACTGCATCTACTCAAAGTACAGGCACATTCTTGCAGGTAGCTAATAACTTATCTGACTTAAATAATGCAAGCACAGCTAGAACTAACTTAGGTCTTGGTACGATAGCTACCCAAGCGAGTTCAGCTTTTGTTGATACTACTACATCTCAATCTGTTGGTGGAACTAAAACCTTTACAGGTGATATTGCTTTTAGTGGCTCAGGTAAAATTACTTTATCTTCTACATCTGTCGCTACTACACAAACTGCTTTAAATAATTCTACTGCTATTGCTACTACTGCTTATGTTCAAACTGCTACAAGAGTTACTACAGATCAAAAAACTACAAACTATACTTTAGTTATTGGTGATGAAGGTAAAATGATTGAATTTAACTCTGCAAGTAATTTGACTTTAACAATACCTGCAAATTCTTCTGTTGCTTTCCCTGTTGGTACTCAAATCTTAATTGCAAGATTAGGTACAGGTAAAGTCAATGTTGCTATTACTACAGATACTTTATATTCTGTATCTAGTAATAGATATGTAGCAAGTCAATATAGTGGTGCTACTCTTGTTAAAACTACATCTACTACTTGGTATCTCTTTGGTGATTTATCTGCTACTTGATAGGTTTTTTATGCTTACTGCAACACATGGTATCTTGTCTAAAACATCTACATATACCTTTATCTCAGGTGCATCTATGATCACTTATTGGGATATCCAAAACTCATCTTCTTATAGTGGATCAGGTACTACTATCACTGATTTAGATAGCACAAATAATGGCTTACTTGTTGGTACAAACTCTTTTACTAATGCTTCACCTAAATACTTATCTCTTGATCTTAGTGCTAGTAATTATTTAAGATCAACTACCAACTTAAACTCATCCTTATCACCTGCTAACACAAGTGATAACATATCTGTTTTTGTATGGTGTTATCCTACATCTAATGGTGTGATTGTATCTGAATTAGGTTCTACAACACCAAATTCAGGTTGGTATTTATCTACAATAGAATGGGTAAGTGGAACACCTCGATTTGGGGTATTTCCATATTCTAATATAACTAATGTTAAAATATATAGTACTCATGGTGGCAATGGTTCTACTTCTCAATATGGACAATATCCTACAATAACAAGTGATTTCGATAAGCTATTTAATACAGCATATAGTAATACTACTTTAGCTTGGGAAGGTACTATGGCAGGTACTACATCTTTAAACCATTCTAGTTATGTTACTTTAACAAATGCAGGTGCTACTGTACCTAATGGTGGTGATTTTTTTTCTGTTGAAGTATCTGCTACTTTTATACCTGCTGAAACAGGTACTTATTCTTTCGGTGTTAATTCTGATGATGGTGGTGATGTCTTTATAGGTGGAAGTCTTGTAACAAGTTATTATGGTGGACATGGTATGAGTGGACCCGTATATGGTAATGTATCTTTAACAGCAGGTATTAAATATTCTTTTAGAGCAAGGTATCAAGAATATGGTGGTGGTGAAGGTCTTATTGTTGTATGGAAAAGACCATCTCAAGGTACTTATTCTTTTCAATCATCTGAATTGAATCCGGGCTCTACAATAACTTCTTCTGTATCTGCATCTTTAAACACATGGCATTATGTAGGATATACCTATAATGGTACTAGTTTAAATGCTTATGTTAATGGTCAATCAGCAGGATCATCTACTAGAATAAGACAAACACCATATAATACTTTAACTAAAGGTCTATATTATGCTTTAGGTTATCCTACAGGTATAAATATGGGAAGTGGAGCTGGAGCTAATTTCAGATTTGGAGCTTTTCATGTTTGGAATGATGCTATTAGTTCAGATACAATCTTAAACAACTATAATGCTACTAAAGCATCTTATGGAAAATAAATGTTAAAAGCAACACATGGCATTTTAAAGCCTTCTTCTACATCAACATTTGACCTTGCTCTTGTAGGTACTATGAAATTTACAGGTGCATCTAACTCAAATATCAGCTATGGTCAAGATAGTAATATGTATCCTCAATCAGGTGAGTTTACTATCGAATGGTTTCAATATCAAACAGATAGTAATTCTTTCCCTAGAATATTTGCTATCGGAAATTATCCATCTACATTTATGGGTGTTAGTATTGAAGGTGGTCAATTCTACTTTTGGATTAATGGTGGTGCTAATGGTTTTGGCTCTGCTATGAATACAACTGACTATAAAAACAAGTGGGTGCATTTCGCAATCACAAGAGATGCCTCTAATAATATTAAAGTTTTTAAAGATGGCACTCAATTTGGTTCTACTTTAGTAAACAATTACAATTTCAATAACACTACAAATAATTTAGTTATCGGTAATGAAACTACACCTTCAGTAGGTGGTTCTTTTGGTGGTTGGATGACTAATTTCAGATGGGTAAAAGGTACTGCTGTCTATACCTCTAATTTCACTAGACCTACTGCACCTTTAGCTAATATAGCAGGTTCAAGATTATTACTTTTAGCTACATCTAATGCTACTTTAACTACTGACACTGCTGTAGGTAGAACAGGTACTTTCTCTAATATCACTTGGCAAGCATTTGCTCAAACTATGGTTTAACAAAAGGATTAACTTAACATGGAAATTACTCAAAGATTAGCAAGTCTTGAAACTAGACTTTCCCAAATCGAATTTACCTTTAATAGAAAACAATCTTCTTTTGTTACTCTTTCAGGTGATCAAAATATCAATGGTGAGAAAACCTTTAATGATGTTATCACTTTTAAAAAAGGTCTTATCCTACAAACAGATTTGACTGTCATTTCTAATCCTACTATTTATCTTGGATCTTCTGCTACTGCTGATACACAAGCATCTATTGATAATTCTACTAAACTTGCTACTACTGCTTTCGTTCAAAATCTAATTGAAGAAATTGGTGGTGGAGGATCAGGTGCTACTACTTTAAATGGATTAACAGATGTTACGATTTCTAGTCCAAGTCCTAATCAAATTTTAAAATATAATGGTAGCATTTGGATCAATAGTGCTTTGAGTTCTAGTAATTTAAGCGATGGTTCTGATCTTGTTAAAACTACTGACTACACTGCATCCGATGTACTAACAAAGTTATTAACAGTAGATGGCAGTGGTTCAAGTCTTGATGCTGATTTGCTGGATGGAAGTCATAAAACAGATTTCTTATTAAAAGCAGATAATTTAAGTGGTCTTTCTAGCACAAGTACAGCAAGATCAAATTTAGGTTTGGGAAGTGCATCTACATATAATGCAGGTACATCTGCAAATAACATTGTGCAATTAAATGGATCTGCTCAAATACCTGCGATTGATGGATCTTTAATAACAGGAATAACAGCTACTCAGGTAAGTGGCATTTCAGGAACTTATGCACCTTTAGCAAGTCCTGCATTAACAGGAACACCTACTGCACCTACAGCTAGTGCAAATGATAATACTACTAAAATTGCTACAACAGAATTTGTGCAAACAGAATTATCAGCTATGATCTTAGATGATTTATCCGATGTAGTGATTACAGGCACACCATCAAATAATCAAGTCTTAAAATATGATACAAGTACAAGTAAATGGATTAATGGCACTTCATCAGGATCAGTGGCATCTTTAGATGATTTATCTGATGTTTCTATTGATGCAGGTGCTTTGGTGGCAGGTCAAATATTAAGATATAATGGAGCAGTCTTTTTAAACACAAGACTATCATCTTCAGATATGTTTGATACTTCATCTATTGTTTATAAAGTAGATAATTTAAGTGGTTTAAATGATCCAGCTACTGCTAGAACTAATATAGGTGCATCTTCCCAAACTGAAGTTAATAATATTGAAAGTTCTATTGGTGGTTTCGTTGATGCTAGTGGTGTATGGGTCACAGGTGGTGGCATTTCAACAAACTATTTAAGTTCAGCTACAAGTTTAACAGATGCTTTAGACAGATTAGATAATCAAATCTATACAGTAGCAGGTAGTGTATCGACAACCTTAGATGGATTGACAGATGTAACATTAGGTACTTTATCCACAGGTCAAGTTTTAAAATATAATGGTAGTGTTTGGATTAATGATAATGCAGGTGGTGGAGGTGGTGATGTTTATCTTGCAAATAATAATACATTCACAGGCGATAATACCTTTAATGGTGATTATTTATTAGTGGAATCAGTAGCAGGTGAAGATAAATTTAAAGTAGATAATGTATCTGATACCATAGATATGTTCACACCTGCATCTTTAAATGATGCCTATATTTATGTGAAATTTGATAATAGAAGTGGTATGGATGATTTCTTTTATGTCTTTACAAGTCCTGATGGTGGAGAAACAAGACAAGTCATTCCTTTAACTTTAATACAAGACAGTGGCACACATTATCTTCAAAAAATCACTAGCTTTATGAGTGGTGCAACTACATATACTTTTGATTATTCTGTATATAAAGCAAATGGCTTTTCTCAATATACAAATCCGAATGACACACCTAATGCTTCATTTAAAAGAGATCCAAACTTAACTTATTATATTTCATCTTGGAATAGAGTACAAGATGGCAATCCTGATTTTGCTTTAGCTGTATCAGATAGCAATGATGGTTTAGGATTAAGCTATGTAGATTTAGCTGGCAGTGGTATGGATACGAATGTTGTAGAAACTACTTATGAAATTATTGCGAATGTACCTACAAGTAATTCTTTAACAGCAAGTACATATATCTATGATACTAGAACTTCATCTTTAGCTAATTTTGATAAAGCATCTGACTTAACAACATTAACAAGATTAGATGTAGATACTTATGCAGTAGTCAATAAACTTGTAGTGAATAGTACAGTTACTTTAAATGGTGCGATTGCATTAGGTTCAAGTGCAACAGCTACTACTCAATCTGCAAATGATAATTCAACCAAAGTGGCAACTACAGCCTATGTGCAAACTGAATTATCTGCAATGGTCTTAAATGACTTATCAGATGTTACAGTTAGTTCTCAAGTGACAGGACAAACATTAAGATATAATGGTAGTGCTTTTGTTAATAGTAAATTGGCATCTACTGATTTATCCAATACTGCAAACATTCCTTTATTAAATGCTAATAATGAGTTCACAGGCAATATAAAATCCTATGGTGGCAATATTTCTGTTTATGATGGTCTAAATGTTTCTACTCAAACTGCATATGTCTTTGTTAAATATAACTCTACTTCAAGAAATGATTTAGAGTATTTTTATATTTTTAAAACATCCGATGGTGGTGTTACAAGAGAATCAGTGGATTTAGTTTTATTGCAGGATAGTGGTACAGATTATTTAGAGGAAGATACTACACAGGGATATAAAAGATATATAGCAAGTCAAGCGAGTGCATATACAAATGGCAGTACAGTAGCAAATGCTAGTCTTGTGCTAGATCAGAACTCTACTTACTATTTTACTATTAGAACAGATAATGATAACACATCACCAAATAAAGACTTTCAGATTTATCTTTCCACAAATCAATTTGCCACAGGATTTACATATAATGATGTCTTGCCTTATGGTGGTGGTTTTTCTAGTGAGGATAATCCATATACTTTAGTTTTGGATAATTCTTCATGGTCTTATGCTAGTTTAGCTACACCTACAAGTATAACAGATGCAAGTGCATTGGTTAATCCTACACAAGTTTTAAGTGTAGATAATGATACAGGCAATATAGTATCTAATGGATATATCCAGCTTAAAAAACAAATTAATCATCCATCTACAGTAGCAGATCATGCTCATGTTTATGCCAAAGTAGATGTTTCAGATACTGAAATTTATGTACAAGATAGTGGTGGCAATAATACAAGACTATCATCACATAATGAAGAAGGTGAATGGGAATATTATTCTTTTAATAAAAAGACAGGTAAAGTTATTCGCATCAATATGGAAAAGATGATCCGAACACTTGAATCTTTGACAGGTGAAAAGTTTATTATAGAAGAATAGTCATTGTCTTATTTTTTCTTTAAAGACATCCCATTCGTTTTTGTCATATTTATATTTCTTAGGATTGAGATCTGAAATTCTTTCTACTTTTCGATCTACCATAAATCTAACATGGTTGCCAAACCATGTTTCTTTAGGCAACCATAAAATATAGTCATACGATTCAGGTAAGATCATGTGAAGTGATTCTTCTAAAATAGAAATCACTTCTTCATTTTGGACAACAAACAAAACTTTAGGCATTTTTAATCCTTAAATAATTTTATATGATACAAAGAAAGGATAACATAAAATGAAAAGAGTATCTGATTTAGATCCTATGTTGGGATACCCGGGTGGTATCTGCAAAGTAGTGAAAAGAGTAGATGATAAATTGAATGAAGGATATATTGAAAATATCCTTATTGATAAGGTAGAAAATGCTGAAGATTTAGATAATTTAGAGGCAAGTGTAGTTTATCCAAGAATAGTGGAAAAACCTTTAGAACATAATAAACTTATTAGTGAAATTGAATTATCTTCTCATGCTCAATATCGTATGGATTTAAGAGGTGTTACGACAGGCGATATTCGTATTGCTCTTAGAAACTTTGTAAAGCAATACTATAATGAGAAATCACAAAATTCAGCACAGTATCTTACTTGGGAATCTGCAATTCGCATAGGTGCAGATATCAATTTTATTGATAGAAAATTGGGAAACTTATTTTTAGCTTTTAAAGTGAAAAAA
>Ga0255132_1000295_pt1 | contig 20001 bp, 18 predicted proteins | sample Law_Law_RepA_8d_FD_188551 | JGI IMG/M metagenome (GOLD analysis project Ga0255132, IMG submission 188551) | Freshwater microbial communities from St. Lawrence River, New York, United States - Law_Law_RepA_8d | ecosystem: Environmental > Aquatic > Freshwater > River | place: USA: New York...
CGAGTAGCCGCCGTTGGGGCTAAGATTCATGGCTACCTCAGCGCAACGGAGATGCATCCGGAGACCGGAGACCGGAGACCGCAAGCGGTTCATTCGGATGACCTACTACGGACCGACTGACACGTACGCCAGGATGGGTATCTGTTCCTTATACACCGACCCCGCGACTGTGGCCCGTTACGCCAATCCGTCGAAGGAGGACGGTCGTGATGTCATAAAGGAGCGTCGATCAATAAAGTACTACCGCCGCGATGGCAGTGGAGGAGGGTACAGTCTGTGGTACTATAAGGCCGGTGCCGTTGATAAGTTGTTCGAGTACGAGTTCCAATCGGAAGATATCGGTATGCCTTCACCGGGCGCGGTGGGACGGCCCTTTGAGAACCTGTCAGCCACTGATTCCCTTGAAATCAAGTTTGTTCCCAAGGCGACGATCTTCACGCTGAAGAACGAAGAATCTAGAAGGCCCGACGACGTGATGGGTGCCATGCTGCTTCGCTTAGAGGGAGCCGCAGGGGCTGCCTCCGAGGAGGTGCAAGGGATTATCGAGTTGGGCAGCATGGTCTTCGATCCGATGAAGGCCGTGGGTTTGGCCCAGAACATGGGCCAAGCCATCGTGCACTGGGATCAGACCATGACGGCGATCCAGCGCCAGGTGGACGACACAGCCAATACTTACTGGGAGAGCCGTGTCGGCCTGATCAACCCCGAAGATGCCTACCGAAAAGAAGGTGCTTTTCTTTTCCATTTGGCTTCTAATGTGACCGGCGGATGGGCGGTCAAGGGTGCAGGAAAAACAGTGGCCAAGTTGGCGGGCAAGGTAGAGGATATTGGTCAACGCACTGGCTTTTTGGGGCGACTCGGCAACCCGCTGGACAACGCTTTGTATCAGCCATTGCGTAATAATGCAGCAGTTATTAGCGGTCGCGAATACGCTGGCCACGCGCTTGATCAGATGCAGAATCGAGGCCTTATGCCATCGGTTATTGAAAACACAATCAGTCAAGGGACAACATTCCCAACAAAGCCAGGGACAGGGACAACTGGTTTTTATGACTCTGTAAATAGAGTTCGTGTTATCACTGATAGCGTATCAGGGCGAGTTGTGACCGTAATTACAGGATCACCATGACAACAGATATTAAACAACAGCAATGCATACATTTTGATGCTATTCGTCAAATCTTGCTCAAGGAGTGGGATCCAATCGGAGTGAGGGAAATTGAGGGAGCGCAAGATGAATATAACCGTTATGCGGGGTTGATTTACAAACTTTTGATTGACCGGAAACCGGAGTTAGAAATTTTCAATGTTCTATGGTGCCTAGAAACTGAGCACATGGGTTTGACTGGAAATAGAGAGGCGACTGAGCACTTTGCGGAGCGTCTTACAAAGTTGTCCGATGAGATCTTCGATACCAAAATGTAATTTAATCACGTTCCACTCTCGCGTACATCAACGTCCGCCAAATCCTCGTCAACCACCGATGAGTACCGAGAAAACTAACTATGATTTGAAGCCTTGCCCTTGCTGCTGCGCACTGGTTATTACGACGCTTGGCGACTACGAAATCTGCGACGTGTGTGACTGGGAAGACGATCCAATCCAGTCTGCCGAACCCGACTACGTTGGCGGTGCAAACAAAATGAGTTTGAACCAAGCACGAAAGGAGTGGAACGACAGATTGCCGAAACTGTGAAACGTATTTTGTTTTTCCTGCTGTCGCTGCTTTTTTCGTTGAGCGGCCCGGCAATGGAGGCGAACGGCGATTTTGGTTGTTGTAGCCTTGCGAAGGCAGGAACTAAAATAATTGGTAACAATTTACCTAAAGTCTTGACTGATATTAAAAACGCAAAAGGCGAAGTATTTAAGAGTGTGCATACACCACCTTCTACACCGCATCCGAGGATGGATTTTCACACTCACCCCAATTATAGGAATGTTCTTCCAGATAGAACGAAAAGGGTTTGGCCTTCACTATTGATACAAACCGGCACCCACCGTCCCCCATGGCGACTCAGCGAATTCGATGACGTATCATCCACTATCAGCTCACTGTTGTACTCCAGCCTTAATAGCCTGAAATGAAACCCTCCCTGATACGTCCCGTAACGATCGCCCTGGCCTCGCTCTTGATTGGGGGCGTCTTGGGAGTGTGGCTGAATCGGTCGGTGTCGCGCTCGGATGTGGCGGGATCGCCGGCGGCGGGGCTTCGGCAATTGGACGGCCGCATTAACGCGTTTCGGCCTCGGCCAGGAGCCTCGGCACCTTCTACCGCTCCCGCCTCCATCCGCTGGGCCTCGCTCAGCGATGACGACTACCTCAAATACCTCACCGAACTGAAGCGCATCGGCTGCCCGCTGCGGACCCTCAAGGACATCATCGAGGGCGACGTCGAGGACCTCTATCGACCCCAACTCGCTGCGGCCAGCGGGCCCTATTGGTCCCACTCGGTGCGGGCCCGACGGGACGTGGTGCTCAAGAAGGTCGAGCTCATCGCTTTCCTCTTCGCCCATGTCGAGGGCCGGGATCTCGCGCGATTCCAACCGGCGGACAGCGTCGAGGCCATCTTGGAAACCCACGCCATCCTCGCCCGTCATCTTGTGCGGGATAGCCGCCATGGGTCCCAGGCCCGGGATCTGACCGAGGACCTGGAAAAGGAAACCCTGGAGGCCCTCTCAAAGCACCTCGATGCCGAGGGAATTTTGGAACACCGCCTGAAGCATTCGACCATCGCGCGGCAACTTCGGGAGCAATTGCGCCGATTTACCCCCACCGACGTGGAGTTCCGGGCGATCTTTGCCGCGGTGGATCAACCGAAATCCGCAGGCCTCGTTCCTCTGGTGCCGGGCACCGATTCCCGACCGATTCCGCTGTCGGAGGCCTTGGGGCCCGTCCGTTATGAGGAATACCGCCTGACCCGGGAAACCGGTTATTCGGGCATCGTGTCGTTGGTTGAGGAGTTCTCGCTGCCCCCGGAATCCATCGCCGCCTACTTTAAGCTGCAACGCGAGGTGTCGCGGGATCCCGCGCGCGTCTACTCGATGTCGGGCGGCTACGACACCATTTATATCGCAGATATCAAGGCCCGGCTGAAGACCATCCTCGGGCCGAGCTACCCGGCCTACGTGGAGCGGTACAGTTGGCTGATGCCCAGCGGTGTGTTAGGCAGACGCTGAACGGCTACACCCCCCAGACCTCCCCCAGAGAATCTTCTGAACCGTGAGAACTTCATCCATTCCTTTTTCGACCGGCGGGGTCGTGTTGGCCCTGGTCTTCATCCTGATCGGCTTTCGCCTCGGCCCGCTGACCCGACAGGCCCTCGAGAGGTCCCGCACGCTGACGGGGGTCGATCAACTGGTGGCAACCCGGCTGGTCTCGCCTCGCGAGGCGGCCGTGTCGCCGCAAGGACCGGCTGCTGTGGCCTTGGACTGGGCCCGCATCCACTCCACAAACTACCCGACCTACCTCCGGAACCTCCGCGAGGTCGGGTGCCCGCCCGGGACTATCCGCAATATCCTGCTGGCCGACATCAATGCCAGCTTCGACGCCCGCAAGGCGCTCCGGCCGTCGGACCCGGGGTATCTGGCTCCCGAGGCGCTGGAACGCGAGCGCCAGCACATCACCACGGCCTTGTTGGCAGAGATCGGTTGGAAAGAGGAATCGGTGTCCGCAGGCGGGCTGCTTTCGGCCTTGGACGAGCGACTGGAGATGTTGCACCAGTCGATCCCGTTCGATTCGGCCCGGCCGCGGGAATGGGAGTTGGCCATCGAGGCCGCCGAGCGCGGGTTCCTCGAGGCCGCAGCCCAAGAGGTTTCGAAAGAAGACTTGGCGGAATTCGAGCTGCGCCATTCGATCCGCTCCCGGTCGCTCGCCCACGAGATGCGCTATTTTCAGCCGAACGAGAAGGAGTTTCGCGCGATCTTCACCGCCAAGGGCTCCGGCGGACCGGTGGCATTGCCCGACCTCACCGATGAGAGTCGTCAGGACGACATCGCCCTCGTCTCCGGGATCCACTCCTTGGGCGTGGGGTTGAAGTCGGCCCTGGGGCCCGATCGCTTCAAGGCCTACTTGCGCACCGAGCAACCCGCCTACCGCGAGATGGCTCGGGTGGTGGAGCAGTTAAAGCTGCCACCCGAGGCGTTGGAGGCCTCGATAACGGTGATCATTGAGGCTGAGACTCGGTTGATGCGCCGGGGTGACCGGTTGCCTCCGGGCGACCCCTATGCCCGGGAAATACGTGAACGTCTGGAGAAAGTGCTGGGGCCGGGCGGTGTCGAGCAGGCCTTGGAGGTCTACCCGATTCCGTATTTGTTGAATCCCTGATTCGAGCGGGAGCCTGGAACTTCACCGTGGTCTGTCTCCCGGCCAGGCTAGGTCGGGTCTTTGATGTCGATGACTGGCGCGGCGCCTGAGATTGGACACCTTGCCGCAGCCTTTTCGCTTCGAAGGCATCGGGGGGCGGTGCGGCGATTGGAATCGGTCCATAAACGCAATAGCCGGAGCGATTCAATTGGGTCAGTCGTGCTGGCGAGGTCGTTTTCAAGAGCGTCGTTGTTCGCTCGTCATAAGCCTCAGCACGGCCCCTCGTCGCTAACGCCTCATGTCCTGAACGCATCGGTTGCGCCGTCACTTTTTGCCAACTGGATCGTTCTGATTTTGGCTTGATGAAAACAGGGGAGGTGATTCGATCTACACACTCCCAATGAAGACCCTTTTTCAGCCGCGCCCTCGTGCCGGTTTTACCTTGATCGAACTCCTGGTGGTGATCGCGATCATCGCCATTTTGGCCGGGATGCTCTTGCCGGCTTTGGGTCGTGCCCGCATGAAGGCCACCGGGGCCAATTGCGTGAGCAATCAGAAGCAGTTGGTGCTCGGTTGGATTTTGTACTCCAACGACAACCAGTCCGACCTGATGCCGCTTCAGGTCCGCATCAACAATGCGATGGTGGATCTGGTCGGTGGTGGCTACTGGCGAAGCCCCGTGCCGGGCCTCTCCGCTGGCATCACTCAGACCGAGGCCCTTCGACGGGTCTACAACGGTATGAGCAATGCCCCGCTCCAGCAGTACTGCCCGGGCTATCAAGTCTATCACTGCCCCGGCGACTCCCGCACGAAGCTCGCGCCCGGCAAGGGATGGGCCTTTGACAGTTATTCTAAGGCCAATGGCATGAACGGCGGGCAATGGGATTCATCCATTCCCTACAAGAAGGAGTCCGAGGTCACCAATCCCTCCGAGAGCATGGTTTTTGTCGAGGAGGCCGATTCGCGCGGTTACAACATGGGCACTTGGGTCATTAACACGGCGCCGCCGGGTTGGGTGGATCCCTTTACCATTTTTCATGGCCAGGTTAGCACCTTCGGTTTCCAAGACGGTCACTCGGAAAGCCACAAGTGGGTGGATGGCGCGACCATCAAGGCGGCGAAGGATTCCGGCGCCGGAAAGGACAGCTTCTATTGGGCGGGCGGTACTTCCAAGAACCCAGACTTCCGCTGGGTCTGGGACCGCTACCGCTACGTGAACTGGAAGCCGTTGAACTGAGGGGCAATCCAGCCCCGGGACCCAGTCCTAGAACTGGGTCTTCCCTGTTTGGGCAGTTAGGCGCGATCTGACGAGGCGCGGGGGAATACCTTCCGCGCCTCGGTCGTTTCAAACTGGCCTCGCGTGACACCGAGTTGACTGGAGAGCTTGAGCTCCTGCCACAGCGCCTGGCCCGTGATCTCATTGCGCAGCAGGGCTCGGTAGCGGCCGATCACCGTGGCTACCTGCTCCGGTGTTTCGTCCACGAACTCGATCCGGAAGACGCGCACACCCAGTTCGACAAAGCGGGCTAGCGACTCGGCTCCGGTTTGGGCTCGGGCGTTGAAGACCGTGTTGCGGCAACCACTGTCCGCCTTAAGTGGGTGCTCTGCCCCGGTCCGATCCCGGAGCTTTACCACATGCGTGTCGCACGGGCGTCCGCAGTTTGTGTAGTCGGTGCCCTTTGAGAGAAAGGCGCAGAAGACGCAGTGCTCCATGTGGAAGAGCGGCATGTGCTGGTGGAGCGTCAGCTCGAACCAGGCCGGAGGGGCCGTCCGCAGCAACGCGGCCACCTGCTCGGCGTTTAAATCGTAGCTGACGGTGACCCGCTCCAAGGCCTCGTGCGTAATGAACCAATCGGCCGCCAACGGGTTGGCCACGTTGAGTGAGAAGTCTCCGCGCCGGCGGTGATTAGCAAAAAAACGCAGGTGCTCTGGGTTGCGTACCAGGTACCCGTCGGCGTTGCTCGAAAGGACCTGCTTCAGGATCCACTCCTCACCGGGCTTAAAGACGCGAGGTGGTGCCACCCAGATCTCGGGTCGTGCAGTTCCGGGAGCCGCGGGACAGCCATAGGCCGTGTGAAAGGTCGTCACTGCCTCGCGGTATTTTTTTGGATCCTCGAAGTCGCAGTAAATCGTGGTGACACCGCAGCGCAGCGCGGCTTCTAACTGCGCCAGCGAGCGCACGAGCACGATAAGTTCTGGCGTCGTCGCAGCCGGGGTCGCTGGGACTGTGAGGCTGCTGTCAGGTTGGACGGCGGCTGCGAGCGAATGGGATCCCGGCACCGCTGGAAGCAGGGTCCAGACGCGCGGGGCGGCGCGCAGGATCTCCAGCTGGGCGATGGCCTCGCGACGCAGGCGGTTGAGTTCGCTGACGGGCAAGATGAGTGCGCCTTCGAGATGAACCTCCATGCCTCCGAGGTGGAAAGGCGTGCCGCCCAGACGCCCCAGCGAGTCGCCGAGCGATTCAACCGTCATGGGCCGCTTCTGTGCCACCATGAGCAAGATCGACGACGACACCTGCACCACATGGCCCTCGGTGTCTCGGACGATCAATGTCATGGGCGCTTCGGCGCAGCCATGGACCTCGAAGCGCAGCGGGCGTGTCTGCCGAGGGGCATCGCCTTCAAAGGTCTTGCGAAGCTCCCGATTCAACACCGGATCATCAGTCTTCCAAATGCGGTTTCCGACTTGGACGCGTTGGAAGTCCACCGCACCGCTGCCGAAGGTTAATTCGACAAACCCGTCCCGAAGGGCCCGTACGCCATAAACACGGCCCCCTTCTTCCGGGAGGTCCGGGCGCCCCGCATCAAAGCCGATGCCATCACCGGGCTTGAGCGGCCCTTCGAGGCGGAGCCGGACCGCACCGGGCCCCACGGCGGAAACCTCGCCCAAAAACACCCCCCGCTTTTTACCGAAGCGCGCGTGAGCCAGTTCCTGGTTATTGATGCCCCGGAACCATCCGGTGTGGAGCCCGCGACTGAAGGCCATTTCTAGCTCGTAGCGGGCCTCCGAAATGGGTTCGGCCGCGGTGGGTGAAGCGGCCTCGGGTCCGACGGCCTGCTCGGCAGCAGTGGCGGCAGCAGCGGCAGCGATTTGGTCTAGGGCCCGCCGGTAAACCCGCGTGATGCTGGCCACATATTCGGCCGACTTGAGGCGTCCCTCAATTTTGAGCGAACGCACACCGGCCCGGACAAGGTCAGGCAAGACCTCTAGCCCGGAGAGGTCTTGAGGGGAGAGCAGGTAACGGCGATCCCCCAGATCTACGGTTTGCCCGTCGGACACCAGTTCGTAGGGCATGCGGCAGGCCTGGGCGCATTCACCGCGGTTGGCGCTGCGGCCGCCGAGGGATTCGCTCGTGAGGCACTGGCCGGAGTAGGCCACGCACAGCGCCCCGTGAACGAACACCTCCAAGGGAAGGGGCGGTGGGCCTCCAGCGACGGACTCTTGATCACGCTGGGCCGACTGGATGGCCTCGATTTCGCGGATAGAATTCTCGCGGGCCAGCACCACCAGCTCGCATCCCAGCGAGCGGGCGAAATCCACGCCGGCCGGGCTGGTGACCGTGAGCTGCGTCGATCCGTGGATAGGGAAATCCGGCGAGATTTTGCGGATCAGTCGGCAAATACCGACGTCCTGGACGATGGCGGCATCGACGCCCGCCGAGATGACCGAGCGGAGGTAATCTTCGGCGTCGGCCAACTCGTCGGTGAACACCAGTGTGTTGAAGGTGACATAACCGCGGACGCCGCGTCGGTGCAGGAACTCCATCAATGCGGGCAGGTCTGCCTCGGTAAAGTTCTGGGCCCGCATGCGGGCGTTGAAGCGGTCGAGACCAAAGTAAATCGAATCAGCGCCGTTCTCTACGGCCGCGCGGACGCAGTCCCAGTCGCCGGCGGGGGCCAGCAGTTCGGGCAGTTTCAGCGGAGGGAGGGCAGCCGTTTCGGTCACGAGAGAGACACAGTATCAGGAGAGCGGCCCGCCGGGAAGACACGCCGGAATCCGTCTCGCGGCAGAAGCTTCTTTCGTACCGCCTTCTGCTTTGTGCCAGAGCCTAACCCGGGGCATGGTGAGCGCATGAACCACTGGATGGTCCGGGTCTTGGCGTTGGGTGGGCTGCTCGTGTGCGGGTGGGCGCGCGCCCAGGATGGCTGGAAACCACTCTTCGACGGGACGACCCAAAAAGGATGGGAAAACACCCCCTTCGCCGGTGCGGGCGAGATTGAGGTGCGCGACGGCACTCTGGTGCTCAATCAGGGCATCCTGACTGGAGTGAACTGGACCAACGACTTTCCCGCCGTTGATTACGAACTTTCGCTCGAGGCACAGCGAGTTCTGGGGATCGACTTCTTTTGCGGGCTGACCTTCCCGGTGGGGACCAATCACTTGTCGCTCATTGTCGGAGGTTGGGGCGGCAGCGTGGTGGGCCTTTCGAACATCGATGGGGATTCCGCCAACCAGAATAGCACCACGCACTTGGAGCGCTTCGAGAGCGGTCGCTGGTACGCCCTGAAGCTACGCGTGGTGAGCACCAATATAACCGTCTGGCTCGACGGCAAACAAATCATCGATTTGGACACCCGCGAGAAGCGCCTGTCGTTGCGTGAGGGCGAGATCGAGCGCAGCAAACCCCTGGGAATCGCCGCCTGGAGTACGACTGCAGCCTTGCGCCAAATACGCTGGCGTTCGTTGGTTGCCCCTCAGGTGCCCGCTCGGACCCAGGCTGCCTTGCCGCCGGAGACCCGTGCAGCGATGGATCGTCTGGTCTCGGCGATAAGCTCATCTCGTGAGGGGTGGGATCGGTTGGCCGAACTGTGCGACACCTTTGGAGCACGGCCGAGCGCCTCTCCGGCACTGGAATCCGCCGTGGACTGGATCTTGGAGCGGATGCGTCGCGATGGTCTGGAGAATGTCCACGGGGAACCAGTGGTCGTGCCGCGCTGGGAACGCGGGATGGAGTCGGTCGAGATGCTCTCACCGCGTCGTGAGCGCCTGCCAATGCTGGGCTTGGGTGGCAGCGTGGGCACGCCGCCCGGTGGCATCACCGCTCCGGTCAGCGTGGTGACCAATTTCGCCGAGTTGGCGCAGCGGGCCTCCGAGATCCGAGGTCGAATCGTCGTCTTTAATGTGCCGTTCACCGAGTACGGCGAGACAGTCCGCTTCCGATCCCAGGGAGCCATCGAAGCGGCCAAGGCGGGGGCTGTGGCCAGCCTCATTCGATCGGTAGCGGATGATGCCTTGCGGACGCCGCACACCGGAGCCATGCGCTATGAAGACGGGGTTGCCCGGATCCCTCACGCAGCCCTCGCCCCGGAAGACGCCGGACGCATCGCCCGCGAGGTGGCTCGTGGCCGACCGGTTACGCTAAGACTAGAAATGTCTGCGGCGGAGCGCGGCGTGGCCACTAACCGGAATATTATCGCCGAGATTCGCGGACGAGAGAAACCCGACGAGGTCGTGGTCTTGGGCGGGCACATTGATTCATGGGACGTGGGCCAAGGTGCACAAGATGACGGCGGCGGTTGTGTGGCGGCTTGGGAAGCGGTGCGCTGGATGAAGAAGCTCGGACTGCGCCCCCGGCGCACCGTTCGGTGCGTCCTTTGGACCCAAGAGGAATGGGGTGGGCGTGGCGCGCAGGGATACCGTGATGCGCACGTCGCCGAGTTGGGCCGGCACATCGTCGCTCTCGAGGCCGATGCGGGCACATTTACCCCCAAGGGATTTGGTTTCACCGGCAGCGATGCCGCCCGGGCGATGCTGGCTCCGGTGCACGCCTACCTGGGGGAGCGATTGGGTGCAGGTGCGGCAGATTCTCGGGGCGTGGCTGCCGACATCGCGCCACTCTTAGAGCGCGGGGTTCCGGTGATGTCCTTGCACGTGGACCGGGCTCGTTATTTCCGCGTTCACCACACCGAGGCTGACACGGTAGACAAGGTGGACCCGGAGGCTCTAGCCCGGTGTTCAGCTGCGATGGCCGCCATGGTCTATGCCATCGCCGACCTGCCCGAGCCGCTGCCTCGCTGAGAGCCTGTCCGAATCTCGGGGGCTTCGGAGAACTCGGAGACGGGGACCGGGTTAAGGTGCCCCTCAGCGCTGGAATCGGCGGGCTCCGAGGAAGCGGGGCTTCCAGTAAGTGTCGTCTAGCCAGGCGAAGCTCACCCCGGTGCCCACGCTGCTGTGGGTGAACGATCGGTCGCCCACATAAATTCCCACATGGATGGGCGACAGGGAGTTGAGGTCACCGAAGAAGACGAGGTCGCCCGGCTCGAAGGCAGCAATGCCCACGGGCTTGCCCGCGGACCAGAGTTCGGACGGGGTCTTTGCCAGAGCGCTCGTCGATACTTCCTTGTGGAGCTGCACCACGTAGCCCGCGCTGTCGGCTCCCTGACGGTCTGACCCGCCTTCGACGAACGGTGTGCCCCGCCAGCCCTTGGCGGCGGTGACCCAGTCATTGGTGGCCTTCGGCTCCCGGTAGGGTCGCAATGGAGAGGCCAGTAACAGGGTAGTGGGCTGAACTCCCGGCACGGAGCTGAGCGGAGCGGGCGGGTTGAGTTCTGGGCGGAAGCCGGCCGGTGGATCGACCACATAAACCGGGGCAGTGGGTCGGTACGGGAGTCCGGTCGAGGTGATCACGGCCTCATCGCCCTGGGGTACAATGATGCGGGACTGGGCCTTGGAGCCGGACGAACCACAGCCGGAGGTGAGGGTCAGGGCCAGCAGGGTGGTCAACAGGGCGGCCGGGAAGGTCGTCGGGGTGGGCTTCATGAGAGATTACGGGTTGGCAGGACGGAACTCGGCCTGAGCCTTAGGAAGAAGTTGCTGGATCTTGGCGATGCGTTGTTGGTCGAGCGGGTGAGTTCGCAAGAACCATGGGGTTTGGCCGCCGGCCGCCTGATTGTGGGTAGAAAAACGCTGCCAGAAACCCACAGCCTGTTTTGGATCGTACCCGGCGCGAGCCATGAGCATGAGTCCGATTTCGTCGGCGGAGCTTTCCTGCATCCGGCTGTGGGGCAACGCCACGCCCACTTGCGAAACTGGCGCGTAAAGTTGATGGAAGTACGGGCCGTACTGGCTTTGAGACATGGCCGTGCCTCCGAGAATTCCTGCCAGCTCTATACCTTTGGCCATGCTCATGCGTTCTCCGCCGTGACGGGCCACAGCGTGGGCTACCTCGTGTCCGATGACCGTGGCCAAACCGGCCTCATCTTGGGTGATTCCCAAAATGCCTGTGTAGACGCCGACTTTGCCGCCTGGCAGGCAGAAGGCATTGGCCTCTGGACTGTCGAAGAGAACGAATTCCCATTGGGCATTGGGCAGGTCGGCCACGGCGGCAATCCGTCGACCCACCTTTTCGAGCAAAGCCTTCTGGGTGGCATTCTTGCTGATGGGTGTCTCTTTCTTGAGGGATTCGAAGGCGCTGAGGCCGAGGGCCACCTCTTGGCCGGCCCCGGTCACCATGAACTGCTTTCGCCCGGTCACGGGCTCAGTCACGCAGCCAGCCGCCACGAGAGCCAGGCCCAGAAGCAGGCTCTGCCAAGGTCGCAGGTGCGTCGATTTCATGAATTCAGAGAGAATCACAATAACGCCTCCGGAACAAGCCGGACTGCCTTCCGGATGAGCTGCGTGCGGTGTTTGAGTGTTGAGAGAGGGGTCCATCCAGGGGTTCGCCGCTCTGAGGGCTGGTCAACGACCTTTCGGTTGGGTCTCGAGTCGGATGGCAGCCGAACGACCGTGGCCATCGAGGCCCTCGAGTCCAGCAAATGTCGCGACTCCCTTCAGCGCCTTGCGCAGTGCGGGCTTGGAGTACTCCACCACACTGGTGCGGCGTTGGAATTGGTCGACGGTCAGGCCAGCGAAGCTGCGACCAGCGCCGCCGGTGGGCAGCACATGGCTGGGTCCGGCGACATAATCGCCCAGAACCGTGGGAGAACCCTGGCCGAGAAAAATGGCACCGGCCGCATGGATTCGCGGAACCAGCGCCTTGGGGTTGCGGGTCATGATTTCGCAGTGTTCCGGTGCCAGTCGGTTGATGAGCACCACGGCCGCATCGAGGTCGCGGACCTGGATGAGCCAGGTGTTGGTATCTAGGACTTTCTGAATAAATTCGCGGCGGTTCAGAGTGGGCAACTGCCGCGAGATCTCCTTCTCCACGGCCTTCAACTGGGCGGCTGAGGTGGTGACCATCCAGACCCGTTCGTGGCCAGAACCATGCTCCGCCTGAGCCAGAAGGTCTGCCGCGACGAAGCGGGGGTCGGCTGAATCGTCGGCCAGCACTAGGGTCTCACTGGGACCGGGCAGCAGATCGACCGACACATGGCCAAAGAGCAGGCGCTTGGCCGCTACCACGTAGGCGTTACCAGGTCCAAAAACTTTGTGCACCGGCCGGATCGTCTCGGTGCCATGCACCATCGCTGCGATGGCCTGGGAGCCGCCGATTCGATAAATCTCGGTCGCTCCAGCAAAATTGGCGGCGAAGAGGAGTGCCGGATTGAGGGTCCCATCCTTGCCACAGGGGGTGCAGACCACGATCTCTGGGCACCCGGCCACCTTAGCGAGAGTGATGGTCATTAGCGCCGTGGACACGAGCGGCGCGGTGCCGCCGGGAATATACACCCCGACCCGTTGGAAGGGTTGGAACACTTCGCCCACCTGAGCGCCGTGGGAGTTCTTGGCCGACCAATCCCGGCGGCGGGAGCGCTTGGAGAAGGAGGCGATGTTCTTGGTCGATTCGGCCACGGCAGCGCGCAAATCCGCCCCGGCCATGAGCGAGGCCTGCATCCGTTCTGCCTGAGTCACCGAAATTTGTTCCGGCGTCAGGGTGGCACCATCGAAGCGTTGGGTGAATTCGACCAGGGCCGCGTCTCCGCGGGTACGGACCGCCTCGATGATGGTGCGCGTGCGTTCCTCAATGACGGGGTCAAAGAGTGATGAGGCGGCGGCGGCCTGGTTCAGGCGCGCGTCATGGTCGGCATCCGAAATACGGACGATATGCATGCAGGGGAGGGTATGGGGGAGAGCGTTGAAGTCAAAACCCGCGGGAGCGTATCGGGCCGGTCGAGGTTCGGGTAAATGGGCTTCTCACTTAATGCCTTTGAGCCGTTCTTCCCAGACTTTGTGCAAATCGACCGTGGCGACGACGTCGCGCAGGCAATACTCGGCAATATCGCGGTGGCGACCTTCGGCGAGTAACGAGCTGACATCCATGCCGCTAATGCCCATGGCCTTGGGAGAAGGGATCCCGAAAGCCTTGCAGTAGAAATCGAGGTTGAACTTGCGGGCAGCACCCTCGCGGCCGCTGACATTGTAGAAGGTGAACTGTTCGGCCAGATCGCAGTGGGGTTCCGTTTGATACCGGTAGCCCAGCCAGTCCTTGCGGGTGATAGGCACGTTGAGCAGAGCCGAGCGGAGGTACAAAAACGGGACATCGAAGCCGCGGCCATTAAAGGTCACGATGCTGTCGTAGCGTTTGGCGACATCCCAAAAGGCGGTCAGGAGTTCTACCTCATCGACTTGGGGGGCAAATTCCACGGTGGAGCTCTCGGTGTCGGCCTCCTCCAGGGCGTCTTCGTCAAAATCGTCGGACTGGTAGAGTACCTGACCTTTGCCGGAGTCGGCATTGATCATAGCGATACACACTACCTGAGCGGTGAAGGGCCACAGGCTGAACTGCTGTGAAATTTCCACCCGTTTGCGCGCCTTGTCTTCCTCGGTCGGCTGGCGCTCGGCCTCGCGGAAAAGGTACTCCTGCTGGACCTCATCGAAGTGTTCCAGTCCGACGGCGGAGGTCTCGATGTCAAAAACGAGTCGGGGCATGACGGCCGTTTTGTACGCCACCGCCGCGCCAGGACCAAGCCGCAAACCACCCCACCCAACGGGGTCGGTCCCGCACATTTACACAAAAGGGGCCACTTCAAACTACTTTGAAGCCACTCTCACCTCGCATTGCCGAGGGGGTTATCGGCGTCCGACGCGGGCGTATCTCTGCAGTCGTCGCGATCGAAGTGAGTGAAGACAGCTCAGAAATTGGGCTGTGCTTCAGCGGTTTGCTTCAGCGGTTTGCAAGGAAGGTTCGCTTTGCAGCGCTCTTCGACCTCTCTACCGCCCCCGCCTGTTACCCGGGTGACGGGTCGGCCTTCAAAAAATTAGTCTTCGGATTCGGATTCCAATTCGGATTCCGATCCCGCTTCTGATTGGGAGGCTTCGTCGGCCTTACTGGCCTGTTCTACCATCTCCCGGATGACCTTGCGGAAGGCGGGGAGACCTTCGTCGAACGCCGCAGAAATGGGCAGCACCAAGGTCTTGCGGACCCGTCGTTTGAAGGACTTCAGATTGGCTGTCGCCGCCTCTTCATCCATTTTGTTGGCAACCACCAGACGAGGGCGCTCTAAGAGGGTCGGATCGTACAGTTCCAGTTCCTCCAACAGGCTGTGGTAATCGTCCCAAGGATGCCGGTTGTCGGTCCCAGCCATGTCGAGGAGGATAACTAAGATTTTGCAGCGAGCGATGTGGCGTAAGAAGGCGTGTCCGAGGCCAACATTGAGGTGGGCTCCGGCAATCAAGCCGGGTACGTCACACACTGTGAGTCGGTAATAATCCTCCGGATACTCCAAAATGCCCACCTGAGGCGTCAGCGTGGTGAAGGGGTAGGCAGCAATCTTCGGTCTGGCCTTGGAAATGGCTGTCAGCAGTGTCGATTTGCCGGCGTTGGGATATCCCACCAATCCAACTTCGGCGAGCATGCGCAGTTCGAGCATGAAATCGCCCTCGTCACCCGGCTCTCCGGGTTGGGCATATCGGGGGGTTTGTCGGGCGGCGGTGGCGAAATTGCGATTACCAAGACCGCCGCGCCCTCCTTTGCACAGGACAAAGCGTTCTCCGTGCTCAGTGAGATCGCAGACCCGCTCACCCTTTTGGGCATCGCGCCGTTGGGATCCGCTCCGAGTGTCTTCTTCTTCTTCTTCGGCGCTGAGATCCAACTCCATGGCCTGCAGGCTTCCCGAATGGCGGATCACCGGCCGATCGGCTCCGGCGTCCTGAATGACAGAGGGATCCTCGATCTCTTCGGCTTCGGTGACACCCTCGGGCAATTCAGGTTCCCGGTGGACCCGCCAGACGATGGTTCCACACGGCACCTTGATGATGAGATCTTTGCCAGCCTTGCCATCCATGCCCTTGCCCATGCCGCCCTCACCACTCTGTGCCACCAGGTTCGAGACGAAGAACTGTTGGATCAGGTTGTTGAGATCGTGGTCGGCCTCCAAGATCACATTGCCACCTCGGCCGCCATTGCCACCGCTGGGGCCACCTTTGGGGATGTAAGCTTCACGGTGAAAGGCGATGGCACCTTTTCCTCCATGACCAGCACGGGCGGAAACTTTGACCTCATCAACGAACATAACCTGAGAGTGGGAAGACTGACGGAAAACGCGAGACTCCGTGGAGCCAGAATGGATAAAAAAGGGCGAGGCCTGATGAGCCTCGCCCAGGAGAGTTTTGGGACTATGCCGCGGGCCAGACGATCAACGTGAGACCAACGGCTCTGCTTTCAGTGACTCAGCCATCAGCCATCAGAAAGAAACTGCCCCACCGTTGCCGCAGTGCGGCTCAGGGGGGCTTGGTTTCGTTCGGGAGCTGTTAACTGAAGCGCAATCAGGCGGCCCCGACCACTTCAACCACTTCGGCCACTTCGGCAACGGGCACAATGCTCACGCGGGAGCGGGCCTTGTCGAATAGGACGGTGCCATCAGTGAGGGCGAACAGGGTCCAATCGCGGCCGGTGCCGACGTTGGAACCGGCGGAGAACTTGGAACCCCGCTGGCGGACCAAGATGCTTCCCGCGGTGACAAATTCGGAGCCGAATGCCTTGACGCCGAGACGCTTGCTGACGCTGTCGCGCCCGTTGCGTGAACTGCCTTGACCTTTCTTGTGAGCCATAAGACTAGAGGAATATTAGCCGTTGATCTCGGTGACCTTTACCACGGTCAGTTCCTGACGGTGGCCGATCTTCTTGTGATAACCCTTGCGGCGACGCATCTTGAAGGCGACGACCTTGTCACCACGGATGTGTGACACGACATCAGCCTTGATCGTCGCTCCGGCGATGACCGGGTTGCCGACAGTGACGTTGCCCTCCTTGTTAATGAGGAGGACGCGGTCGAAGGTGTGGACCTGACCCGCGGTGACGGGCAGGAGTTCGATCTCTAGGGTGTCGCCTGCAGCGACGCGGTACTGCTTACCGCCGGTTTCCAAAACAGCGTACATAAAAACTTTCCCCCGACAGGGGGACGTGGAAGGAACCAAACAGGGGGTTTGGTGTCAACGCCCGATTTCTAAAATCGAGACCTTTAGTCTTCTGCCGGACCTATTTCGGTGGTTGGATCGGTGCGAAATCCTTGGAATCCTCTATGGGTTAAGCTGCTCAGATCAGGGTCTAATTGTCTGTTCCAGACCCGCTGCGGCTCAGGTATCTGTAGTTGGGTTCTTCTTGGGTGGCCCTGCGGGTCGACCTAGAGAGAATGGGTTAGGAATATGGGTCCCGCAGGTCGATGGAAACGCGAAGATTACCCATGAAAACAGGCCTAAAAGCGCTGCCTCCAAGTATTTCAATCGTACCGACTTCCGTAGGGCATGCGGTCTCACTTTGCGAAGCGGTGGGCGAGGTGGCCCGGGAGCGGCGGTGGTTGGTGGCGGTGGAGGGCTTTTCTGAGTCGGAGACGCGCTTGTTCGTTCAATTAAATCAGGCGGCGGGTGTGCCGCAATTTGTCGCGCTTTGCGGACTTACGGTCGTCGGGTGGTGCGATATTGTCCGGCTTTATCCTCATCCTGGATACGAGCACAACGGTCGTTTGGGAATAGGGGTGGTGGCGGCCTGGCGAGGTCAAGGGCTGGGTCGGGGCTTGCTCGATCAAGCCCTCAGCGCAGCCTCAGGGGCTGGATTCCGGCGGGTAGAACTCGAGGTCTACGCTTCAAACACCGCCGCGCTGAGTCTTTACAAGAGCTGCGGGTTCACGGTGGAAGGGGTCAAGCGGGCGATGCGCCTCCTCGACGGCCGAGTCGATGACGTGGTGCTCATGGCTTGTTCAATGACCAATGGGTCTCCAGAGGCTCTGTTGCACGGATGACCTGTAGATCTTTGGTTCACTGTCTGTGATCTCTTTAGCGTTCGAAGGATGGAGTTGGGTCGATGACAGAGCCTTTTGATTCAGCTTAGAATAGAAGCAGAATCTTTTCGGAGCTTATTTCTTCGGAGTCGCAGTCATGAGTGGCTGTCATTCAGTGGACCATGAAGGATCCACGATTGAGGGCGCGACAGGCTTTTGTTCATCGTCCGCCTCTTGGGTTTCATTGCGAATGCATTTTCAGGCTCGAATTTTGCCCGTGCCACCGACGAGGGGGTGCCATCAAACGACACCGTTTTTGCTCAAAACCGGTGACTTTGTGAAAAAATTCACAAAAGCCACTTGCTGCCGGCGGGATCGAAAACATAGTTTGCGGCATCCGCGGGGACCACTCCCCGCCATTTTGGTTTATGGATGCAATGTCCCCAGCTGTGATCGGCGGCAAGACCACTACCGAGTTCGGGTATAACTCGAAAATCGAGGGTGAGGTCGTTCATACGACGGTGGATGCTGCCCTCAATTGGTTCCGCAAGAACTCTCTGTGGCCCATGCCTATGGGTTTGGCGTGCTGTGGCATTGAGCTAATGGCCGTCGGTGCCAGCCGTTTTGATATATCCCGTTTCGGGTCGGAGGTCATGCGGTTCTCCCCCCGACAGTCGGACGTGATGATCGTGGCAGGCACGGTGACCTACAAGATGGCTCTGGCTCTGCGCCGGATCTACGAGCAGATGGCCGAGCCCAAGTGGGTCATCGCCATGGGTGCCTGTGCTTCTACTGGCGGCATGTATCGCAGTTATGCGGTATTGCAAGGTGTCGACAACATCATTCCGGTCGACGTTTACGTGGCCGGATGCCCACCGCGGCCCGAGGCTTTGCTCGATGCGCTGATTCGTCTGCAGAACAAGGTTGCCCACGAACCGATCACCCGTGACCTCAAGCGAGATGTCGCCCCGGACAAGTACGGTCTTATGGGCTTGGAACTGGGCGCCCACGGCGAGGTTCTGCAACGTAAACCCTGATTTCACGTTTCTCCTGTGCCGACCTCCCTTGAACTCGCTGGCCAGCTTCGTGAGAAGTTTGGCGACCTGATCTCTGAGCCCCTCGAATTCCGGGGCGAAGTCACCGTGACTGTCGCCAACCCCGAGCGCATCGCTGAGGTTTGTCTGCATGCCAAGACGGTCCTAGGCTTCGACTTTCTCATCGATCTGAGCAGTGTGGATAACTACGGTGACGATCCGCGGTGGACCGTCGTGTACGAACTTTCTGGCCTCGGTCATGGGCAGCATCTGCGCCTTAAGACATCCGTCAGCGAAGAACGTTCAGAGCTTCCGACCGTGTCCCAGGTATGGCGGACGGCCGATTGGCATGAGCGTGAAGCCTACGACATGATGGGGATTCAGTTTTCAGGCCATCCCGACCTGCGCCGGATCCTCATGTGGGAGGGCTATCCGTACTACCCGTTGCGCAAAGACTTCCCGCTGGCCGGCAAGCCGACCCTTTTGCCCGACACAGCCTTCACCCAAACCGCACCCTTGGAGGGCGGTCCATTTGTTACTTTGCCCGGCGGCAAAGATTCAACGGCCCGCGAACCCCGCGTCCGGACTCCCGAGGAATAGACCATGGCGACCCAAACCATCGAATTTAAAGACGCTGCGGGCCGGGCGGCCCATGTTGTGCCGTCCCAAGGCCCGAGTTCGGGTGACGATCTCCAAGATCTCCACGGTGACAAAATGGTCCTCAACATGGGGCCATCGCATCCGTCCACTCACGGAGTGCTGCGCATCCTCATCGAGTTGGATGGCGAGACGGTCACTAAGGCCGTCCCGGATGTGGGCTATTTGCACCGCGGTGACGAAAAAATCGCAGAGAACATGACTTACAACCAGTTCGTGCCCTACACGGACCGGTTGGACTATCTCGCGCCCTTGGCCAATAACGTGGCCTACGCGTTGGCGGTCGAGAAGCTCATGGGCATCGACACCCAGTTGCCCCCGCGCTGTCAGTATTTGCGGGTGATTTGCTGTGAGTTGGCCCGCATCTCGGCTCACCTGCTGGGTTTAGGCGCCTTCGCGATGGACTTGGGTGCCCTGACGGTGTTCCTGCACACCTTTACTGAGCGCGAAAAGATCTACAATTTGTGCGAATCCCTCACCGGGGCGCGATTCACCACCAGTTACACCCGAATTGGCGGCCTGACCCGCGATTGTCCTCCGGGTTGGGTGGCTGCTGTGCGGAAGTTTCTGGATGAGGTGGTCGTCAACCTCGACGAGTCCGAGACCTTGCTCACGCGCAATCGCATCTTTGTCGATCGGACCCGCGATGTGGGTGTGATCTCTCGCGAGTTGGCCATCGATTACGGCCTGACCGGCCCCAATTTGCGCGGCAGCGGTGTCGACTACGATGTTCGCAAGGCGCATCCCTATCTGGTTTACAAGGACCTAGAGTTCGACATCCCGGTCGGTTCGGTGGGTGATTCGTACGACCGATATCTCGTCCGCATGGAAGAGATGCGGCAGAGTGTTCGTATCCTCCACCAGTGCCTAGACCGTCTCCCTGGTGGCCCTGATAACGCCGGCAAGGAACCCGT
>Ga0255132_1000296_pt1 | contig 19973 bp, 17 predicted proteins | sample Law_Law_RepA_8d_FD_188551 | JGI IMG/M metagenome (GOLD analysis project Ga0255132, IMG submission 188551) | Freshwater microbial communities from St. Lawrence River, New York, United States - Law_Law_RepA_8d | ecosystem: Environmental > Aquatic > Freshwater > River | place: USA: New York...
TACCGGCGCTGAGGTTTTCGAGGCGGATGCCTGTGAGGGCGCCTGAATCTCCAACTGCTGAGGGGAAAAAGGCGATATTTGCGGCAAGACCGCCGGCGTCTTGGGGGGCCTGTGTAGCCAAGCGGGTGATGGTCTGCCAAGGGTTTCCAACGGGCAGGTCTTGGGCGCGTGACAATTCGGTTAGCAAGTCGACCAGCGCATGGAGGGACCTTCCGGCGGGTATGTGGGTGATGGTTTCGAGGAGCAGGCCATCCAAATAGTGGCGGGTCTGGTGTGCCGCGGGTGTGTATTGATTCGCCAGCCGGCTGACTTGGGCGCCGGTGGAAACATTGAGGGACAATTCGCCTGGCAGCAGACCGGCACCGAATAGGGCCCCCTGCTGATCGCCAACAACGGCGAAGACTTCGAGTTGGCTGCCCTTGCAGAGTGTGGTGCCAAGGGGAGTGACGAGGTTGGGCAGGTCTTGCCAATGGAGGTGATCGAGGCCGAGGCGGCAGAGCATTTGCCGATGCCAGCCGCCCTGGGCTAGGTTTAGCAGGCCGATGGCCATAGTGGGGTGGATGCGCGGGGCGGTGTTGGTGAGCATGGCGGCCATGGCGTCGCCTATGGTGGCGGGGACGCCTTGGGCGGGAAGATTGCCTGTGCGTTTCAGCGCATGGAGCAGCAGGCTGGTGGAGCCTGGTTTCAACTCGTTGCCAATTTCGGGCAAGATGTCTGCCAGTAGCGTGGTGGCCTCTTGCAGCAGCGTGTGGCCGGAAGCGGCGGGCAGTGTGGCGCGCTGGTCGCGCCAGGAGAGGTAGCGGGTGAGGGGTTGGCCTTGGGTGTCACAAACCACAGCGCCACCCATCTGCCCACAGAGGTAAAGGCGGTTGGCGCTGGGGGCCTGTTGAACCAGAGATTCTAGGACTTGGCGGGTGGCGTGGAGAACCTGGTGGGGATCGATCTCAAAGCAACCGGGCGGTAGGCCAGTGACCGGGTGGGGGAATGGAGCCTTGGCCAGGGCCCCCACCAGCGGCTGGCCGGTGGGGGTATTGCCCAGCACGGCCCCCTTGATGGTGGTGGAGCCGATGTCGATTCCCAGTGCGGTCATTAGCCGATGTTTTCCTCGATCACTGGGTTGGTGAGTTTGCCAATTTTTTCGATCTCGATGGTCACGCTGTCGCCGGCCTTCAGGAAAACCGGTGGGGTGCGGGCGAAGCCGACGCCGTGGGGTGTTCCGGTGAGGATGACGGTGCCGGGGTGGAGGATGGTGCTTGCGGACAAAAACTCGATCAGGGTTGGGATATCGAAAATCATGTCGTTGGTGTTCCAGTCTTGCATGACCTCGCCGTTGAGGATGGTGCGGATGGAAAGGTTGTTGGGGTTAGGGACCTCGTCGGCGGTGACAAGAACCGGGCCCAGTGGGCAGAAGGTGGCAAAGGTTTTGCCACGGCACCATTGGCCGCCCCCGCCGTTACGCTGCCAGTCGCGAGCGCTGACATCGTTGGCGCAGGTGTAGCCCAGCACATGATTGAGTGCATCTTTTTTGCTGACATTGTGGCAGGTTTTTCCGATCACCACGGCCAGTTCGCATTCGTAGTCGACGGAATCACTATTCAACTTGCGTGGCAAGACGATAGGGTCGCCCGGGTTTTGCAAGGTGCCGGAATTCTTGAAGAACAGCACCGGATTTTCGGGAATAGCCTGTTTGCCTTCCTCGGCGTGCTTGCGGTAATTGAGGCCGATGCAGAGGATATCGCGGGGTTCAAGCGGGGCGAGGAGTTTTTCGACCTTGAGGGTTTCGTTGGTGTCGGTTTGCTGGCCGAACAGATCCCCTTCGAGGCGGGTGACCCTGCCGTCGAGGTGTTGTTTGCCCCAATGAACATTGCCACCCGATTTGAACCGAACAATCTTCACGATCCCTTACCCCCGCATCCCGGTTGCATTCAGGAAACATCCGGCCTACTGACCGAATGCGTAAGGGAACATAATAACAAAGTTGCCAGTCTTTTTCTGTGGTTATGGAATGGAGGCTTTTGCCCGGGTAACATTCTCTTGACAGGGAATTGCGGTAAGGGCCTGCGAATAGGCCATTTTGCGATTTTTCATGGCCTGGGAGTGTGTGAAAATGGATGGCATGCTCTGTTTGGCCCTGTGCTTGGCACCTTCTTTCCAAGCTAGCCAAGTTGAAAAAAAGCCTGAGGTGGCTGTTAAGCCAGTTGCCAAACTTCCCACAGAATATGATGCGGGCAAAATTGAATTTTACATTCGCCAAGCCGCCCAGGAGCAAGGTTTTGTAGGCTTGGAGATGGTGGTGATTCGGAATGGCAAACCTTCGTTGGGGTTTGGTTTTGGCAAGAGCTTGGCCAAGGAATTAAAGAACGCAAAGGATTTGACACCCGATGAGCCATTGGCCATTGGTTCTGTGAGCAAGCAGTTCACTTGTGCGGCGCTGCTGCTTTTGGCGCAAGACGGGAAACTGGCACCAACCGACAAGGTTTCTCGCTGGTACCCAGACCTTACCAATGCGAATACGGTCACCTTGCTGGATCTGATGAACCACACCTCGGGCTATACAGACTATTACCCTCTTGATTTTGTGGACCGAAGGTTGGCCAAGCCGATTTTGCCAGACGATCTCATTCGGCAATATGCAATAGGTAAGGTGGATTTTGAACCGGGAGCGAAATATTCGTACTCGAACACAGGCTACACCATTCTGGGGCGGGTGATCGAGAAAGTTTCGGGGAAGCCCTTGGGCGTATTTTTGCGCGAGCGATTGTTCTTGCCTGTGGGAATGAAAACCGCCAGTTTTGAGCCAGAGACCGACGGTTTGATCATGGATGGAGCTCGGGCACAAGGTTATCGGGCTTTGGGAATTGATGGCAGTGAGCTCGCGCCGCCCGAGGGCCGGGGGTGGCTTAACGGGGCTGGGGGTGTGTGGGCCTCGGCCAATGATTTGGGCAAATGGGCGATGGCGCTCATGGAGGGCAAATTGCTGGATGCAAAGCATTTGGAGCTGATGACCAAGCCCCGGCTATTGAACAACGGCAAAAAGTCGAATTATGGTTGCGGATTGACGGTTCGGGAAGTGAATGGCGAGGTGGTTTGGGGGCATACCGGGTCGATCAGCGGGTTCCATGCCAACCTGACGATGGTGCCGCGCACCAAGACGGTGGTAGTGACGCTGGCAAATGCCGAGCATTTGGATGATGGCAAGCTGCACCGGGAGGTAGTGGGTTTGGCGCAAAAGGAACCTTCCAGCATTCCCACGGTGAACGGGCTGAAACCGGTGGAGCAGGCAAAAATTTTGGTGGCGGAACTGAGAAAGGGAGAGATCGAGGCGAAAAATCTGGGTGAGGAATACAAGGTGTTCATGACGCCTGAACGCCAGGGGGCCTATTCACGCAAGCTGAAGGAGCTGGGCGAACCCAAATCGGTTCAGGTGGCCTCGCAGCAAGAACGCGGTGGGATGGAGGTTTCGATGCTGAGGCTGGTGTTCAAGGATGGGACAGTGCTGCTGGGCAGCCTGTACCGGAAGCCAGATGGCACGGTTGAGCAGTTTTTGCTGACCCGGGAATGATATGCCTGGCAATAATATTAGGGATAATTAGGAAAGTAATTTTCTGTACAAGGCAAGATTGAAAAGGTGATTCTCATGCAGCGTTTAGCCGTTTTGGCGTTCTTGGTAGAGATGGCGGTGACATCTGCGGCGATTCGGGCCGAAAACTGGCCTGAGTTTAGGGGGCCGGACCGTCAGGGGAACTCATCAGAAAAGAATCTGCCCCTGAAATGGAGCCAGCAAGAGAACATCCGTTGGAAGGCACCCATACCGGGAGACGCATGGTCTACTCCCATTATTTGGGGTGACCGGGTGTTTCTCACAACTGCGACCGACAAGGGTGAGTCGTGCCGGATCATTTCGCTGGAGACCAAAACCGGCAAACTCCTTTGGGACAAGGAAGTATTTCGCCAGAAGCCGCGCAAGAAGGAAACCCGAAACAGTTATGCAACGCCATCGCCTGTCACTGATGGCGAGCGGGTTTATGCGGTTTTTAGTGATGGCAGTTTTGTAGCGGTCAATTTTGCAGGGGAAACCGTTTGGACCAACAGGGACCACCCATTTTATAGCCAGCATGGGCTGGGGGCATCGCCGGTGCTGAGTGACGGGGTGTTGATCATGACCATGGATGCCAGTTCGGAAGGGGAAGACAAACTGGTGGGCTGGCAAACACCGTGGGATAAATCCTACATGTTGGCTTTGGATGCCAAAACCGGGAAAGAGCGCTGGAAAACCATGCGCGGGGTCAGCCGCATTTCGCATGGAACTCCCACCCTTTGGACCGGGCCCGATGGCAAGGTGCAGGTTGTCAGCGAGGCGGGGGATGTGGTGCAGGGGTTTGACCGCGACACGGGTGAAAAACTGTGGACCAGCGAGGTGGCTGGTGAGGGCAAGGTGCCTTCGACACTGGTGGCGGAAGGCAAAGTGTTCACAGCGGGTGGATTTCGCGGGCGTGAATCGATCAAGGCATTCAAGCTGGGAGGCAGGGGCGATCTGAAAGAGGCGAACCTGGTTTGGGAGCAAAAGAAGGGGAATCCTAAAGTGCCTTCCATGGTTTATGTGAAGCCTTTCCTTTTCACCGTGAATGACACCGGTTTTGCCACCTGCCTGAAAGCAGATACGGGTGAGGTTGTTTGGAATGAGCGGGTTAGCGGCGGTTTTTCGGCCTCGCCTGTTCATGCTGACGGGCGGATTTATTTGTTGGACAACAATGGCGACACCACGGTGATTGCGGCCGGGCCCAAGTACCAGGTGCTGGCGAAAAATCCTTTGGGTGAGCCTGTGCAGGCATCGATGGCGGTATCTGGTGGCCGATTGTTCATCCGGACAGGAAAGCACCTGTTTTGTGTGGGTGCTGGCGGTGACTGATGGGGTATTGATTGGCAGGCAGTGGTTGGGATTTGGTTGGGCAAAGTAAGGCCAAAAGTAGGATTTTGCTACTATTTGCATGGTCTATTAAATTATTTGCTGTGCTCTTTTGGCTTGGGGCAGGATGTCATTGCGCTTGCATGAAGGCGCGGAAGATTCGTAGTTTGCCGTAATTGATTTCGCCTGAAAGTTTTTCGAAAACCGGGGTAAGGGCTGGAGAATCGACACTGGCAAAGGCCACACGCATGCGTTCGGCCTCTTGTGGGGTGTAAAAGGCGGCCGGGTCGAGTGGCTCGCCTTGTTCAATGGCCTGGGCTAGGTGACCTTCGATAGTGGGCAGCGAAAAACCCCGGGCTAGGGCGATTTCTGCGATGCTATCGCCTGCGCGGAAGAGGCTGAGGGTTTCGAGGATGGTGGAAGCCAACCCTGAGCTGGCGGTGGATTTCTTTTTGGCTGCGGTTGGCGGGGTTTTTGGTTCGGAGAATTCTTGTCGCGGGTTGGCACTGAGCCATTCTTTTACCCCCGCCATGAAAGTATCGCCAAACTCGGCAAGTTTTTTTTCCCCCACGCCGGGAATTTTCAAAAAACCGTTGGGTTTGGTGGGATAATTTCGGGCGATATGCCGCAAGGACACATCGGAAAAAACAACATAGGGAGGCACATTGCGGGCATCTGCCAACTTTTTGCGAATCAACCGCAGCTTGGCAAACAATCCATCGTCGCACTGGATGTCGCCGGCCTTGGCAGCGTGAGTGCCTTGGTTTTGGCTGATAGTGGCAGTTTGTGCCTTTGGCCTGCGGGTGAGCAGCACGGGGGTTCGTTCGCGCAGTGCTTTCATTCCTTGATCTGTGAGGCTGACGGTGGGGAAATCATCGGCACCCACCTCAGCCAGGCCCAACTGTGCCAACTGGCGTCCCAGACTGATCCACTCCTCCTTGGGCTTTTCCTTGCCGATGCCATAGGTGGTGAGGGTTTCGTGTCCCCATTTGCGAACCCTTTCGGTGTTTGCGCCCACCAAGACATCTGCGATATGCTGCCAACCCACAGAGAACCGGCTTTTCTGACTGATGCGATAGACGCAGCTCAACAGCTTTTGCGCCTCCAGGGTGCAATCATGGGTTTCGCCTGGTTCGAGGCAATTATCGCAGTTCCCGCAATTGCCATGAGGCCATTCCTCGCCGAAATAGCGGAGCAAATGGGCTCTGCGGCAGCCAACATCCTCGGCAAACGCGGCCATTTGTTCCAGTTGGCGGCGGGCCAATTTTTTGGCCTGTTCGTCGGTTATTTCTTCGAGGAAGCTTTTTTGTTTCACCATGTCGCCGCGCGAAAAAAGCAAGATGCATTCCGCGGCCAGGCCGTCGCGCCCGGCGCGGCCGGTTTGTTGGTAGTAGCCTTCGACATTTTTTGGCAATTCGGCGTGGATGACATAGCGCACATTGGGCTTGTTGATCCCCATACCGAAGGCGACCGTGGCGCAAACGATTCGGGCTTCATCGCGGATGAAGGCCTCTTGGTTTTTGGTACGCTCTTCAGGCTCCATGCCGGCGTGGTAGGCGATGGCTGTCATACCTTGTTCGCGCAGCATGGTGGCCATGCTTTCGGCACCTTTGCGGGACTGGCAATAGATGATTCCCGAATCATCCGCCCTGGCGGAGGCGAATTCCCAGACCTGTTTGGCGGCCTTGCTTTTGGGAACAACCCGGTAGCCGAGATTTGGCCGGTTGAAGCTGGAAATGAAAACCGAGGGGTCGCACAAGCGGAGTTGCCCGATGATGTCGGCTCGGACCTGGGGAGTGGCGGTGGCGGTGAGGGCGATGATGGGGACTTCGGGGTGGGCGGCGCGAAGCTGGTTCAAATTGCGATAATCGGGCCTGAAATCGTGCCCCCATTCGCTGATGCAGTGGGCCTCGTCAACCACCAGGGCCTCCACCTGCCAGCGGGCCAAATGGCTGAGAAAGTCACCTAAAAGAATCCTTTCGGGAGCTATATAGAGAAGCTTGAACTTGCCGGCATTGAGATCCTTGAACCGTTGCCTTTGGGTGGCGGCATCGAGCGATGAGTTCAGGAAGGTGGCGGCGACGCCTGCGGCCTCAAGCTGGTCGACCTGGTCTTTCATGAGGGCGATCAGGGGTGAGATGACCACGGTCAAGCCGGTTCGCACCAATGCGGGGAGCTGGTAGCACAAGCTTTTTCCCGCACCTGTTGGGAGGATGGCAACGGTATCTTTGCCGGCTAGAGAGGCCCGCATGATTTCATGCTGCAGCGGGCGGAAATGGTCGTAGCCGAAAACCTGCTTCAGCAGGGCGGGCAGGCGTTCAGCAGGCTCATTTTGAGTAATATGAACTCTTGTTTGCATGTTTTATCCACGAAGCAACGGCGCGGCTTTTTTGGTGAACATTTGAACATATTAGCTAAAACAGGGGGTGATGCAAAGGTGGCCACGGGCATAGGGTGATGGCATGCAGCTGGGTGGCAAGAAAATATTTAGTTAGGTCCGAAGAAAATTTTGGCCAGTGCCACTAAATCGTGATGAATCAATGGGTTAGTTTATCCAACCGACAAAGTTGTCTTATTTTAACCTGCTTTCTCATGAAACCCAAACGGGCCATTCGTTGTCTGAGCCCTAGGATATTCACCTCATTGATTTGGTGGGCCCTGGGTAGGGCCTATACAAGGAGGTTTGAATGATGAGCCGATATTTGATGGGCCTTGTGGCAATTGCCTTGGTCGCTGGTATTTCCCATGCTGGGCCTCTTGGGTTTTTGAAGAATCTGCGCCAGCGCCCGCAAGATAATAACCAGCAAACCCAACAAGCTGCAGAGAAATCTGCCCCAGCCCAATCTGAAGCACCTGCCTCTTCGGGGGCGGTCAATGGCATCAATGCCATCAATCAGGGCATTCGCCAAACCTTCAACCGGATGAGCCGGCCTTTGAGCCGTCCGGCAGCGAATACCAACTGACCCAACTGCCCATGATGCCCATCCGGTCGGATGGCGAAAACAGAGCCGGGCCCTTTCCCACCACGATGGGAAGGGGCCCGGCTCTGTTCATGACTCACTTAGCTTTTTCATCTTTCAAGCGGGGGTTAGATGCGTTGCCCCTAGCGTACCGGGTATTGACTTGATTGACTGGCGACTGCTTAAGGTTTAATTTTTAAGTAGGTTTTTATAGTTACTTATTTTTATATTTACCTATCAAAGGGGAACCCAATGCTCACCACCATGGCAATGGCTGCAGTTTTTTGCTTGGGGGCGGATGAAGTGGCCACCCAGTTTATGCCCAGCGGTATCACGCCCAAGGTCGGTGGTTACATGCCGGTTAGGGCCGTGATGGGTACCAAGGCGGATGGTGTGAAGAAGGCACCTGAAGGACTTTCGGCGGCCAAATACGGCAAGATCAAGTTTGGTGAAAAAAGCTGGGTTTTCATTCTGGATGAGCCTGAAGGCAAGCCCGCCAAGCTGTTTGTTGATAGCAACAACGATGGTGACCTGACGAATGACCCCGAGACCAAGTGGACAGGGGCCAAAAATGGCCAGTTCACCATGCACAGTGGCAACTGCAAGGTTGACTTGGGCGATGGCAAAATTGGCAGTGTGAACCTGTACCGTTTTGACCCTAAAGATGCCCAGCGGGCAGCCCTGAAGGAAACGGTTTTATTTTACAACGACTTTGGCTACGAACTGACCCTCGAACTTGATGGGAAGAAATTCACCACTTTCACCGGGCCTGAGGCCAAAACACCCCTTTGGATCGACCGGGACGGGAACAAGAACCGCAGTAGCAAGTATGAGATGGTGACCCTGGGCAAGCCTTTCAATTTTACCGGAACCACTTATGTGTTGAGCCGTGAAGGTGAAAAGTTCAAGCTTGCCAAGGCTGACAAGGAACTTCCCAAAATGGAGCTTGCGCCCGACCTGCGGGTTGGCAAGAAAGCCATCCCTTTCACCATGGACGGACTGGATGGAAACAAGGTTGATTTCCCCAAAGGCTATGCGGGCAAGCTGGTTTTGGTCGACTTTTGGGCCACTTGGTGCGGGCCATGCATCGCCGAGATTCCGAATGTGAAAAAAGCCTATTCCGACTGGAACGGCAAGGGCTTCGATGTGTTGGGCATCAGCTTTGACAATGAGGGCGAGAAGGAGAAGGTGAAGGAGTTTTTGAAGAAAAAGGACCTTACCTGGAAGCAGATATATGAGGGCAAGGGATGGAAGACTACGCTGGGTGAAAAATACGATGTGACTGCCATCCCGTTTGTATTGCTGGTGGACGGCGACACGGGCGAGATTTTGGCCACCTCGAAGGAATTGCGCGGTCCGGGCCTTTCCGAGTTCATTGGCAAGCAACTGGAGAAGAAGAAAAAGCCGGCAGCCGAGTGAATTGCGCCGAGCGCTGATTAACGCAGGCCCGGGGCGATAAACGCCCCGGGTTTGTCTTTTGGCATGGTTTTTTCGTTCGGCAGTTAGCGCATTTTGGGGCGATATAGGCCGAAGCCTGAAAGCCTTGGTTTGGGGTGGTGGTATGCTTCAGGTTCTTTAAAGTCGGGGTTCAGGTAGACAGATAGCCCGTAATGTGTGGGGTGTTGGGATGAAGGATTTGTACCGAGTGTTTTTTGGCATTTTTATTGGGATATTGTCTGCTTTTATCATGGTTTTTGCGGTGGAGGTGTTCAGTGCTTTTGTGTATCCCCTCCCTGAGGGATTCATGGGGACCAAGGAGGAGATGTGCCAGCATGTGGAGAAATATCCCGATTGGGTGCTGGGAATAGTTGTTGTGCTATGGGGTTTAACCGCATTTGTCGGGACTTGGCTGGCCCAAAGGATTGGTTCCATTTGGGCATCGGGCGTGGTGGCCATTCTTATTCTGTGGGCTTTGGGATTCAATTTGAACATGCTTCCGTACGCCTCATGGTTCAAGGGGACCATGCCTGTTGTGGCGCTGATTGCGATTGCCCTTGGGATTTTGAGGGGAAAGGGTGGCAGGGCCAAGCCGCCTTTGAAATCAGACCATGCAATTTCAGGCTGAGGATGCTGGTTACTGGTTGGCGGATTTTTGCAAAACAGAGGCCCACTCGTGCAGCCCCATCGGATGCTCAACTCGCTTGGGTTCGTTGGTCCAGGTCCAGCCGGTGGAAAATAGTTTTTGCATTTCTCCAAGAGGGCAAGCGAACGGTGGCCCTTCAGCGGCGTCTGTTTGCATGAACAGGGCGAACAATTTCCCCTGTGGTCGCAGCCAGCTTGCGATCAGTTGCTCGTAGGTTTCACGCTTTGCAGGATCAATGGCGCATAAGCAGGTTTGTTCGTAAATGGCATCAAAAAGTTGTGTTGGGCAATATTGAAAAATGTCGGCCTGAACCACCTCGGCTTTGAGTTGGTGGTGCTTCAGTTGGGACTGAAGGCTTTGGACGGCTGAATCGGCATAGTCGACTGCGGTTACCTGAAACCCCGCCTTGGCAAGTGCCAAAACTTCGTGGCCCCGACCACAGCCGGGAACAAAAATGGTACACGGCTTGAGGGCGCCTGAAGCAAGCCATTCGAGGAGCATCGGGCTTGGACCACCGCGATCCCAACCGGTTTTGCCCTGGTTATAGCGGTCTTGCCAGTATTAGGGGGAAAGGCCAGATTTTTCGTGGTTATTCATGATGCGATGGCTCTCGGGTTGATGGCCGGATTTGAAATATAATTTAGGAATAATTTGGTTTGGTGAATAATGTTCGTTATCGGGGAAAAGTCATAGCGGTTAGTTGTTGAGGTACCAGTTAGCAGAAACCGGCCAGACTGGAATGACCTTTGGTTTGGCAGTGGTTTTTGGAAGTTTTGCCCAGTTTTGCAAAGGAATGTGGAAGTATTTGCCTAAATTTGTTGATTTGGGCTAGGTGGTAGGAGATGCCAGAAAAACTCCATTTGCTTGATTTCGGGGTAGTCGTTGCTATAAATGAAAGACTTGGAAAATAATTTCCAAAAGGAACGTTGCCTAAAGCCAATCACCCGATCACCAACCCGACGAGGGGCGCTGCGACGGCACAACGATGTGCCTGCCAGGCTCGATGGGGTGGAAAAATATGAGCAACGGCGCCCGTTCATTGGTTTAAGGAGACTATGAACGTGACCGCCGTTGCAGCTAAGACTTCTACTTTTAAAGATTTTCATGTCGCCGATATGGCGCTTGCGCCTTGGGGGCGTCGCGAAATCGCCATCGCCGAGACAGAAATGCCCGGCCTGATGGCCATCCGTGACGAGTACGCCGCGAAGCAGCCCCTGAAGGGTGCGCGCATCACGGGCTCGCTGCATATGACCATCCAGACCGCGGTGCTGATCGAGACGCTGAAGGCGCTTGGAGCCGATGTGCGTTGGGCATCGTGCAATATTTTTTCCACCCAAGACCATGCAGCCTCGGCAATTGCTGCGGTTGGTATTCCAGTGTTTGCCTACAAAGGCGAAACCCTGAAAGAGTATTGGGAATACACCCACAAGATTTTTGAGTGGGCTGATGGTGGCTTTACCAACATGATCCTGGATGATGGTGGCGACGCGACGCTGCTGTTGCATCTGGGTGCCCGCGCTGAGAAGGACATTCATGTCCTTGACAAGCCGGGTAGCGAGGAAGAGCAAGTGCTGTTCGCAGCCATCAAGGACCGAGTGGCCAAGCAGCCCACTTGGTACTCCGAGAGGCTTGCAGCCGTGAAGGGTGTGACCGAGGAAACCACCACCGGCGTTCACCGTCTTTACCAGATGCACAAGCGTGGCGAACTGAAGTTCCCCGCCATCAATGTGAACGACTCGGTGACCAAGGCGAAGTTCGACAACCTGTATGGTTGCCGTGAGTCGCTGGTGGACGGCATCAAGCGCGCCACCGATGTGATGATTGCCGGCAAGGTTGCCGTGGTGGCTGGCTATGGCGATGTGGGTAAGGGTTCGGCCCAAGCTCTTCGGGCGCTTTCGGCCCAAGTGTGGGTGACCGAGGTCGACCCCATTTGCGCGTTGCAGGCAGCCATGGAAGGTTACCGCGTGGTGACCATGGAATACGCGGCTGACAAGGCTGACATTTTCGTGACCGCTACTGGCAACTACAAGGTTATCACTCACGCCCACATGGCGAAGATGAAGGACCAGGCAATTGTCTGTAACATTGGCCACTTCGACAACGAGATCGATGTGGCATCGCTTGAGAACTACCTGTGGGAAGAGATCAAGCCCCAGGTTGACCACGTGGTTTTCCCCGACAAGAAGCGGATTATCCTGCTTGCCAAGGGTCGTTTGGTGAATCTGGGCTGCGGCACAGGCCACCCCTCCTATGTGATGAGCTCATCGTTTGCCAACCAGGTTTTGGCGCAGATCGAGCTGTGGCAGCACAACGCCAAGTACCCGATCGGCGTGTATGTTCTGCCCAAGAAGTTGGATGAGCATGTGGCCCGTTTGCAGTTGAAGAAGCTGAATGCGCAGTTGAGTGAGCTCACCGCTGAGCAGGCCGCCTACATTCATGTGCCGAAGGAAGGCCCCTTCAAGGCCGAGCAATACCGTTATTAATCGTCCTGCATTGGCCCCTTGACAACCAAACGCCCGCCGAATTCTTCGGCGGGCGTTTTTGTTGGTGGCCCTACTGCAAGGCCTGCGGCTTAGGCAGACCAAGGGGCGAGTGGGAAACGCGAAGCCTGAAACAGTCAAAGCATGCAATTGCATGGGGGCCGCGAGTTGTGGTGGGTGGCTATGCCTTTTTGACGAATTCCGATTTCAATTTCATGGCGCCAAAACCATCGATTTTGCAGTCGATGTCATGATCGCCCTCGACCAAGCGGATGTTCTTGACCTTGGTGCCCACCTTGACGGAACCGGAGGCGCCTTTCACCTTCAAGTCTTTGATAATCAAAATGGAATCGCCGTCTTTCAGCTCGTTGCCGAAGGCATCCTTCCAGACCCGCTTTTCCTCGGTGGCTTGGGTCAGGGCACTGCTCCATTCATGGCCGCATTCGGTGCAGACAAAATTGCCACTGCCTTCATAGGTGTGTTCGGATTTGCAATTGGGGCAGGGGGGAGTCTCGTTCATGGTTTTGTTTCTTGGTAGCGGTGTGGAAGTGGCAGATTGAGGCTTGGGGCCCTCGCCCGAGGAAAGGTTCGTCAAGGGGGTGTGTTTGAAAATGAGTCCATCAGCCACGGCCTCGTGAAACAGAATCATTTTACTGGTTTTGGAGATTATCAAAAAGAAAGCCGCAAGCTCTTGTTCTAAAAAAGTTTGCGGCTTTTGAGTTGAGAATCGGGAGGACAGGACGGCTATTGAACTTTTTTCGGGCTCATGTGGCGACGGGACGAGGTCGTTAATCTCCCTTGTTCAAGCACTTGTAAGTTGAGCATCAAACAGGCTGCGGGAAAGCACCCCTCGTCATCGTGGTCAAACTGCCTCGGTCAATAAGAGCAATCAGGCAATCCTGTATGCGGAGTACCACCGGCGACCGACTACTTCGCAAGGGCAGCACCTGGCGTTTTGGTATGCGCGTGCTGCGGGAAGTCGAAGGTCAACACAAGCGGTTCAGTTCCAGTGTTCTCGATTTCCACACCGCCGTTATCAAGCGCCGCCTGAGTGATGAATCCGATTTCGGGATAGATCTCGCCGAGAATCATATTTTGGTGATAACGCACTTCGAGCTTTCCAATGCGGCCGCTTCCGCGGTTCGTGTGGAACAACGCTGGACACTCGGGGTGAAAATTCGTCTTCGCGCCAGGCTGCACGGTGAGCCGGAGAATCGAGCACTTCTGGTCGCCGAGAAAATCACCGTAAACGATCCACTTTGCGTCGACTCCGTGGCCTTTAAATTCTTCGGCAGGGATCGCCGGACGCGAATTCTTCAGCACGAAGTCTGGGTCCTGGTTCGCTGCGAAATCGAACTTTTCTGCCAGGTAATCCCAGTCTTCGTGATGGGCTCTGGGATAGTCCACTTCCCGGCAAGCGTAAAACGCGTCTGCTGCGCCAATGCGTCCGTCGAGTGTAAGGTCCTCGGCCAAGAAGTGCTCATCCATCGTGACGTGCAACTCGTGCGTGCAAAGGTTCGTCGGTGAGTGCAACACACCATTCGGCATCACGAAGCCGTTGTCAAGTTGCATCATCACGTGCGGTGACAAGTGGCGAATCCCGTTATACTCGCCCTTTCCGAAGCGCTTCATGCAGGCAAGGAACTGCTCCTTCGTCACGAAAGCGTACAGACCCATCGCCGTGGTGTGATAATGCGATGCACTCACTCCGGGATTGTCGAAAGAATTGATGTCATACACTTCCCACTTCGCCCAGTGAAGGTGGTGCGGAATCGGATTCAAATTGTCAAACTTTTTTGACACAATCGGCCAAGTCGGGTTGCCAAACAGCTTTTTCGAAAAAGCTGTAATCTTGTCACCGATGACAGCCTTCGGGTTGGCGGCGATCAAATCCTGCAGCGAGATGACTTGCCCATTCGAAGTGAGGGCATGCGCTTCTCCTTCGCGAAACGGTGCCTTCTTCGTCCGCGTATCGATGACACCCGTCACGATGGGAACGGTGCAACACATCCAGAGTTCATCGAGACCGGTACCGTTCATGTAGTCCGGATAGTACGATCGCGCATCAAGGCGAAGGCGTTTACCTGGGGTACAAAATGTCCGGCCGGCGTAGCGGTGCAGAAGTTGCAAAACCCCGCCGTACTTATTAAGGCAGCCATCGAGAATCGAAGCCGTTCCCACGCCGGTTCCGTCGATCAAATCGTGTTTTGGGTACTCGTGCAGTTTATCCTTAAGAATTGACGTCGAAGCAGCCATGGGAATTGCCCCTCAATGACCTTAAAAGAAGCGTGTCGGTTCCAAAACATCTTGGAGAGACGAAAGTATTTTGATCTTGCTAAAACACCCTGAGGCTGACGAAAGACAGAATTTTTCGGGGTCTTAGCAAAAGAAAGAGTATATGGGAAAAGGTGGCGGGAGGGAATGGTATTTGAATTAGAGTAACACACGAGCCTGGATAGGATCACCGGTGCGGCAGCTTTGGCAATCGGGAAGTGAAGGGGTACAATTACAAAGTCTTTGGTTTTCGGGAGTTAACCTCCAACTGGCAGAAGTCATATGTTGCGGATTTCGCTGGTTGGGAAGAAGGCTCCTTGCCCCAGCCATGGTTTTATCCCCTACCTGTCTTGAACCATTATTGGCCAGGAACCTTGCAATGTATCGCCATAACGCCTTCAATCTTACGCCTTTTGTGATGGTTTTTGGGCTGGTGGTTTTCATTTCTGCGAGGCACCACTATGCCCGCGGGCAGGAGCCTGGCCTGAATGCCGTACTTCGACTTCCAGAAGGGGTGAAAATGGAAGCCTTGTCGGACCCCAAGGAGGCGGCCAAGGTGGCTGACCGGATGGAAAAGCTCTATCCGGTACCTCGCTCAGAGGCTGCCCAGATGCTAATCGCCATCCTGAGAGGCTCCCAACTGGAGGGGACCGACGGCTGGTTTGGCCCGGCCAGTTCAAAATATGGGTATGCGTGGCTAGCGAAACTGTGCGGGGTGGATCCCAAGGACAAGGGAATCCCCAAAGGCAAATTCACTGGTGCGAAGGGGCTGTTCGACCGCTTGGACCGAGACGGGGATGGTGCTATCACCGAGAGGGACCTCGACTGGTCTGACCGCAACCCAATGGTCATGCAGGCGAACTTTCTCAACCGGATTTTCAGACGGGTGGATGGCAGTGGTGACGGCCATTTGACTAGGGAGGAACTGGACGCGATGTTTGACCGTCTCTCCCGCGGTAGGGATCACTTCACCGCAGACGATTTTCGCCAGGCATTTCTGCCCCGAGGTTCGGGTGGTTTCAGCCCGGGCGACGCCCCCACCATTCCAACTTTGGTGAAGGGCTTATTCGCGGGTGAAATCGGCTCCATGGGCGAGGGCCCCGCGGTGGGCGACAAGGCTCCGGATTTTTCCCTGGAGGTGGCGGAAGGGCAGGAACGGGTCCAACTCTTTTCCCTGATCGGCAAAAAGCCGGTGGTTTTGTGTTTTGGTAACTTCACATGCGGGCCATTTCGGGCGCTCTATCCGGATGTGGAGGCGGTTTTTGAGCGCTACAAAGACAAGGCAAATTTCGTGATGGTGTATGTGCGGGAAGCACACCCGGCTGACGGCTGGAAAATGGAAATGAACACCCGGATGGGCGTGGAGGTGACCCAACCCAAAAACCGGGAGGAAAGGAAGGCCGTTTGCGGTCAATTCCGCGACATGATGAAACCCGGAATGACCGTCTTGGTGGATGACATCCATGACCCGGCGGGAACCGCCTACAGTGGCATGCCAGCGCGCCTTTATGTGATCGATACTCAAGGGAAGGTCGTGTTCAAAAACGGTCGCGGCCCCTTTGGCTTCAAACCCGGAGAAATGGAGCAGGCCTTGGTCATGAGCCTTTTAGACAGCGAAAAACCCGCCAAGCAAGGAGTTTCCATTCCGCTCCAAACCGATGAAGAGTGCTGGAACCGGTTGCCCCGCTTAGAAACGGGTACCAAAGGTGCATTACCAAACTGGGCCAAGGCGGTGGCGGAACAGTTGCCCCGCACGGCGGCAGCCATGCTCGAATTGGATCTGGCTCATCGCACCAAAAGCCCTTTGGACCCTGCTTTACGAGCCAAAATGCGCTGGATGGTGGCCAAGGCCAACCGGTGTGATTATGCCCAAAAAACCGCCTTGGCGGATCTGGAAAAAGTGGCCGGGCCAGCGAGTGTGGCCATCCTTACCGGCAACCCCGCGCAGTGGCCCCAGTCGGATAAAGCTCCTCTGGAGTTCGCCCGATTAATGACCCTGGATGCTCCCAACATCACGGATTCCTTCTTTGAGTCCCTGCGCGAGGAAAACGGCGAGCAAAAAATGGCAGCCATGGTGCTACTTGCCGCTTATGGGAATTTCCAGGACCGGTTGCTGCTGGGGCTGAATATCCAGCTCGAGAAAGATGGGCCCTTATCGCCCTTGCAGGTTCGGTTTGATCCCGCGGCTTTCCAAGTCGCCCCCATCCTTCCGGGCCAGAAGAAAGTTCCAGGCCTGCTGGCACCGGGCAAAAGCGTGGTGCCTACTGAATCCGCCTGGGGCAAACTGGGATACGAGGAATTGCAGGCCCGACTTGAAAAACAACGGGAACGGCAACCCAGGCTGCCCATTCCAACCTGGGAAGAGGTGCGGAAAAACTTGCCGCTGGCCAACCAGTCCAAGCCGACCCGAATTGTCTGGAGCCTGGTTTGTAACGGTTACGCTCCGGAATTGGCGGTGCCCTGGAATATCACCACACGCACCATGTGGGCAGAAAGCCCCCAAGATCGGGTCTTCGAAGAAAGCCTCTTTTGGATTCAGACAAAAACCATGCAGTGCAATTACTGCATGGGTCACTGCGAAATGCTATTGGAAGTCGCGGGATTGGACAAAGCCGGCGTGGCGGAACGAACCCGAAAGCTGGCTGGCAATGATTGGTCCGTTTTCCCTCCAGAGGAACAGGTAGCGTTTGCCTTTGCGCGCAAATTATCCGGGATGCCTTGGGACTTGACAGGGGAAGATTATCGAAAACTGGAAGATTCGTTGGGGAAAGGACGGGCCATGGCCACCTTCTGGTGGCTGTGCCGCGGCCTTTACATGACCCGTGTGTCGGATGGTTTTCAACTGCCCCTGGAACGGGACAATGTTTTCGGTGATATGGGAGCAAAGAAATAGTGGCATTTTAGCCAAGGCCAAAGCCGCCATAACTTCATCAATTAGACATGTGTAGTTCATCAAGCAAAGTGGACACAAGTTTAAGCATCAAGCCGCTTGCTCAAAGGTAGCAGGCGTTTTGTGACCCGAAGACAGATGTAGCATTGGGCTGATCAAGAAAACTTGGCCAGAATGGAACAGGCTGGCCTTCGGCGCAGGATCTCTTTGACCATGCCGCCGGTCGCCCGCACCTGGTCCACCTCCGCAAGGATCCGCAACCTGTCCGGGTCCCCGATGTTCCGCCTCGACGGCCTGACTAAAACCTAGGGGGCCCCCCTGACGCCGTTCTGATCGCTTTTGGAGGTGTTGGCTCCGCCTGAATCCATTCAACCACAGATAACTCCGGTGGTCTCACGGGATGTTGACACAGGGGGGGATGCGCGCGTCTTGACAGGCAAGCTGTGACTTGCCTGTGATCCCTTCATGGTCGACGTTTATGAAGCACTCGCTGCGCCGGCAAGGAGGGCAATTCTGGACGAACTGCACGAGCGGAATGGTCAGACGTTGTTCGAGCTATACACCCGATTGACCATGAAGCACGGCCTCGGACTGACCCGTCAGGCGATTTCGCAGCACCTATACGTGCTACAGTCGGCCGGTCTCGTAAGGACCAAACGACAAAGCAGGTACAAGTTGCACTACCTCGACACCGCCCCGCTGGAAATCATTGTCGAACGATGGTTGAAGTCAGGGCCGAAAGGAGCTGAACAATGAAGATCGTGGTGACCAACGTCTTTGTGGACGACCAAGGAAAGGCCCTGCGGTTCTACACCGATATTCTCGGCTTTGTCAAGAAAACTGAGTTTCCGATGGGTGAAGCTCGGTGGCTGACCGTCGTGCCGCTGGATGATCCCGACAACACAGAACTGCTGCTCGAACCGGACAGCCATCCCGCCTTCGGGCCATTCAAACGGGCGTTGGTCGAAGACGGTATTCCGTTCACATCGTTCGGGGTCGATGACGTGCAAGCGGAATACAAGCGACTCCGATCAGCGGGAGTTCAATTCACTCAGCCGCCGGTTGAAATGGGACCGGTCACTACGGCCGTCTTTGACGGCACCTGCGGAAATCTCATTCAGATTGCACAAAAGAATTAAGAGGAAGCGACACATGAAGCTTCTGCAACGCCTGGTTCGGCGGCTTCGGCATGCCCTCGATCAGTTCCCGTTCCCGGTTCCGCCAAGGTGCCAACCTGCTCCCGGATTGCCCGCCGCTGGGAGTAGTAGTTGAGGACAGCGAGCAACGGGATGAACAACATTCCGTAGCTCAGCATCCCCCAAATCAGGTTGAACCGGAGCAGGCGACCTAACAGCCGTTCGGCGTCCGCCGGCGGGGCGGCAACGCGGTGTTCGTCCTGTGTGGACCAGAGCAACAGGCCGCGGTAGGTGTGGTAGACGAATACCGCATCGCCCGGCTGGGGAGATTCGTGGGCCTTGATGCCATCGTAGCAACGGCGCAGGGGCCGGAGAGCAAACGTCCGCAGTCCGCCGAAGAGCAGGTATAGCGGGAACCCAACCAGGATGAGCAGGACCACGATGCCGAACAGGATGAAGGGCAGCCGCTCAATGAATGTCATGTATCAATCTCAGCATTCCTGTGATACCGCCGAACAACCAGGTTTATCGGCGGTACTCCGTCCGCTGCAACCGCGGGTTAGGCCCGAAATAGAACTGATCGGATTATTCCCCTTTTTGCACGCGACCGCAACTCATTTAAGGGCATCGACGAGGCGCTGAGCCTCGGCCTTCGAGGAGAAGTAGCCAACCCCGAGTGTGAAGGTCTCGGGCCGAGACTGTTCGGGGACGAACGGCTTGTCCTTTTCCGACTCGTAGCGATGAACGCCCCAGTACTTGCCATCGACGACAACGGTAAGCAGTTTCATTCCCTTGCCCTCGAACTTTCCGGCCAACTTGGTCCGAGCGTCCTTAGTGAGGGCAATGGTTACCGTGTAGTTCTTGCTCGACAGGCCGCTCTTGGAGAAGTCATGGTTGGTGAGGCGAACCTCGGGGGAGGCTGACGGGGATATTCTGATTCGCAGTAACGGTTTGCGGTGTTTGAGCAAGGGTTTCAAATTTGGGGGATTGTCCTAGGACCTCCCTAGGCTATTCCAACGTGAATGCCATGCCACTGCAACATAGTCGGGGCGACAGGATTCGAACCTGCGACTTCTTGGTCCCAAAGAACGGAAGTATCTTTTTATATCTCGCCTTGTTTTGTCGGCAAATTTAAAGAAAAAACCTTAATATCAAGCGTTTTAAAATTACCACTCACGACCACTGGCGATCATTTAGCACCCTCTGGTGGATCTTACTGACAGGCAAATGTAGTACACGTAGTA
>Ga0255132_1000297_pt1 | contig 19967 bp, 22 predicted proteins | sample Law_Law_RepA_8d_FD_188551 | JGI IMG/M metagenome (GOLD analysis project Ga0255132, IMG submission 188551) | Freshwater microbial communities from St. Lawrence River, New York, United States - Law_Law_RepA_8d | ecosystem: Environmental > Aquatic > Freshwater > River | place: USA: New York...
TCCCACACCCTCCCTAAGCGGGAGGGTACCCCATCCATTGGGTTGTCCATGCGTTTCCTGGCTAGCCGAGGGTGATAAACCCCGGACGCTCGCAAGTCGCAAGCGCTGGCCGGTTTCGAACTGGACAGCATTTAAATGTTTTTTAGTTTGTCCGAAATTTGGTGGTGATTATGATTAGAGACATTCAGAACCGGTTCGACGCTTGGTGTTCAGATGGCCATAATAATTGAGGGAAGAACTATCTGCCCTCTATGTGGGCAGGCCTTGTTCAAGGATCAAGGTTGGATTGCTTTTACCGCTTTCTTGCGAGCTGGCCACAAGTACTTTGACTATTCTGACGCCGCGTTTCATTCTGAATGCTTTATGACTTGGAAAGACCACGCGGAGTTCCAGGCCCTGTACGACCGGTTTCGGGAAATTTGGAAAGAAAGGCCCAGCAATGCTCCCCGGCAAGAGGCCATGGAATGGGGAAAACACGCCTTTGACGAATTGGACCTGGGGCCGAAATAAAAGGCCCAAGCTGGAACCTGGAACCCACCAAGAGCAGCAATGTTTGGGCCTTTTCACTGAAAAACCGGTGTCCGTGATTTCCTAACCCGATTCAGGTGGAGAAAGCTGGGGGCTTAACGACCAAAGACCAATTTCGGCTGCTAGGCTTTGGGGGAGAAACGGATTTCTGAACCCAGTTGAATGTCATTTTTTTCCACCTCGTCTGGCAGTAAAAAAGCAAAAGGCCGTTTGGGTGACCATGGGTTACAATGTTCAAGTCCGGCGATGCGGGATTGAAGTACCATTTGCCCCTCCCAATGGATTTCAACCGTGTCCTCGATGTTGAAAACCAACCCTCGGGAAAGTTCTTCAAAGGTTTTATCTGTAATGACCACAACGCCCCGGCCTGGGATTTGAAACAGATCCATAACCTTGAAACAGTTCATCGTGTTAGCTGACCGAGGTCACTCCGCAAATGCGCGTATGATAATGGATTTTATCACACCCACTCGACTGAAGATCCTGGAACAGTGCTGAAATCCATTAAAATGCTAGGACTTAAATTTGAGGTAAGATACGGTTTCACCTTTTTTTCATGGATCAATTATTTTGACGATTTTCTTGCATAGGGAGTTCGCAGGAATGAAAAACTCCTTCATTCTCGCAATAATGGATATGGACATTACTTGGGTTGGTTTGAAATGGCTCCGGCCCCAAAAAGATGAACTCATTTCGTGGAAATCGGCAGTTGTCCTCGCGGGTTTGACCAGCTTGTTCGCAGCATTAACTGGACCATTAGCTTGGTTGTTGTTTGTCATCATCGGCGAGGCCGAGGCTACTAACTTGGCGGTTCTGGCCGGTATCGCTGCAGTAATACTGAACACCGCGCTGCAACTCTATAGCGCCTGGTGCTGGAATCACCGAGCGTTAAGGCTTCGTACCCATCAAAATGATCTATCCTAGAATGCGGGTTGAGCTGATTTGTATCTGGGATTCTGGTTCATGGTCGTGTTATTGGAAGGACTAGGTGCTTTTTGGGGTTTTCGGCTTTTCACAGCGAGTAATTTTTCTGCTTACTCCCCACTTTATTTTGAAATCTGATGGGAAAGACCAGCTAGATGGTCAGTACCAGATGGATCTGGTGACCTTCCTTCATGTTGAAACAGGGTTCTTTGATTCCCAAATTTGAATTGTCGGAGTTATTTGGATTTTTTTTCATTTACTTGTAAAACCAAAACCATTTCCTCACCCTCAATGACGGCGTTTGTCAGCCAATCTGGGCGAACCACCAAATAATTTTTATCCATGGTTATTTTGCCGGCCTGAGTTCGAGCTAAGACCAATCTATCCTTAAGATTCGCAGGAGCATTTTTGGCAACGGACACAATTACTATCTCGCTCCCTTCGAGGAATTCGATGGACGAACCTTTTCTCGTGGCTTGAAGGGCTGGCTGTTTGATTTCGGAGTCTGGATTTATGTCTAAAGCCAACATTGACCCTTTCCCAAAACGAATGGATGAAGCGTCTGCATCAATCGCTTTACCTTTCAACCTGCCCAAGAAAGTAACCGTTTCCAAAGCCTTGATTTGGATTTGGTTTTCTGAAACCGTGTCACCCAGTTCGACATTGGCCTTGGCGTCGACGCCAACAAAACTTTGCGCTTTTAGGCTGGCTTTCGCGAGTTGAACCCCACCATTTGTGGTGATCAGTATCCTGTTGTTTTTGGAAAAAAACTGTGCCTTCTCGATGACCGAAATGCTTTCAGGTCTTGAAGACCTCGAGGTCAAATCGATGTTGGCGTTTGCTTTGATTTCGCCGTCCAATCGGACGAGACCACCCACAGCAATTGTGATCGATGATTCTAATGACTCAAGTTTGGCATTGGTGCCGACCATAGTAAAAGGACCATCGGCGCTACCGATGCCGATTTCCCTTCTTGCCTTGACGCTCTCGACCTTTACCGATTGATGGCCTGACAGGGTGGCGTGACCACCTGTGATTATTTGGGCCTTGCTAGTGTCCGTCACCAAATTGGTAAACATGTCTAGGTCTCCTCCCAGATCTAACTTTCCTTCTAGGTCCAAGTTTGCCAAACCTGTGATGTCTAGGCTTCCTTTCGACTTGAAATCCTTGCTGAGAAGACTTACCGACGTTGAAGCTCCACTACGCAACCGCAATAAATTCGGATGAAAAAAGGATAGGGCTGGAAGTTCTGGGCATACCACCTTCGCCATGGGTTCATTGTCAGGATAGTTTTTCACTGATTCCAAGCTGACGGAGTAGTTTCCAGCAGGGACCTGGCACTCCAGCAAGGCTGTCTTGGCGCTTATTTCAAAGGCATTGACTGAATCGAAAGCCAAAGTTTTTCCGTTGATTTTCAAATCACCTTTGTTTGCCCAGGAATGCAGAATCTCCATGGGGCCGCTGGGTGCTTTGCCTGTTAGGACAATGGTGCTTATTCCATTACCACCAGCGTACAAGCATTTGCATTCCGGCAACGGGTTGCCGCCAGCCAAATCTAGAACAAGTCGGGTGTTTTTTCCTGCTGCTTTGAAATCGGCCTGGCTGATCCAGTCGCTGACATGCTTGAAAATAGGAGTGGCATTCCCTGTTTCATAGGCAGCTAGAAAATCGCCCTCCCGGATAATCTTCAATTCGGAAGAAAATGGTAATTCAAGAGCCCTTGGTTCACGAACGCCAAAGACAACTTGTTGGGAAATGTCCGGTTGCCCTTCAGCGGAGGCGATTGCGTTTATTTGCAAAATCCCAGGAGCCATTTTGCCTGTGAGAACAGCTTTCTGGAGGTCAAAACTCAGCCCGGCAGGAAGTGCGGTGGTAGTGTTGGAGCCATCTGGTGAAGTCCATTGGATTGCTGATAACGAATACTTGGCGTTGTTATTCTTTGCGAAATCCAGCTTGTAGTGGATTGGGTCCCCTTTTTGAAAATCAACCCGTTTGCCTGGATCATTAGTCTGGCTGGTTTGCTCTGTGTATTCGGTTTTTGGTTTACTGCCTGAAAAAATGTAGCCGGTGCTGGCAACCAAGCCTGCCATCAGGACAATTCCCATTGCCGCTTTTGGAAGGTGACTAGAACCCTTGGGTGGTGTTGTTTCTGTATTGGATGATTTGGGGGCTTCCTCAAGGGCGGTGACGAAGGCACAGCAGTTGGGAAATCGATCGCTTGGTTTCTTTGAGAGGGCTTTGGCAATGACTTCGGCCTCAGCTTTTGCCAGGCCTGTTAAATCCGGCTGTCCATCCAGGTGAGCCTTGGCAAGCCCAAGGCCAGAACCATCGAAAGGTGTGATGCCGCGCAGGTGGCAATAAGTCAGCGCGAGAGAGTATTGGTCAGAGGCAGGCAGGGGATACCCCAGCAAGGCTTCAGGTGCAGCAAACCTGACTGTAAGGCCTCCACCTAGCATGGGTGAGCCGACGGTGACCTGTCTAACCAGGCCAAAATCACCTAGTTTGCAGCGGCCACCAAGCACAAGAAGATTACTTGGCTTGATGTCTCCATGCACGAGGGGCTTTTCAAGTGTGTGGAGGAAATCCAGCCCTTCGGCTGCATCGTGAAAATGGCCGAGGATTTGGTTGGGCTGAAGGGAAGGGGGGCCTTCCTTTTGGATGTTAGCCAGGAGATCTGCCAGGGTGCCTTCTGCGAGTTCGCTGCCTACAACCAGCCAACCTTGGGTGGACCAATAACCAAACATTCCCAAGAGGTGTAGGTGGCGTAGTTCGGTGAGGTTTGCGAGTCCTCGAAGTTCTGATTCTGAACGATCGGAGCCAAGCCAGACGCACTTTAGTGCTACCCTGAATCCACCAGGGGCCATGGCACGCCAAACCCGTCCAAATCCACCAGAGCCAAGATGTTCCTCCAGAGTGTACCCAGGGATGATTTCCTGGCCGGGTATCAGTTCAGGAGCATTGCTTGAATCGCCTTGGGCCTGCCTTTCCATCCATGAAGTTTGCTTCAAAGCCTCAACTTCCTTCAGGAAGGCATCTTTCAGGTCAGGGTAATCCACGCAAAAGATGTGGGGGTCGATCGCCGACCCAGATGACTGGGAAGCCTCCCAGGCATCGACCAGGTCATCGAGGCGGTCTAGTTGGTCAGGGTTTAGGTTTGGCTGTGGCATGGGTCACTTCGATTATGAACAATCCCCACCCATACGAACCGTCAAATCAGCCAATTGGGGGCCAATCACCCTGCAATTTTTCATGGAGCAGCATTCGAGCAGACCGCCAGCGTCGTTTCACTGTTCGGGTGGAAATGCCCAAAATCTCGGCGACTTCCTCCTGACTGGCACCGCCGTAGAAGACCGCGTCGAAAACCTGTTTCTCCTCAAGGGGCAATTGCTCCACCTGTTCGTGGAAGTTTTGCCATTCGAACAAGGAGTGTGGTTCTCCATCACTATGGATTTCCTTTGCAGGGAAAACTTCCGAATCACCAAGGGGCAACTCCCTGGCTTTTCGGCGCAATTCCCTTGCAAGGTCCCCCAAGGCCCATCGGATGTGCTGCAACGCCAGCGACATTAGGGCGCGTGTGGTTTCCGGCTTCAGGTTGGTGACAGCAGAATGAAGGCGAATCAGTGCATCCTGAAGAAGATCATCGCTCTCTTCGAAAAAGTGTAAATCTTTTCGAGTATTAAATATACGCTTAGATAGCAATTTGAATCTATCTAGGCAGTAGGCGAAAAGCCTTTCTGTTGCAGTGGTGTCGCCTTCGCGGATTTGCAGGAGGATTTCGCGAACACCAGTGGAGGATTCAAAGACGTTCATTGAAATCTCAAAAATTTAGGATTTACACAGTTGGTTTGAATGCTAGAGGTTTGAGCCAATGAGAAAGCATCATAAAACTGACAACATATCCTACTTGGTTGTTTACAACATGTCAGCTAATGTCACTGGCCATGATAAAGGCTTCAAGGATTTTGGGATGGTCGGCTACAACGACAAGAATACGACCTGATGAAATGGAAGGGGCCTGGTGTCAAGGAATACAACGTCTACGCCCTATCCTAGTAGCCGAAATTCGGCTCCTAGAAGGTGAATTGAGCGGAACTCCTCAAATCGATCCAGAAGATAACTTTGGATGAGGGGAACATTCGCAACAAGCGCTACAAGTACGAGCGCAGCAAAAAAGGGAATGCATGATTGGCCCACAACCTGATGGGCTGAACAAGGGGATGGCCATGGGACTACGCCTAGTTGGGATTCTGTTTATTGGCTTGTTTTGTTTCACGGTTGCCCTCAATCATGAGACGAAGTTTGCAACAAAGTGGGTTCTACCTAATTGTTCTGGCTCTGGGGCAGGGTAAAGATCAAACTATCCTGACGCGATCTATTAAGGGACACATCACACTTAAAATGAACCGCAAAATCAGTCCGTAACCTGACACAGTTGGCACACTCAAATTCACTCACACACAAAGGATAAATTTATTCTCTCTGCAACTGAATTGCCTTTCCAGTGAAAGGTTGGGATGTTTGAAGCATGATGTCGAAAGCAGAACTTTGGCGTTTGGCTGCAATCGCGCTTGCAAGTGTGATAATTGCACTCATTGGGGCCTATTTTGAATGGTTATGGCTAATGATGACAGGCATTTTGCTTGTTCCTACCCTGTATTAGCCTTGGAATAGTGGGTCGCATTAAGATCCAAAATGCTTGTAGGCCAGATTCACCTAGGAGGTCCGAATGAAGATCAAGAAGTATTTCCTGATTATGTCATTTTTCGCGGTGGTGATAATTGCGCTTCTGTATGGCATTTCGCCCAGATGGTTCGCTCAGACTTTTCTAAACGCCGCTGATATTTCATTGGATTTCGCACATATTCTCCGGGCTGTGATGGGCCTTTATCTTGCTCTCGGTTTTTTTTGGCTATTTTCCGCTTTCAGCGACAGGCATCGAAATGGTGCCTTATTGACCACTGTGATTTTTTCTGGTGGCCTTGTGGTAGGCAGGATCGTTAGCCTTTTTGCCGATGGTCAACCGGCACCAATATTGGTTATTTACATTGGCATAGAGCTTGTTTTTCTTCCGGTTAGCCTGTGGGTGTTCCGACTGCCAGAATGAGTTGCTTGAACTACCTGCGCGTGTCTGGGCCCCAATGTGGGTAACACACGATTATTTAAACCTTTCCCTTGTCAGTCTTGAAATTCCCCGTTTTTGGTGGCGCCTTCAAGGCGACATATGGGCGATTATTTCTAATTACGGCATAGTGATGATAGCCGAGGTTTGGAGAGATGGCCCCAAACCGACGGACAAGCAATCCTTTTTCCAACGCCGAGGCCGGACACTGCTGACTGCCGTGAGCGGCATTTTCACCGTGGCTGGATTCATCACGCATGCCGCACCTGCCGGGAGCATCCAGCAGGAATATTCATTTGTGGCTGAGCGGGGCTATGTCCAGCCTGAAGTTTACCGGGAATACGGTGGTATCCTGAAAACCCACCTGCACCGTCAGGGCTTTGCCAGTCCCGAGGCTGGGACCCGTTCGATGCTGCACAACAGCGTGGTGTACTAGTCCAACAACGTTGTCTTCACCACCTTTTACGATGCCTTCCGTATCTGGGCTTATACTTTTGCGGGTCTGATGGTCGTCTAGTGGGGGTGGAAATGGTCGCGGCCCCAACCTGCCTGATAGGGTGGTTTCTTGGGATAGATAGCTGGACCGCCAATCCGGGCAAAGGCGGCACCCCCCGAAGATGGCTGAAACGTGCTGGCGAAGGTCCGCAACGGTTCAGCAGGAAATCGGCCCATTCGTAATTGCGGGCCAATCAATCCAGGCCTAGGTTTTTTTCCAAATTTCGGCGGGTGGGCAGCAGGGTCAGTATAGCCAGGACCCACAAGGCGCCAGCGACACTGAGGCACAGGGTTTTATCGTTTTCACCATCAGAACCAACAAAACCCAAAATAATACTGCCTAGGATTGGGCCTTCATGGAGACACGCAGCCACCAGCCACATGGTTTGGGTTTGCATAAACAGATTCGATGGGGAAAAGGCATCGTTGCTATTGAGCAAATTGCTGTTTTTCTGGCGCTGCCCCCTGGTCAGGAAGAAAGCTACAACCACCCCGCTCACCGCCAGTACACTGCAAACGATGCCAAAAACCGGTATTTCGTTGTCGGCTTGGGCCTTTTCTGGCTCACTCAAGGCGGGGCTGGCGGGCATCCGGTCAGTTGGGAGTATTTCGCCCTTGGCTTGGGCCTTTCTTGGCTTACTGCCTTCTAATAACGGAATTAATGGGACTAAAATTGCCATGAATAGGGGGAATATCAGAAGGGCGGCAATCAAAACCCGCAGGGACATTACTTGTTGGGGCGAGGCATCCAGATAAAGCCGCATCTCGTCCTGGGGGTTGCCTGCCATGAGTATACACCGTGGATGCATTGTTAAAAAAAGTGAGCGGATTGCACAAGTGAATCAGGTCACCATTGCAAAATAGCCGATCAGATGCTGACGATCAACCTTGGGAGGCATTGACAAACTCCGCGTCGAAGGGCTTCATCTCATCTGGCCGATCAGAATCGTGCCAGCCAGGAAACCACCCTGGGCGAAGGGCCCCATGGGGCAGCCGACCACCACTGGAGCAAAGATTGCCAGAAGGCCGGGGCCTACCATTTCCTTTTGCGCCATGGAGGTGCAGATATCCACCACCCTGCCATATTCGGGGCGCTTGCGGCCCTTCTAGATATGCTTGTCGCGGAACTGCATGCGGCATTCCTGGACGATGAGGAAGGCTGCCCGGCCCACCGCGCGAATGGTCATGCTGCTGAAGGGGAACGGCACTGCGCCGCTCAGGATCATGCCGATGAACACATACTGATCAGTCAGGGTGAGCAAGGCCGCACCGGCGTTAGGCTCGATTTAGCCAAGGAAGCCGGAACACCCTGTGTCAAGATTCCGTGAGACAACCGGAGTGTTATCTGTGGTTGAATGCTTCAGGGGGTTTTTGGCCAAAGGCCAAAGGCAATTAGAATGACATTGAGCGGTAGACAGAGGGATTGGTGAAATATACGCAATCATTCAGGCGTCTGCCGTGGGCTTTTTCTTGTGGCGAAACCTGCGCAGCGCCCAACCCACCAAGCCGGCAAAGCCAAGCAAGCCCAAAGCCATCGCACCATGCTGGGTATTAGTTCCCGGCTGGTTCCAGTTGGCTACCACATCGCCAGACAATGCCACCCCGGCAATATTTGGCACCAGTGTCAGTCCGCTTAGGAGTAAAAATTGCCAAAGGCGCAATGGGCCCTGTGCAGCCCAGGCGTTCACCAAGGCAAATGGCAATGCCCATGCCAACCTGGCCCACACCAAGCCCGCACTATCTGCTTGAAAGCGCTCCAAGGTTGGCTGCAAACGCCGCGTTTTTGCTGTGAACCATACCGTTTGGCTCAGCTTGCTACCCGCCAGCCGAAACAAGGGGAACTGAATCGCCAGCGCCACCATCACCGCCACCCAACCCAGAAGACATCCATCGCGCCAACCGCACCGATAACCAAGCAATGCCCAATAGGGAGTGAGGGGCACACCGCTCACTCCCCAAACAATTCCCAATAGCAATAATGCCGCTGGATGGGTCCAAGCTGGTTGCAGCCAGTCCATCGATTATTGCGCATCAGCGCTGTCGTCGCCGGTGAGTTTCACAGGGTCTGGGTTGGGGTGCGTGCGCACATACCAAAGAATTTGCCGGGCCAGCCCATGCAGCAAGCCACCATCGCGCTTGGTGGGCTTCAGCCTGCCTAGCAAATGGCTGATCCCGTGCATCAGGTTTTCCTGCTTGTCGCCAAACAAATACCCCACGGCCTCGAGGGCCCGGCGCATATGGCGGTGCAGCAGTTCTTGGCCCCGCATGTCCAGTTCAGTCTCAATGCGCGCGCGAGGCACACCGGCAATCCAGGCCATGCGTGCCTCGTAACAGCAAATGCCCACCGCCATCGCCAAATTCAAAGATGAATACTGCAGCGACGAGGGGATCTTGATCAGGTGATGGCACAGGGCCACATCTTGCGTCGTCAGCCCACTTGGTTCAGGGCCAAAGACCAACGCCACCTTCTTGTCGCCCTTCTGCCCCACGGCCGAGAGCAGCCCGGGAATAATATCGCGGGGGAAGCCTTTTTTTATCTGCCGAATGGGCCCCTCAACGCGGGCGGCTGTCGCTGCAGCCTCCGAACAATCGGCCAACGCCTCGGACAAGGTGCCAACCACCCGGGCCTTGTCCAAAATTTCTCCGGCATGCACCGCCATGCGCAACGCCTGGGCATCGCTGGGATTGGCCTTGGGCCGCACCAGCACCAAGTCATCGGTACCCATATTGCGCATCACCCGGGCCACAGAGCCCAAGTTGCCCGCATATTCGGTTCCCACCAAAACCACGCGTAAGGGCAGGGGGCCCAGCTTCTGTGCCGGCAACTCCCAACCCTCCGCACTCTCTTCAGAAGTCATGAGCTTGTTCCAGTGATTTCCAATGCCGCTTTGCGCAGGCCCTGCAGGTCGAGTTTGCCGCTGCCCAAGGTTGGTATTTCATCCACCACAAAAAAGTCCCGCGCGCTAGGCACCCAAAGCGCTGGTATCCCTGTGGCGGCCAGCTTTTTCACCCAGTCTGACAGCCCGGGAACAAGCGGGTCAACCATGGGCTTCAAATACAAAACCACCACCCGCTCGCCTCGGCTGCTATCAGGCACGCAGGCGACCGCGCAGGCCCGTTCGGTGGTGGCGAGCACCTCGTGCAGCAGCTCCTCAAGCCGTTCAAGCGGCACCATCTCCCCGCCACATTTGGCAAAGCGTGAAAGCCGACCCGTCAGCGTGAGGTGGCCATGCTCATCAAAATGCCCCACATCGCCTGTGCGATAATAGCCATTGGAAATGACATCTTTCGATTTTTTTGGCTGCCCCCAGTACCCCCGCATCACATTCGCCCCGCCAATCAGCACCATGCCCTGCAGGGCCGGGTCGATGTCGCGCAGGGCTTCGGGGTCTTCAATTCTGGCCGCGCATCCGGTCAGCATCCGCCCCACGGTGCCGGGCACATCGCGCACCAGCACCCTGCCATCGGGCAACGGAATATTCGGCAGGTTGATATTCGACACAGGGCTCAATTCGGTGCAGCCATAACCCTCCACCGGCCGTATGCCAAACTTTGCCGCAAAATCTTCCGCAAGCGATACGGGCAACTTTTCCGCTCCGCAGACCAAATACTTCAACGAGGCAAAATCACCCGGCTCAGCCCGCTTCAGGCTAAAACGCAAAAAGGTTGCCGTGCTCAAAAACACTGTGCATTTCTCTTCCCGGCACATCTCACCAATCTCACGCCCCTGGCGCGGGTCTGGGTGGTAAGCCGCCCGCATGCCCTGGACCAAAGGTGCCCACAGCGTGATGGTGTAGCCAAAACTGTGGAAAAACGGCAAGCAGGCCAACAGCGTGTCGCGCGGCGTGATGTCTGCATGGTGAATCAGCGACTGAATGTTTGAAACCAAATTCCCCCAAGTGAGCTCCACTCCCTTGGGCTGCCCGGTGGACCCGCTCGAAAAAATCAGCGTCGCCAGATCACCCGAGCCTTGGTTGGCTATGCCCAGTTTCTTCTCCAGCCAGGCAATTGGCGCCAACCGCGCTCGCAAAAAGGCCCAAGCCTTTTGCAGGCCAGTTGTCCCAGCCAAAAGCTCGTCGAGCAAAATCAGCTTCCTGCCGGGCCCGGGGTCGAACGGCATTTTGGCGGTGAACCGTTTGGCACTGATGACGATTTTAGTCGGCGTTTGATCCAGACACGCCCGGTTTACCGCTTCAGAGGCGCTGTAATTCAGGTTGATCGACACCTTGCCCATCAGCCCAAGCGCACCATTCACCAAGGCGGATGCGGTGCTGGTGGGCAACCAGACCCCCACCATTGGCTGGTTCTCCACCAGGGGTTTCAATTTGTCAGCGATCAGCAGCATCGCTGTCAGGGCGCGCCCTATTGATTGCCGACCGTTCGGGCCCGATTTGTCAAACAGGCAGGGGGCGTTGAACTGTTTCCTGGCCTGCCGCAGCATCAGCCGGGGGGCAGACATGATTTCCCCGGCTTTTTCCCGTTCAATCGCCATTTGCATGCCAATGCGGTCCAGCGCCATCCGCACCTCGAGCGGCCGGGTTGCAAGGCTGAAGGGTGTTCCCCAGCCAATATCTGCCTGCACCGGCAGGTGGGGCATATCGGTGCGAGCCGTCCAAGTGCCTGGCCCATCGAGTTCGATATGCCCCCAGTGAGGGACCACGCGCACGGGGTGAACCGGGGTAGAAACCGGCACATTTTCAGCCACAACCAGGGGTAACCATCGAGCCATGGGCCAGTCTGAGCCATCCGCCTCGCGGATATCTTCCGCATGCACCACCACTGCCTGCCCGCAGTGCAGCGCATGCCTTACCCGCTCAAGCCATGCAGGCATGGTCTGGCCCTTGCCTTCTTCGGAAGCCACCAGCCAAGTCAAATTCCGCTTCACCCCGCATTCAACCCACCCGCGTTCACCGGGGGTGACCCGCTCCAAAACCACTAAAAATGGCCCTTTTTCAGGCAATTCCGCCAAAAAATGGTGTTTCAGGCGGGTTCCTGCCCAAATAAGCGTTTTTGGGCTAACCAACGAGGAGGTGTTCAAGTCTTTCTCCAAACTGCGCAATTCGTGGTTTCAATGCCTTTTGGGCTATCGCATCCTTCGAGAATTGCTCTTACAATGCTATCAGCCTACCTGCAAGCCGCTTCGGTCAACCGACTACTTGGTCAACCGACAAAAGGCGGTCCTGCCTAATATTTGACTGTCCGTACCATCCCGCTATGGGAGTTTCTCATGTTTTCGCGTATTTTCCGCAAGGCTTTTGGCCTCATTTTAGTGGCCGCCTCCGCCCAACAGGCCATGGCCCAAGCCACTCCTACCGCAAAGCCTGTCAGCTTCATCCGCGATATCGCCCCTCTCTTCAAAGAAAATTGTTTTGGTTGCCATGGGTCAAAAAACCCCAAGGGCAAATTCGATATGACTAAAGTCGAATCCCTGCGTAAGGGTGGCACCAAAGAAGATCCGATCGTCAACGGTAAGCCTGACGAAAGCCACCTGATCGATGTTCTCAAAGCCACCGATGTCTCGCGAATGCCCCCTAAAGAAACCGGGGCACCACTTTCCGCTGGCAAAATTGCCCTCGTCGAGCAGTGGATTGCCGAAGGGGCCAAGGTCGACCAAGGCCTAGATGTCAAAACCGACCTGCTCAAAGAATTGCGCAAACTTTGGTCTCCCCCTGCAATTTTAGGTAAATACGCCTTCCCGGTGAGTGTGACAGCCCTAGTCTTCACTCCCGATGGCAAGCAATTGGTTACAAGCGGCCACCACGAACTTTGTGTTTGGGATGTCGCCACAGGCACTCTTGTCAAGCGGGTGTCCATCCGATCCCGCCGGGCCATGGCTTTGACCTATTTGCCCGATGGCAAGCTCGTTATGGCTGGCGGCCGGCCAGGCGAAGAAGGGGATGTTAGTGTTTATGACCTGTCCGCTCCCCCGGCCCGCCAAGAAAATAACATTCCGGTTCTCAACGGCGTTTCAGACCCCAAGGTCTTGGTGAAGAGGCTGCTCGAGGCCGACGACGAAGTGGAATGCCTGAGTGTTTCGCCTGATGGCAAAAAGTTGGCGGCCGGAGGTTGTGACCGCCTAATTCAGGTGTGGGATATTTCCGCTGGCATTCCCCAGGCCAAGCTCACCGACACCATTGAAAACCATGCCGACTGGGTCTTTTCAGTGGCATTTTTCCCAGACAACAATCGTTTGGGCAGTGCCAGCCGCGACAAAACCGCCAAGGTGTGGGACCTCAAAGCCAAAGAGTCGATCGCCACCTTCCCCGAACACCAAAATCCCGTCTTCGGGGTGATCGTGAAGAGCGATGGCAGCGCTTGCTACTCGGTAGGCGATGACAAGCAAGTGCGCGCCTGGAACCTGACAGGCGACCAAGGTGCCAAGCAAATTCGTGCCATGGGCGGCGCTGCCGGGTCTGTCCTCAAGGTCATCCAGCATGGCAAGGAGCCTTGGCTTTTCAGCGCCGGGGCCGACACCAAAATCCGCCAGAACGACCGTGAAAAAGGCGACCAAATCCGTGAGTTCGCCGGGCATAAAGATTATGTTCTTTCCCTTGCGCTGAACCCCGCAGGCGACCTCCTCGCCTCGGGCGGCTGGGATGGCGAAATTCGTCTGTGGAACCCAAAAGACGGTAAACTGACAAAGGCGTTCAATGCGTCGCCCGGGTTGCAGGTTTCAGCGCCTGTAGCCAAGCCTTAGCTGGTTGTGGGGCCCCGGCAAGCGGGACAGATAGTTTCAGGGGCAGGGGCCATGCAACATTTGGAAAAACCACGGGTCAGGCCCTACTTAGTGGCTGACCAGGTCCGGGGTGAACCTTCCAGCTTTGAAATCAGCGATCTTTTGCGCCTCAGTCCCGCAGTCATGCGGGTCACCGCACTCGACCTTGAGATCATGAAGCGCATGGAGGGCAAACAATCCATCGCCGAGTTGCAAGACTCGCTCAAGCCGATGCTAGGCGGTGGCACCGTCTCGCCCGAATATTTCACCAAGCTATTGGCGATGTTGGAAGAATGCCTGTTTCTTGACAGCCCCAATTGGCAGAGCGCTATCAGCAGCCCGGTGCGCCCGCCTTCTTGCATAGGCTGCTACGATGCCGACCCGAAAAACCTGACCGAGCAGATCGAAAGCTATTACCTGCACAAAAATGGCCCGGGTGTTCCCAAGGCCCGGGCGACCGACCACAGAATGGACGCCGTGTTGGCCCCCCATATCGATTACGCGCGGGGTGGCTGGAACTTTGCCCACGCCTTTGGCCAGATTTACGAAAACACCACCGCCAGCCTGTTCGTGATTGTGGCCACCTCTCACTACAGCCCCAAACGGTTCACGCTAACCCGCAAGAGCTTTGGCACGCCACTGGGTGAGGTGCCGGTCGATAACGCCTTTTGCGATCGTCTCGAGGCGGTTTACGGGTCAGGCCTTTACGATGATGAACTGCGCGCCCATTTTCCTGAGCATTCAATCGAGCTGGAGGTGGTCTTTCTGCAGCACCTGCTTGGCCCCAACCGGCCCTTCCGCATTGTCCCACTTTTGGTGGGATCTATGGACGACATGCTTCAAGATCCAGCCGCCACTTCAGTGCCTGCGGATGTGGCGCGCATGGTTAAGGCCCTGCGACAAGCCAAAGAGGCTACCAGCGAGCCCGTCTGCTTTGTGATTAGCGGAGACTTGGCCCACATTGGCCCCAAGTTTGGCGACAAAGCCGGCCTGCCCGACGACTTTCTCTCCCACAGCCAGGACCAAGATCTGAATCTGTTGGCGGCTGCGGCAACCGGTAGTTCCCAAGGTTACAGACAAATTTTGGCCACCGAGAAGGATGCCCGCCGAATCTGCGGCTTTCCACCGACATGGCTCACACTGCAAGTGCTGGGCCAGTGTACTGGCAAACTGCTCCGCTTTGACCAATATGTTCACCCGAAGGGGAGCGAGTCGGTGAGCTTCGCATCCATGGCTTTCCAGACACGAGGCAGGTGAGCCATGCCTGACCTGCAAGCGGAAGCATGCGCCTGCGGCCGGCAATGCGGCCCGGGCGATTGCCTGGTAAGCCTGGCCCGGCTGGCTGAACCAACACGCCTAGGCGAAGTCCTCAACCGTTTTGCTGCCGAATCTGCCATGCGCGTTTTTGCCGGCCCCCGTTTTTCCTCACGCTATTTCGTCTGGGGCCAAGGCCCTCCGCTGGTGCTGGGCCATGGCCTATCGGATAGCCTTGAATCGTTTCTGCCGCTGGCCCATCACCTGACCGATCGCTTCACCTGCATTGCCTGGGATCTTCCCGCCACCCGCGGTGAGGGCCTCAACCGCTTGCCATGGATCCGCCATCGCGACCTTGCTGACCATCTGGTGGCCCTCTTGCGATATCTGCGCTTGGACAAGGCGCATGTCATGGGCTGCTCGTTCGGCTCCACCGTGGCTCTGGATGCCCTCTACCGCTATCCAGCCCTTTTTGACAAAGGCATCCTCCAAGGGGGTTTTGCCCACCGGCCATTGAGTTCAATACAGCGCCTGTTGGTAAGGGTCGCTCGTTTTGTCCGCCGCCCAGTGATGCGCCAGATGCCAAAATATGAAGACTTTCTCCGCAAAGGAAATGGCGAAGGCTTCGAAACGCGCGACCCCGCCTTCTGGGGCTATCTGGTCAACTCCGCCGGCCCCACCCCGGTGAAGACTGTCTGCCACCAAGCCCTGTGGCTAGACCAAGTCGATTTCCGCCCCCGCCTGCCCGACATTCGCCACCCGGTACTGCTGGTGCATGGCGACCGAGACAAACTGGTAGGCCCCCCCTGCCGCGAGACGCTGAAACGCGGTTTGATCAACCACCAAGAAGTGGTTCTGCAAGGTTGCGGCCATGTGCCCTGCTACACCGACACCGAGGCATTGGCCGCGATTATCGGTCAATATCTGCACAAGTAATGTACTGGTGGTCTGGTTTTAGGCGATTGCGACTTGAACCAAGTTATCAAAAAAGGTAGCGCCAGCACCCAGATCGGTGAGGGCTGAGCTAGTCGTCATGTTCACGCCCGAGCCATCCGGGGTGTAGCGCGACCACCAAATGCCAAACGCCGTCACAACTCCCGGGCGGGTGTCCTCGGTGATTTCGGCAGTGGCGGTGAATTGGCCGCGGCCGTTCCAGGTTTTGACAGCCTGGCCACTGGTGATGGCCCGGCTCAAGGCATCGTGCGGGTGAATCAACAACCGCGGGCCCTTGTGAACATTTCGCAGCGAGTCAATGTTGACAAAGCTCGAGTTCAAAAACTCAGGCTCAGGAGGGCTGATCATTTGCAGCGGATATTTTGCTGCCAGTTCGGGACGCGTGAGCGGATCCTCGTGCGGTGGCACATAGTGCGGCACCGGGTCGATCCCTTTGGCCGCCAAACCCGGACTGACCAATTCGCATTTGCCAGAGGGGGTTCCGAATAACCCATTCGCATAAGGAGAGTAGTTGGCCGGAAGGTTCAAACGGATCGCGCCTTCCTCCATCAGTCGCTGACGGGTGATACCAGCAAGCGTGCCGGCGGGGCGGAATGGTTTGGTATCAGCCCTTTCGGTGAGTACCTCGTCAATCAGTTCCTCATCGGTCGCGGCAAAGAGTGATGGGTCTAGGTCCATCGCCTTGCCTAGCATGCGAAATATCTCGGTGTTCGGCTTGCTCTCACCTACTGCGGCAATGGCTGGCTGGTTCAGTTGCACCATCAGGTGGCCATAGCTGGTGTGGATGTCCCAATGCTCAAGCTGGGTGGTTGCCGGCAGCACCACATCGCCATGCAGTGCCGTATCGGTGAGGAAGTGCTCCAATACCACGGTAAAAAGATCGTCCCGACGCAACCCGCCAAGCACACGGTTCTGGTCTGGGCAAACCGCAGCAGGGTTGGAGTTGTAGACCACCAGCGAGCGAACCGCTGGACCAGGGAGCTTGCCCTCCAGCGCCTCGGCAAGGCTGCTCATGTTGATGGTCCGCGTGCCCGCAGGGATTAGGTCGTGCCGTTCAAACAAGGCATCTGCTTGCGTGGCATAAAGCTGGCTGGTGCTGAGCAGGGCGCCTCCGCCCGGATATTTCCAATCGCCTGTAAGGGCTGGCAGACAAGTGATGACACGCACCGCCATGCCCCCGCCGCCATGCCGCTGCAGCCCATAGTTGAGGCGAATGAGCGCAGGTCGGGTGGTGCCATAAAGGTGACCAAGTTTTTCCACCTCGTCCACACCCAGCCCGCATATGGCGCTAACCTTCTTGGGCGCGTATTGCTGAAGGACCCGCTCGCGCATCTGGGGCCAACCAAAGCAATGCCTTACCAGATAGTCTTCATCCACCATCCCATCACGGGCAAGGATGTGGGCAATGCCCAGCGCGAGTGCGCCGTCAGTGCCAGGGCGAGGAGCGATCCACCAGTCGCTGCGGGCGGCAGTGCGGCTTTTGTAAGGATCGATGCAGACAAGCTGGGCGCCCGCCTTTTTTGCCTGAAGCATCCGCACCCACAGGTGGCTGTTGGTCACTGCGGTGTTGGAGCCCCAGTTCAAGATCAGCCGGCTTTGGGGCACCGTGTCGGGGTCGACTACAGCCCGCCCGCCCAGGGTGACCTCGCATCCCGCCGCACCGGCCGTGGCGCAAATGGTGCGGTCAAGCAAGGAGGCGCCAAGTGCGTGAAAGAATCGGCGGTCAAGGCTGGAGCCCTGCAGCTTGCCCATGGTGCCGGCGTAACTGTAAGGGAGGATTGCCTGCGGGCCATCTGAGGATTGACTCACTTGCCTCAGATTGTCAGCCACCCGCTGAATTGCCTCGTCCCAGCCGATTGCCTTGAACTGGCCAGAACCTTTGGGGCCTGTTCGTAGCAGTGGGGATTTTAACCGCTCGGAGTGGTAGGTGCGCTCGAGGTACCGGCTCACTTTGGTGCACAAGAAGCCTTGGGTGTACGGTTGGTCTGGATCGCCCCGCAGGCTTACCGCCACACCATCCCGTACGCCCACCAGCATGCCACAGGTGTCTGGGCAATCGTGCGGACAAACCGCCCGCACGGTGCGCACTGGTAGAGAGATGGTTGCCATGGCTTTAGTATTACCCCGCATGGTGCGTTATTCGTCGGACTTTTTGTTCATCTCTGCCACTTCGCTGGTTGTGAGCGGGCGTATTTCAACTGCTTTCACTTCTCCGGTAGTGCGGTAGGTTGCAACCCCCAAAGGGCGGCAGGGCATGCACTCCAGCCGAATGCTCACCTTGCGGTCTTCGGTGCCCACATTCACCAGTCGCTTGTCGCCAATGAAAGTCTGGATCCGTTTCTCAGAGACCCGCACCCGGAAGGTGTACCACTTGCCTTTCTCGAAGGCGAAACTGCCCGATGTATCGTTTTCGGAGGCGTCCATTCCGTCGAGGGTAGACAATCCCACAGTTTCGCCACCCCAACCGCCGGTGACAAAGGAACAATGCGAGCCGCCCACCGGGAAGGTGACCGTGGCAAAGAAGTCGTCGCCTTCAACCCTGCGAGCCTGAAAACGCAGTTCGTAATCTTTTTTTGGCAGGTCTTTGCGAGTGGAGACGATCCCGGTCATGGGGCCGTTTTCGCCGGGCTTGCCGTTTTTGAGGCAAAGGGCTCCATCCTTCACGGAGCAGGGGCCGGGCTTGTACAGGTCGGCCGGCTGCCAGCCGTCCATGGTTTTGCCGTCGAACAGGGGCTTCCATGCCTGCTCCTTGGGGTCAGTTGGGTCCCCGGCCCGAACCATACAAAGACCCGCAAGCATGGACCATGACAAAAACAAGGTTGCCTTGCGCATGATGACCGTTCTCCTGAAAAGGGATTCATTTTCCTTGGTTACTTAAGTTGAGCTTCAAATCATTTGCCAATCGCAGCAATTCGCAAATGGCCTAGTCTCTCAGCATATCGGAGGACCAACCCTTTGTTGGTGAATAAAGGGTGAAGGTGAGTTCCACCCATTTTTGTCCTGATAATCAGTATGGGGTATTAGGGTTCAGGTTTCGACAGCGGAATTGATTTCTCGAGATAGCGTTGGGTTTTGTGCTTACCTTGGAAATTATCCTGCTATATTTAACAAGAAGGGTCAAAACCGAAAAACCGTGAACCTATTTATAGGGCGCGGCGGATAATGGATAGGGCGCGTTAATGGCCCCGTGGAGGAAAACCAGTGAAAATTTTGCAGTATGGCAACCAAAGCTTGGGCTGGCTGGCAATGGCCTGCTTCACCATCACGCTCAATTTGCTTGGGCCTGGTTGGTTGATGGCTGCCGGGCGCCCCGTGAGACTGGTGATTGAAGACAATGCCGGCCTTTTCAGCGAGGGGGCCAAAGAGAGTGCCCGCCAACGGCTTTCCCAAGTGAATGCCCAAGTGGACCGTGAGGTTCATTTTAAGACCTACCCTGGCCTTCCGGAAAACCTGGTAGCCAAAATGAAGGCGGCTGGGGATGATCGCAACAAAAAAAGCGAGGTTTGGCGGGAATTCACCAGCAGTCACCTGAAGGGGGAGCGTGGTCTGGTGGTTTTGGTTTGTTGGAAACCGGGACATGTTGAAGTGGCAGCCGACAAGGCTTTGACCGCGGCTGGGTTTGATACCGCCAAGACCAGGTCTTTGCGTGAAAAATTGGCCAAAAGTTTGAACGACCCAGCCAAGGCAAAAGACGAGGCTACGCGCAAGCAGGAGCTTGATCAGGCCCTAGGCGCATTCGTGAATGAGGTGGCGATGGCCATGCCTATTGAAAAAGCAAGAAGTGCTGCCAGTAGAGCGGTTGGTGGTCAGCAAGTTGCAGCCCAAGAGGGTGACCAATCCAACTTGTTGGGTTGGGTCTGCTTGGGGGTTGTTGGCCTAGCAGTGGTGTGGATGATTTTCGGTGCAATGCGCGGGTCCTCCATGGGTGGCGGTGGTTATGGCGGGGCTGGGGCTCCCGGTTATGGCGGAGGTGGTGGT
>Ga0255132_1000298_pt1 | contig 19966 bp, 15 predicted proteins | sample Law_Law_RepA_8d_FD_188551 | JGI IMG/M metagenome (GOLD analysis project Ga0255132, IMG submission 188551) | Freshwater microbial communities from St. Lawrence River, New York, United States - Law_Law_RepA_8d | ecosystem: Environmental > Aquatic > Freshwater > River | place: USA: New York...
ACGATGTACTCATCTCCAGCGCCTATTACCGTTCCGGATCGGTACTGCTCCGCGGAGGCCCCGGGGCTACAAACTTTACCGAGATCTGGTCCGGCCTGGGATTGGAGATGCACTGGAGTCAACCCATCCGAGTCGGGGCTCATCTTTATGGCTTCAGTGGACGCAATGAGCCCGACGCGGTCTTGCGCTGTGTGGAGTACGAGACCGGCACGATGGCCTGGGAGCGCAGCGAACGCTGGCCACCCCACAGTGCCGAACAGCCCCCGGTCTTCGGCCGCGGCTCCTTCATTCTGGCCGAGGGCCGACTCCTGGCTCTGGGCGAAGGCGGCTTGCTCGGACTCTTCCAACCAAACCCGGTGCGTTGTGAGGAACTCGGACGCTGGCAGGTCCCCTCGTTGCATTACCCTTGCTGGGCCGGACCTGTCCTTTCAGGCGGCCTCCTGTACCTGCGCAGCGAAGACCGACTGGTGTGCCTGGACCTGCGCGCCACGGCCAAACCTTAAGTCTTGAGACCTTGAAGCGAATCGGTGATCGACCCCGACGGCGCGTCTGCCCTTTCCTCTCGCCCCATGGATCCGTGGCTATCCCTTGAAATTCGGACGCGACTCGACCTCGCGTTGGAGAGCCATCGTCACTGGACCGGTCGCGATCTGGTTCCTGAATTAGCAGCGATGGGAACTCCAGAGCGGTGCAACGCCGTGTGGTCGATGCCCAGGGTGCTGGTCTCCCACGGCCTCGAGGAGGACCCGGTTTTCTGGTACGGGAATCAGGCAGCCCTGACCCTTTGGGAGCTTGATTGGGAATCCTTCACGCGGACCCCTTCCCGCTACACAGCCGAAGCACCCCTTCGCCAGGAGCGCGCCGAACTGCTGGACCGGGTCACACGGGCAGGGTTCATCGACGATTATGCCGGGATCCGCATTTCCAAGACCGGGAAACGCTTCCGCATCTGGCAGGCCGTGGTGTGGAACCTGCGCGACCGACAGGGGGCGTTCGCCGGCCAAGCCGCCTCATTCACCGATTGGGAATTTCTACCATGAAGACCGCCGCCATCCTCGGAGCCTCCGCCGACCCCACCAAATTTGGACACAAAGCCGTCCTCGCCTACGCCCTTCAGGGCTACACGGTTTGGCCCGTGAACCCCAAAGAATCGCACATCGCCGGCCACCCTGCCTACCGCGACATTGCCTCTCTCCCGGGCCGCCCCGAGGTGATCAGCGCTTACTTACCACCCCCTATTTTGCTCGGGATTTTGCCCATCATTGCTCAAAGGGGCTGTGACGAACTCTGGCTTAATCCCGGCACCGATAGTCTGGAGGTCGTCGCAGAGGCTCAGCGCTTGGGTCTGCCGATAATCCGAGCCTGCAGCATTGTCGGGTTGTTCTGAAGTGCTCGACTAAATCGCCTCCCACTCAAACCCGGAAGTTCACCCCAACACACTTGGACTGGACTGCGGGCGCCGTTGAGGTTCACTCACGGGATGGCTTCCTTGACCCATGCGCTCATGACCGCCGCCGCCTTGGCCGCCCTGCCTCTCTCCGCCGCCAAACACTTGCTCTACGTCGGCACCTACACCGGCCCGAAGAGCGAGGGTATCTATGCTTTCCGCTATGACGATGAGACTGGAACCGCCGAACCCCTCGGCCTGGCAGCCAAGTCCGCCAACCCTAGCTTCCTAGCAATCCATCCGAACGGGCGTTTTCTGTATGCGGTCAATGAGACCGACCAATGGCAAGGCAAGCCCGGCGGGTCGGTCAGCGCCTTCGCCATCGACACCGCCACGGGCAAACTGCGTGAACTGAACCAGCAATCCACGATGGGCAACAGCCCGTGCCATCTGTCGGTGGATGCCACCGGAAATCACGTCCTGGTGGCCAATTATGGCGGTGGCAGCGTGTTATCTCTGCCCATCCAACCCGATGGCGGCCTCACCCGACACACCTTCCTCTCGCAGCACACCGGCGGGAGCAGGAACCCGGCCCGTCAAAAGGATCCGCACGCCCACTCGGTGAATCTTTCGCCGGACAACCGCTTCGCTTATGTCGCCGACCTGGGCACGGACCGCATCCATGCCTATGTGTTTGAATCGGCCCGAGGACTCACCGCTGCCAAGCCCCACCTCGACACCCGCTTGATGCCAGGAAGCGGGCCCCGTCACTTCGCCTTCAGCCCCGACGGTCATCACGCCTACGTCATCAACGAAATGCTCTGCACGGTGATCGCTTTCCGTCACGATCCCACTACTGGCAGGCTCTCTGAAGTGGGATCGGTTCCGACGGTCCCGGCCGGAACAGACATGACCGGGGTGTCCACGGCTGAGGTGAGGGTTCACCCCTCCGGGAAATTTGTCTTCGGCTCAAACCGGGGACACGATTCCATCGCCGTTTTTGCCAGAGACATGACCACCGGAGCCCTGACCCCCGTGGAAGTCCGCAAGATCGGAGGGCAGACCCCCCGAAACTTCGTCATCGATCCGTCGGGCCATTTCTTACTGGCCGCAGGACAAAGCTCGAACGACATCCGCTCGTTCCGCATCGATCCGACCACAGGCAAGCTCACACCGACGGAACAACACTGGGAGGTGGGTTCCCCAGTGTGCCTGCGGTTCGTACCCCTGAAGTGAATTAAACCAGGGCAGCCCATCGAGGGTCGGCCGATAGTTTGCGAACCAAGTCTTTGATCTTCTGGGACTCGGACTTGGAGGCCACCAAGGTGGCGTCATCGGTGAGCACCAGGATGCTGTCCTTGACACCGACGAGGGTAATGGGGGTGCGACCCCGGGTGCGACTATCGAAGACGATGTTACGGGCCGCATCCACGTGCACCACATCGCCGACGGCAGCATTGCCCTCGGCATCCTGCTTGAGGTGGCGGGCTAGCGCCGGCCAAGCCCCCAGGTCATCCCAGTCGAAACGACCATCGGCCACGACCACGTTTTGGGCTTTTTCCATCAAGGCGAAATCGACGCTGATCTTCCGAATCTCTGGGTATTCTTGAGCCAAGACTGTTTCAAGCCGCTTGGGCCCTTTGGCCGCCGCGGCAAACCAGCGCTGACAGGCTTGGTGCATCTCCGGCTGGTGCTCGGACAACGCGTTGGTGAGGGTCACAAACGACCATACGAACATTCCGGCATTCCATCGGTAATGCCCCGAGGCGAGGTATTCCTGAGCCTTTTCCAGGGAAGGTTTTTCCACGAACCGCTCGACCTTGAAGAAAGGGGTCTTGAGTGCCTTGCCCGCTGCGGGTGCCGGTAAGGCATTCCCGGAATGAATGTATCCATAGCCGGTCTCCGGGCCGGTGGGCTGAATTCCGATGGTGACGATCACCTGCCCTCGCGATGCCACGTCCAAGGCGTCGGACAGCACCTGACGAAAACCCTTTTCGTCGTGGATGACATGGTCGGCCGGGAGCACCGCCATGACCGCAGTCGTCGAACGCGCCCCGACCACCGCCGCGCCCAATGCGACTGCGGCGCAGGTGTCGCGACCCACGGGCTCGCCAATGACATTTTCTTTGGGCAACTCCGGCAACTGCCGCCGGACTTCCGCCGCCTGAACGGCGTTGGTGATGATGAGGATGTTGGTCAACGGCACCAACGGTCGCACCCGATCCACGGCTTGCTGCAGAAAGGAACGCTCCCCCAAGAGGCGGATGAGTTGCTTGGGTGTCTTTTCACGACTCACGGGCCAGAACCGCTCGCCTCGTCCGCCAGCCATAATGATCACGAAACGGTCCGCCGAACCTCCGCGAACGACGGGCGCGGAAGAGGCTGTTTTCCGGGACACAGGCCGGGATGTCGCGGCGGGCGATTTTTTGACGTTCTTCAGGACCTTAGCGACTTTGGAAGCCGCCTGAGGGGACTTCGCCGGCGGGCGTTGAACCGGCTTTGCGGTACGGGCCGACTTCTTCGAGGACATTGGCTTCATGGATTCGATGTTCAGCCATCGAACACCAGGATTCACCCCGACTCCAAGGGTTTCATTCGACAACTGTGCGTTAATAAGCCCTCACAAGGGTCGGATAGCCACCTTCCACTCCAGTTCGAACCCGTCCTCCCGAAGCCGCTTCTGGAACTCGGCGGTCAAGTCCACCGTGGCATGGACCGCGGCCGGCGTGAGCTGACGATCCACGCAGAACGCAGCCAACGCCCCGGCCGCCTCTCCGATGTTCCACTCCACGGGGTGCAATCGATAGCAACCGTTGGCAATGTGAGTAACCCCCAGGCACTTGCCCGCAGCAATGAGGTTCTCCACCCGCCGCGGCAGCAGCGCGCCCAACGGGATTTGGAACGGCAGACTGGAGACATCGACATAGTTGCGGCCACTGGTCGAAGGATGCAAATCGATGCGATAGGCTCCAACACCCACAGAATCCCGGAATGGCGTGGCCCGAACCGTCTCGGCGGCGGCACCGGTCTCGGCCTTACGGAGGTCGGTGGAAATATGGCGTTCGGTGACCGTGAACTTCGCGCGAATGCGACGGCTTTCACGAATGTATGGAGCCAGGGCAAACCCGTCGGGAGTACCCAGCACGCCAGCACTGGGCTTAAGACCTGGCCACCCCGTTCCGCCATCCGGTCGCGGCGCGTCGGTTTGCAACCAATAGATGAGGCTCCGACTCAACGCCTTGGCCTCAGCCTCACGCTGCCGACGTTGCTCCAGAGTAACACCCGGCCCCACCAGCGGGGCCAGCCAGTGATCATTCTGGGGCCAGTTCACCAGGCAGACTGAAGGATAAGCCTTTGGATCTTGGAACCGGGACGCATCACGAATGCGACGATACGTCCACAAGTTGGGAAACGCCCCTTCCCCCACCGGATCGAAGGGCAAGGTCCGAGGCTGAAGGGTGATGGGATGACAATGTTCCCAGGCAAACAATCGACCCGGCCATGATGGCGTCATCTTGGGTGCATAATCCCGCCACCGGGCGTAGTCGTCCGGGCGTTGGATTACATGATTTTGGCCTGCATGGTGTTCCAAGCCAAAGCACCAGGTGATGGCCTGCTGATCGAGCGGATCGGCTTTCTCTGGCGCGGAGGGCTCATCGGTTTCCGATCGAGATTCGGCCCCGGTCACATGTTCCACTCCGGCCAACGGCAACAAATCACCGAGTTCCGTGGCTTCCAGCACCCACGACGCCGACACCACCCGTCGACGACCTCCAGTCACTGCCTCAAAGGTCACCGATTCGATTCGATCTCCCTGCACCGAAGCGGCGACAGGACGATGCCCCAGCAAGAGGGTCAGCCGTCCGTTGGCAATGTGCGGAGCCAGCATCGATTCCAAAACAGCTAAAGCCAGTCGCGGCTCATGGCACAACCGGGAGACCCATCCGCCACCTGGATTCATCCGCGCCGCGGACCTTGAGGCTGCGTTCAGCGACGAGTGCCGCAGAAATCCAAGCCGAACCTCATCTCGGAACTGGCGGTAACTCCGAGTGCAGCCCGCCTCCTCGATCCAAGGATGCTCATCGGGCGGCACCCCCTGGGAGGTGAGTTGACCTCCGATCCAGAGAGTTTCCTCGGTCAGCACTACCCGCTGTCCCGCACGGCAGGCTGCCAAAGCGGCCGCCACACCCCCGACTCCACCTCCAACGATGAGTACCGTTGCGGACATCACGGTCATTCGGCGCTCGGACGCGGCCAAATCTGGGGCCGCAAGCCAACCGCCACCCCACCCCATCGCCGCCAAAAACGCTCGCCGATCCATGTCGGGCACGCTGACACCAAAAAGCCGAACGCGCGAGCCTGATACCGGACTCATCAGGACCCTCAGTCGCCGAATTTCTCAAAACACCCGTTACAAAAAATAATTCGTTTTTAGCAGATTTAAAAATCCCGTTCTCGAGGGCGATCCCTGTATGAAAAGGGAACTCCTATTGTGATAGACGCTCCCACAACCAATGCCCAGTGGCTTAATGACGCTAAGAATCTCTCAGACAATGAGACTTGGGTTCAGCTCTCGGCCACATACCGAGTCCCTATCCTGACCCATTGTGCAAAGAGCGGCCTAACGCCTCAGGAGGCCGAGGAGATTACCCAGGAAACCTTCTGCCAACTGGCCCTCCAGATGGGAAAGGCCGAAAACCACTGGGAACCCAAGAGCCTTCGAGCTTGGCTGACCGACGTCGTCAACCGGCACATTATCCACTTCTTCAAAAACACACCGCACCAGCCTCTCTCCCCCAAGGTGCTCACCTTGGTGCAGCAATGGATGGATCCGCTGAGCGGGGATGGAATCTCAACTGAAGAGCGCATCGAGGCCGAATCCCACCTTTGGTCCCTTTCTCTCAACCGGGCCCGCAGTCAGGTCTCACCCCGGCACTGGCAAATTTTTGACACCTACGTGATTCAGGGACTTTCCTCTCAGGAAGTCGCCCGGCACTTCAACACCAGCCACTTCAATGTTCGCCTGATCGCCCACCGTATTAAAAAGGTGGCTCGCCAGTCCTACAATCAACTCCTGAGTGAGGAGATGATTACTCCCAAGCCATGACCGGGTCTGGACCAGCGTTGCCCCCAGATTACGAGCTGATTCGACCCATTTCCCAGCGGCCGAATTCTTGGGTATTGTTAGTTCGCGATTCCCAATACCGCCCCTGCTGTCTCAAACTGAATTATTCGACAGACCCAGCCGAACTCCAGGAGCAGATCACCCTCCGCAATGCGCTCATGCGGGTGTCCCAGGAGACTCCCGGCCTGCTGCCAATGCTCGATTGGGGTGCCAATACCAATACTGGAATCCTGTGGGAAAAATTCCCGTTGGCTGACGATGTGACCGGGACCATGCCCGAGGATTTTGCCGCCTACCGCCCCATGACCTTGGCCGAGTGGTGTCGGCAAAACCCCGAGCCCCTCACCCAGACTGTGATTTCATGGGGCATCCGTTTGGCCTCGGCGCTCACCGCACTTCATGACGAAGGGTTGCTCCACCTGGACATCAAGCCCTCAAACATCCTCTTCCTCGATGGGCTTCCCACCTTGGGCGACTACGGTTCGGTGAGCAAATCGGCGCAGCCCCATCGGCACATGGGCTCCGATGGTTACTACCCTCCCGATAAGCACGGTTCACACGCGCTCGATGTCTTTGCTCTCGGACGCACCCTCTATGAGGTCTGGAGCGGCTTTGAACGCTACCAATTTCCGAACCTGCCTACCCGCTTGCTCAACGCCCCGGAGTGGGAAGCGCATGGCTGGATGTTGAACGAGTCTTTGATCCGAGCCACGGACGTGCGTGTCACCCGACGTTTCTCCAAAGCAGCCCAATTCGGGCAGGCGCTCTCCGAGGCCGAAGAGGGGCGAACCCGACTCTCCCGACGCAAGGCGGCCGCAGCGCTGCTGACCCTGGGTGCCGCGGTTGGCGGATTCTCTATCGTCCGAAACCTACCCTCCCACCATGCGGTGTGGCACCACCGATCCAAGGCCCGGTTCGGCTACGAGCAATGGATCGCCAACGAGCTCACCTGCGACTGGAAGACCCGGATGCTCTACTGCGTCACGGCCGATGCCCGTGGGTCCTTCTTTCAGCGCTACGACTTGGAGCGCTTTCAATGGAAGTACACTGCCCATCCGAAAGGCCCGCATCGCATCCTCTTTTCCACCTACTCACCATGGTCGGAAGAACTCATTTTCTGCGAATCGGTTTCCGGTCAGGTGTTCCGGATGCCCTTGGATGGATCCCCACCGGAGCCCCTGCCTACCCAGCTATTGAACCAGTTGGATTTTACGGGTTCGGGTTACGTCAACCCGATCCAACAGCGCATCGGCCAGTTTGGCGGATACGGCAATTTCCGGGTGCACAACCGCCGCCACGAATACAACTCCAAGACCGGGCTTTGGGAACAAATCTCCGAGACATCTCCCCAATTGCCTTGGCCGCGGGGAGGCGCACAGATTTTTCCCGGAAAAGACCGTAAGACTTGGTTCATGATGGGCGGCTTCGGAAACCGGGTGGGACAGGAAGGGCTTCGGGAAGCGAACCTCAAATCCTTCACAGGCACCTTTTACCCGTTGGGGGATTTTTGGCGACTTGATCTGACCACCCAACAGTGGCGTCCGTTGTTGGGGATCCAGGAATGGACCCCACCGGGGCTGCAAAAAGGAATTTATCACCCGGCTCTGGACTCGGTGCTCTTCCTCACAGGCAGCGAACCGACCCGTCCGGCTCAGGCACACGTTCATCTGTGGACCGAATCCGGAGAACACCTACCTCAAGCCCTCCCCAATCGAGGCGACTCACCTCCTCCACTGTTTCGCTGCTGGACGCTGCTGGTCGAACCCGGTTCGGGGGATCTTTGGGTCTTCGCCGATGAGGGGATCTTTACGGTCAAGATCCAGGCCGCCTGAGTCTTCAATTGTTCTCCCTCCTCTCACCACGAAGACTTCCACATCCGTTTGAGCGGACTGAATCAGGCGCCAACCGAAATAAACTACCCGAGTTGATCGTACTTCCGGCCGAGAGCAGAGGGCGGGATGGTTCGACCAAAAGAATCACCTCCGCCAAAAAACGGAACGGTGACAGACTCGAGTCGAATCAAAAAACTTCGTTGGAAAACGCTTGATCCAAGAGCTCCTCGTCCTTAGTTTCACCTCTCCTTTGTGCACCCGTAGCTCAATTGGATAGAGCGGCTGACTACGGATCAGCAGGTTCCAGGTTCAACTCCTGGCGGGTGCACCAGATTCTTCCCTCTCGATTCCTTTCCCTTTCCCCAGCAACGTCTTGAAATCCGCGGAAAGCTGTGGTTTTGAGATCTGCGGTTTTGTCAGGCCCTCGGATCCGTTTTTCCAGGACGAGCACCAGCGTTTCTTCCTTTTTCCGGATGAGGCCGAATGCGTCCGGAGCCCACCAGACTTGATAAGAATTCCCTCGGGGAACCGACGACCTCAGGCCAGATCGATGATCCGCTAAGTTCCTGTGCTCAGTAGTTTTCAAACCGGCCGATTTGTTTGGTTTTCACACCGTGACTGACAGTTGGTTTTTGCCCCCCCCGGATGTTGTCCGAGGACTTCCGAGATAGGGATAGGGATGGCCCCGCTGCCACCTCCCCGATAGGGACCGAGTCTCTCGGGCCATCCCTACCTCGCCCGGCAGCCCAGGGAACGGACGGTGAGACACCGTCCCTACCGACTTGCCGCTACCGGTGAGACACCGTCTTTACCGACGACGTGGCGCTTTCGGAGAAATCGCCCTACCTCGGAGGTGCTCGGGTAAGGTTGGGTTCCTTCCTCCTTCCTCCTTCCTTCTTCCTTTTTTCTTCTTTCTCCTGAGCCGATCAACCCACCCACCGTCGGTGTTGAGCAAAGGCCGGGCGCAGCGACCGAGCCAGTTCTTCCTGCAATTGCTGGAGACCTTGATAGACCTCGACATTGGCGGCTTTGGGAACCGTGGTCTCGTTGGCGATCACGGAGACAAAACGCTCAGTGATCTCAGAGATGCCCACAGTCTCTCCCTTCTCCCGCCGCCAACACCAGAGGGCCTGAAGAGCCGCTCCATAGGCAGCCCCCTCGGCGACTTTGAGAGTGACCACCTCGGCATTAAACACATCGGCCATAATCTGTCTCCACAGTTTGGACTTGGCCCCACCGCCGGTCGCGCGAACTTGTTGAGCGGTAACTCCCAGTGTTGCGAGTCGACGCAGACCATAGTTCATACCCAGAGTCACACCCTCCATGGCCGCGCGGGCATAATGCGCCGAGGTGAAGGTCTTCGGACGAACCCCGAAAAACACCCCGGTGCCGTCCGGGATATTGGGGGTTCGCTCTCCTTCGAGGTACGGCAGAAGCATCAAACCGTCGGAACCCGCCGGAGCCTTGGCCGCCAATTTTTCGAACTGGGCGTGATCTAGATTTGCCTCGGATCGAACCATCTCCGTGGCCACCGTGACATTCATGGTGCAAAGCAACGGCAACCATCGGTTGGTCGAATCGCAAAAGGCAGCGATCTCACCGGCCGGGTCGATCACGGGCTTCTCGGCACAGGCATAGATCGTGCCGCTGGTCCCGAAACTGGCCGTGATGACGCCCTCGCGGGTGTTTCCCGTGCCAATGGCCCCCATCATGTTGTCACCACCGCCGGCGCTGACTACGACACCAGGATTGAGTCCTAGAGTCTTGGCCGTCTTGGCCGACAAGTGACCGGCCGGACGATCACTGGGTGAAAGTGCGGGCAACTTGCCTTCTAACTCGGGATCGATGGCGCGTATCACCGCAGACGACCAGCGACGCCGGCGGACATCCATGAGGGCCGTGCCCGAGGCGTCGCCATACTCCATGAACTTGTCGCCGGTGAGCCAGAAATTGAGGTAGTCGTGAGGCAGTAGAACCGTGGCCAATCGGGCAAAGTTCTCTGGCTCATGCCGCTTCAGCCAAAGGATCTTGGGAGCGGTGAACCCTGGCAGAACGGCATTGCCGAGGGCTTGATGAGTTTTCTTGGTCCCGCCCATCGCAGCCGTGATCTCCGCGCACTCCGGAGCCGTCACCGTGTCGCACCACAGCTTGGCCGGACGGATAACCCGATTCTGCGCGTCGAGGGCCACAAATCCGTGTTGTTGGCCACTGACACCAATGGCGACGACTTCCGTCGCCTTAGCCTTGGCTGACTTCAGGGCCGCCTGGATGGCACGGGTCGTGGCCCGCACCCATTGGGCGGGGTCCTGTTCCTTGGCTCCGGCCGGGAGACCGGACAAGAGGGTGTGGGGGGCCGAGCCCTCCCCTAGGACGCGGCCGGAGACCGCGTCGACAATCAGTGCCTTGGTGGATTGCGTGCCGGAATCGATGCCGATGAGGAGCGAGCGTTGAGCCATAGGAAGGTGGGCGCATCGTGAAATCAGCCCACCTCGCTGTCGAGCCTTGGCCATCGCCTCACTTCAGGCAGTCACTCAATGCATGTGCAGCGGGGACATAAAGTACAACCGCCCCTCCGGCAACCGCGACTGAAGGGGCAAGCCTAAGTCTACCTTGACCGATCCGGAGCGGGCTTGCCCCAGCAGCGAGAGGAAACCCGGAAAGCGGAAGTGGGGCTGATAGGTAATCAGTTTGGCGCCATCCAGACGGGCCAACTGAAGTGCGCGATCTAAGGCCACTTCGAAATTTCCCAACTCATCGACTAGGCCCAGATTCAAGGCCTGTTGACCGGACAGGATCCGGCCATCGGCGAACTCGGTCCAATTGGAAGCTAGTTTGCGACCCTCCGTGATCCCGTCTTTCAGGTTCAACTCGGCCGCGTGATTGCGACCGGTGCGGATGATGTCTTTGAACTTGGCAAAGCTCTCATCGATCATTCCCTGAAGGATGGCGCGTTCTTCAGGCAGGACCTCTTCGGGCAGTTTTTCTCCGCTCATCATGTCCTTGAGCTTGCCGCTCTTAGTGATGTCCGGCCGTACACCCACCTTGTCCATCAGGCCGCGGTAATTGTAGCTGTGAAAGATCACACCGATGCTGCCGGTCATGGTCAACTCATTGGCCACAATCCAACGGCAGGGGGCGCTCACGTAATAACCACCCGAGGCTGCCAGCGAACCCATGGAGGCGACGACGGGGATGTCGTGTTCTTTCTGAAACCTCTCGAGCAGCAGGTAGATCTCGTCGCTGGCCAACACTTCACCACCCGGTGAATCCACCTTCAGAATAACAGCAGACACCCCTTCGACCGCCGCCCGCTCCAACTGGTCACTCACCAACTCCACCAGTGAAGAACCGATGTCCGAAAGGACCTCGCCGCTAATGACCCCTTCCAGGCTAATCACCGCCACCTTGTCTTCAAAGGGGGAGTCACGCACCAACACCTCGTGCAATTCGGCCGCACCCGGCGACTGGGTTGAATGATGATGGGTCCAATTGCGATCCGACTTGCCTGCCCCAATCAACCCGAGGGCCAGCAGAGCAAAAACCAGCATCACCGAAACACCCACGGCCACCCACTTCCAGGCACCCCCCCTAGGCCGTTCCGTCGGCCCCTTGCCATGAACTGCCGGCTGCGGACGGCCAGACGTTTGAACCGGTGGCATTGGGAGGACCGGGGGAACCTGCAAGGGAACCGTGTTGGCGACCGGAGGCACTCCTCCAGCTTCAGCCCCCGAAGACGACGACTCAGACGAATCCATGAATGATTAAAGCTAAATTCCATCGACCGATCCTGCAAGGTCATCAGAACGCTCATCAGAGCGGAGCCTTTGGGCACTACGAGGCCCGAGACCTGGGCAACCCTTGAGTCTGGTGAGCGGTGTGAGTCGAAAAAACCCTAAGGCAAGCCCTACGGATGAGCCCTCTCGGGATGAGGGCTTTCAACCACCGTTTCCGCCGGCTTGGCGGCACCCCGACGACGCCGAGCCTCATTCCAACGCTGCCGCTGATCCGGGCTCAAAAGCCCCTCGATTTCACTCCGGGCGGCCTCGATCTCACCTCGGGCGCGCGGAGCCACTGGAGCCCATAAGTCTCGAAGGCGAGCTTGAGCACTCTTCAAAAGGGACCCGATCTCCTCCCGTTGCTTGTCCGTCAAATCCAACTCCCGAGTCCAACGGGCCATCGCTTCCAACTGGGCATTTCCTGGAGCCTTAATGATCGTCCCTGCAGACCGATTGGAAGATCCGACGGCTTGTGAGGTCAACGGGCTCGGAATCGCCGGACTGGTTACTACTGAGCTGGTTACTACTAGACTGGTTACTACTGGATTTCGGATTACCTCCCGACGGGGGCGTTCGCGGAGCATCCGACCAACTAAGCCTGTGCTCACCCCGCCGGTAAGGACTCCAGCGGCAAAGATCACCAAGGCTGCGAGAACAATCCGCGTGGTGTTCACCAGGATTCTCCCTCTTCGAGATCCTCAATGAGGACCGAGGCAATTTCGTCACCGGCCCCATGCATCGCTTCGGCCACGGAACCCAACTCCCGCACCGTGCGGGGCCGTTCCTCTTCAACGAAAAGAATCATCGCAACCAAACAGACTGCGGCCGCAAAACCGGTCGTGGAGAACGCCGCTTTCCAAAAAACCGAAGCCCACCGCCGCAGGGATTCATTGGGCTCGACCCGATGGATGGCCGACAGAACACGGGCCTCAAAACCGGGTGGAACCCCCTGCTCAACCTTGTCGGTTAGAGCCGCACGAATCAGCGTTTGATAGAGGATATTGCGATTCATCGACGGTAACTCCGTGGTAGACGCTGAGAGATGGAACAGGGTTACCGTAAAAGGACTTCTGAAATCCGCCAACTGAGGAAACTGATCCCAATCGCAAAACGCCACCGGGCGGAAAACGCACTAAAACCCATTCCCGCGACCTAACCTCACAGGAACTCCCCAGGCCCAGAGGCATGCCTAGCGGAAATCCAGAATCACACGGCTAAAGAAAGGTGTCTGTCTGCAGCCGAGATAAAACTCGCTTCATTTCGGCACGAGCCCGAAAAGCCCGCACTTTAACCAACGTCTGCGACCAGCCTGTGATCTTGGAAATCTCCTTCACGGATCGGTCTTCCAATTCGAGGAGGGTGAGCACCAACCGATGCGCTGGACTCAGTTGCTCAAAGACCTTTCGCACCAAGGATCGAGCTGCCTCCGCGTGATGATCCCCTCGATCCGGACTCGCGGCGTGACGGTCGAGCCACTCGTTCTCCTCAACTGAAAGGTCACTAAGACTGTCTTCGCGCTGACGTCGTTGACTGCGCAATGCATCCAGGCAGGCGCGTGTGGCCATGCGCATCAACCAATGTTCGAAAGGGGCCTGGCCTCGCCAAGAATCCAATCGGGAGAAGGCCTTCACCAAGACGTCTTGAACCAAATCAGCAACGTCTTCTTCCCGACGCAAATAGCGACGCGCCAAAGCAAACAACCGGGTTTGGTGACGGGTCACCAGCACTCCAAATCTTTCGGTTTCGCCCGCCAACACCCTGCGGATGATCTCTGTATCGGAGAAGGCTTCCGGAGCCAGGGTCGGTTCGGATTTAGACTCAGATTCAGATTCGGATTCAGATTCAGATTCGGATTCGAACTGACGCTCAGATTTGAGCTCAGCTTGGGACTTAAACTCAGACTTGGAAGTCCAAGCCTGCTCCCCAAACCTCAGATGGATGGCAACATTCACGCGGAGAGTTTCGCTCGTAGGTTTCCCGATCAGATCATCGTGAAGCTACGCTGGCCCAAACCTACCCAATTGAGTCTGCAAGGATTATGCCAATACTAAGGCCTGGTGGAATTTCAGCCGGAACCGTTCTTGGATACGGCAGTGGGTCTGCGGTGCGGAGGCCCGCAAAACTCCAGCGTGAAAAGATTCCCCCCCGAAAACACGGTCTCACGACGGCTGAAAACGGTCGTTTTTGTTAAACCCCACCAAGTCTTCACCAAGACTCCACCGAGGCCGCATTGGTTTATTTTAATGGCCAGTCGGGAGCCTGACTGAAACCAACTCTCTGCCGGCTTTCGAGCACCCCGTCCACTCTTCCACTCGATTCACCCAAACTCTGGGTGCTATTCCCCACTCAAAAAGAACTTGGGCCCATTGCCCCAAAGCTCCATCCATCATTCGCAAGCCATGCCGGCAGCCCCATGCGCCCTGCGCCAAAACCAAGGGTTACCCAATGAAGCTCGTAGGAGGATCGAAGAGTTGTCGCCTGGCAGGCACACCACCTACGGTCGGAGATGCAGTTGACCGACCGATGGGTATTGATCACCGGTGCTTCGAGCGGATTCGGAGCCGCGGCCGCCGAAGCGTTTGCCCGGGCGGGTTGCCGACTGGTCCTGGGGGCTCGTCGTCAGGACCGCTTGGCCCAGGTGGCATCGGCCTGCCGCACGCTCGGAGTTTTGGCTGAGTTCCACGAACTCGATGTGGCCTCCACGGGCTCAGTGACCGCGTTTACCCAATGGATGCAAACCCTCACACCGCAGGTGGATGTACTCATCAACAACGCCGGCGGTGCCCATGGATTAGACACCGTAGCGACCGGGCGCGATGAAGACTGGGAGGCCATGGTTCAGTCCAATTTTTTGGGACTAGCACGAGTCACCCGCGCAGTTCTTCCAATGATCCCGCACCACCAGGGATCCAGTATCCTCAACATCGGATCCATCGCCGGCCACCAGGCCTATGAGGGCGGATCCATTTACTGCGGAGTAAAGGCTGCCGAGCGCAGCATCACCCAGGCCCTGCGCCTGGAGCTTAATGGCACGGGGATCCGCGTCTGCTCACTCGATCCAGGCATGGCCCTCACCGAATTTTCCGACGTCCGCTTTCGCGGGGATACAGTCCGGGCTGGGCAGGTTTATCGGGGCGTGGAACCCCTCGTAGCACAGGACATCGCGGAAACGCTGGTCTGGATGGCTTCGCGACCTGCGCACGTCAACATCGACGAGATCATCATCAAGCCCACCGATCAGGCGGCCATCCACAAGGTTCACCGCCGCACCACCACCACAGTCTGAGGTGTCTGAGACACTCCTCGTCTGGCAGCCCAGGGAATGGACGGTGAGACACCGTCCCTACCAAACTGCTGCCACCTCCCCGGTAGGGCTCGAGTCTCTCGGGCCATCCCTACCTCGTCTGGCAGCCCAGGGAATGGACGGTGAGACACCGTCCCTACCAAACTGCTGCCACCTCCCCGGTAGGGCTCGAGTCTCTCGGGCCATCCCTACCTCGCCCGGCAACCCAGGGAACGGACGGTGAGACACCGTCCCTACCAGATCGGCCCGTCACACGCACCCCTCACCTCAAGTGGGGAATTTTAATTGCCACCAAGGGGGGGAATAATTGTCGTTGAACACACGGGGAGACATCGCCCCAAGGTCTGCCTAAAAAAGGAACCTCACCTCGAGGGACCCACTAGGGACTCAGGGCCAGACAAAGCCCGGATACTTGGTGCGGATTTGGGCACGCAGCTTGGGGTAGGATACTTCCCGCCAACGCGGAAAATTCGAGACAACTTCCAGTCGCTTGCCGTCCGGAGCTTGCAGAGCCAGGCGAATCGGAATGGCGTCTTCACCGACCGTCGGGTGCGTCTTAAGTTGGAAGCATTCGGTCAACTTGACTTGGGCTTCCGGACCCGAGATTTCGTCAGCCTCAGCCTCGGGATCCGGCTCCACATAGGTGAGCTTGAGTCGACGGCCTTCCAGCCAAGGCAGGTGCACGGGCATGAGTTCGTCGAGCCAGGCGATTTGTTCGGGAGCCAGATGGGCCCGAAACGCTTCTTTGAGCGAGGCCACTTGAGCCTGCTTCACCAGAGTTAACCCCCGAAAAGCGCGATCCAACGCAGCCACGAGCGCAGCACCGTCGAAGGCCGGGAATTCTAACTGCGGCAAGGCCCGAGCTATCAGATTTACCCGGGCTATGAACTGCTTGAGTTCGTGATCCAATTGAGGGAGATCAAATCCACCGCGGGCAAAGGCCTCCGCCAGACAGCGTCCGGACAGCTCGGGATCGGACTCCCGTTGGTGCTCTGTAGCCACCACGAGGTCTAGGAAGCAAATGCGCCGCACCGGCGAAACTCGCTTGTGAAGCCGGTCAAACACATGATCGACCGAGGTATGAAAGTGCTGCGGAAAGAGCTCGCGCAACCACTCCGACTTCACGGCCGTGGCCAATCCCAGGAGGGTCAGAACACCCCCGCTGCGACCGGATACCTCTCGAATGCTACCCACGACCATCAACTCCGCCTGCTGCACCACCGACTCGCGCATCAAACTGCCGGTGCGCCCTTCGGTGAGGAGACAGTCCAGCGATCCGGAGTCCTTTCGGACGCACACTTGGTCTACGAATCCGGCACAAAGGGACTTGAGCAACCCCTCATCCCCCGCCTCGGCAGAGGCCGCCCCGGAATCGCGAGTCATCATCTTCTCGCGCTCGGCAATGCGCACCAGTTGCTGAAACGTGTCTTCCACCTGCCGGGCTGTTTGGGCGTGGATGCCATGCCGGCGACAGGCCTCCAGTGAGAAGTGTGCGTTTCGCGCATACTGATGCGCCCGGAGCAATGTGTGGAAGTCGCTCTGAGTACTGCCCTCGAACAACTCCCGGGCATCGGCCGAAGAAGGGTCCTCCCGATTAACCCGCATGAGCAGATCGCGACCGCTGACCAACGCGGCGCAAAGACAGGCCGCTGGCACACAACCGCGGCGCGAGGCCTCGACGAGCAAGCGAGCGAAGCGCGGGTGCATCGGCAAGCGGAGCATTTGACGCCCCACCGGCGTGAGGTCGGAGCCGGAGCTCTCCGCTCCGTGCCCCTCTTCCAGCGCCCCCAAGATGTGCAGCAATCGCTCGGCCCGAAGGACGGCCGCCTTATCGGGTGCGTCTAACCAATCGAAGGTGGCCGCCTGACGCACACCCAACGAGTGGAGGAGCAGAACCACCTCGGCCAGATCCGCTCGCTGGATTTCAGGGGTGTTGCGAGCAGGTCGATTGAGATGCCCGCTTTCGGTCCACAACCGCCAGCACGTACCCGGCGCGGTGCGCCCGGCTCGCCCCGCCCTCTGGTCGGCCGAGGCCCGACTAATTTCTTCGACCATCAGCGTCTGGATTCCTCGCTCGGCATCGTAGCGAGCCATCCGCGCCAAACCGCCATCGACCACGTGACGGATCCCGTCAATGGTCACCGAGGTTTCCGCCACATTAGTAGAGACCACGATCTTGCGCAGCGGACTGGGTTGGAACGCCCGATCCTGATCGTCGGGGCCCAGTTCGCCGTGAAGCGGAATGAGCGATACCCGCTCACCCAGGCGGGCCGCCGCCAAGGCCCCCAAAGTAGCCTGAATCTCGCCCTTGCCGGGCATGAACACCAAAATGTCCCCCTCCCAGCCGGCCTCGACAATCCGCTCCACCTTGTCAGCGGCCAATTCATGGACCGGCCGACTGTCGCCGTAATCGAGCCACTGCATTTCCACCGGAAATGTCCGCCCTTCCGAAACCAAGATTGGGGCTGAAGCCGGAGCAATCCCACCCGGAGGCAAATCGCTGACCCCCTGTCCCGTCACGGGGGCGGGCACCGAAACCGAGGCCGCCAAATACCGTGCCACCGGTTCAGCCTCCAGCGTAGCGGACATCACCACCAGACGCAGGTCCGGCCTCTCGGTGGCCTGAAGTCTCTTGGCCAGCGCCAACGCCACATCGCTCAGTAAATTGCGCTCGTGGAACTCATCGAAAATCAGCACACCAATCTGGCTGAGTCGCGGGTCATCCTGAATCCATCGCAAAAGGATTCCCTCGGTAATAAAAGCAATCCGGGTCGCGTCGCCGATCCGGTCTTCGAACCGCACCTGGTAACCCACCTCCGCACCGAGCCGAACTTGCCGTTCCCAAGCCACCCGAGTGGCCACAGTCCGTGCCGCTACCCTCCGCGGCTGCAGGACAACGATTTGCTGACCCTCCGGAACAAGGCCTGCATCCAGGATCATCTGAGGCACCTGGGTGGTCTTGCCCGACCCCGTGGCCGCGACCAAGACGAGTTGATTGCCCTCGGTGAGCGTGCGGATCAGGTCGGCATGGAGCCGCCAGATGGGAAGACCGTTATCAGGCACAGTGGGTCAGGCTTTCGCGATGAAAACGAAATAGATCATGACGGCCTCCATGAGAACCGACACACCCAGAAGCATCCCTGAAGGCATGAACTTGCCGGTCTTCCGCAAACGCATAAAGAACACCGCCTGAAGCACGATGAGGACCCCGACGGCCACCGTTCCTGGCAATTGCCCCAGGGCCACGAGCGCCAACGGAATCGCCGAGCCCATCGATGCGATGAGGGAAGCCTTGGACTTAGCCTTCAGGAACCCCATAAGCCCGCCGGCGACCAGGAGGGCGATGAAGATCCACAATAGAATGACAGCCATCGGATGCATGGGCCGGAGGGAATACGGCGAACAGGCCGTTGAGGCGATCACCAATCTGAGGTCTGTCGGGTCATCGATCGGGGCGGATGCATGTTTTCACCGCCCGATTGCCCTGGGCCATGGAACGAAAGAGTTCAGGCAACTCGTCCAACGAAGCCTCGCCATCGACAAAGTCCCCCACCCGAATCACGCCTCGCTCGATCAAATCCAGAGCGGCGCGGATGGATCGGGGTGTATGGTGAAAGCTGGCCAGAAGCGTTAGGTTGGAATAGTGCAATAAACCGGTGTCGAGCGTGACCGAAGTACCAGCCGGACAGCCGCCAAAGAAATTCACCCGCCCTCCCTTGCGCACGAGCCGAGTCGCCGCTTCCCAGGCCGTCGGCTTGCCCACCGCCTCAAAGACCGCATCGAACGCAGTGAACGGCTCCGCGGCCCGGATCGCAGCATCCAAATCCTCGCGGCCCTCCATGTCCACCACGCTCGAAGCCCCGAGACGCCGCGCCAGGGCTAATCGAGCCTCGCCGCGACCGGCTACCGCCACGACACACCCAGCCTCTACGGCCAGAGCGATAGCAAATAACCCAATGGGACCCGCACCCATCACCAGCACCCGTTCTTGGGACTTCAATTGAAGATCCTGAATCCCCTGAACCACGCACGCCAAGGGTTCGGTCAGCGCCGCGGCCTCGAAGAGAGTCTCTGGACGCAACCGCATTAAATTCTTCGCCACGATCCGGGCCGGTAAAACAATCGACTCCGCATACGCGCCATTAAGAAAGAGGAGGTCATCGCAAAGATTTTCCTGACCGTCCGCACAGCGCCCACACTGGCCACAGGGAGCTGAATTAGCGCAAACCACCCGATCACCCACAAACCAACCCACAGCCCCTGGCGCGACCTCGACAATTGTCCCAGCCAATTCATGACCAAAGACGCACGGCGGCGTCAGCATCCGGGCGTGGTAGCCGCGGCGGTACACCTTCAGATCGGTACCACAAGTCAGCGCCGCCCCGATCCGAACCCGAACCTCGCCGGCCAAGAGGACCCCTTCCTCGAGTGATTCCACCCGAATCTCCTCCCGCCCGTACAGCACCGCTGCCTTCATGCCCTGACGTTCCTCGCCCCGCCCCCCACCGACCAGCAAGAAACAAGCAAGAGAGGCACCCGGGC
>Ga0255132_1000300_pt1 | contig 19934 bp, 14 predicted proteins | sample Law_Law_RepA_8d_FD_188551 | JGI IMG/M metagenome (GOLD analysis project Ga0255132, IMG submission 188551) | Freshwater microbial communities from St. Lawrence River, New York, United States - Law_Law_RepA_8d | ecosystem: Environmental > Aquatic > Freshwater > River | place: USA: New York...
CATTATTGGCGGTGTGGTCGACTATGTGGCCTTCAAGACGACGATTAAGTCGCTCAAGCTCGCCTCGCCTGAAAAGGCTGTGCGAGAAAAAAAAAGCCTGAGTGCATCCAGCCGGTCCGGCAAAGAGCAGCACCAGGGCTAGCCATAACCAACAATAGCGCATGCTACGCGATTCCGCGATTGAAAGCTTTCACCTGAGGCGTCATCGGCACGCAACAGTCGGTAATCGTTTTGAAAATGCATGATCAGACAGTGGGAAATACCACTGGGCAACCGGTACTGGCGGTCATGCAACGGGGAACGGTTGTACCGCCACCGTTAAGTCGCTTTCAATTTCCGTGCGGACCGAATCGCAAGGAGGGCAACAGGAATGCCAACCACGAGTGCTGCGGCAATGAGCCAACCTGCCAATGGTGCGTTTGAATCTAAAGTTGTCATGGAACCAGGCGCAACCAAGCGGTTCTGTGAGCCTTCGCGGCGGATCTCGAACGCATCGAACCGCTCACCCGTTGCCGTGATTGCCTCGTATCGAATGGCATCGTTTGCAACGTCAATGACTTGAAAAAGTTGCGTTTGTCCACCGCGCACTTCCATCCATGCGCGGTCGTCCACTTCATACATTTTTGGGCCACTCACGGAAACCACATAAACCGTGTTGCCCCGCATGGCATTGCTTTCGCTGCCTGCCGCGTCTTCCGCACCCATCATCAACCCACTGCGACCGTAACTATGATCGTGACCCTGAAGGACAAGATCGACCCGGTGCTTCTCGATGACGGGACGAAAGATCTTGCGCACCTCGGCGTTGTCGCGTTTTTTGGCGGAGGAATAGACCGGATGGTGAAACGTGATAATGGTCCACCTGCATGGATTCGACGCAAGGACCCGGTCCAGCCATTCCGACTGGTCCGCAAAGGTCTCCTTCTCGTTGGTATTGAGCGAAATCAAGCGCGTGTTTTGGTAATCGATAAAGTAACTGCTACCCTCAAGGCCTGGAATTCCGTTATCTGGCAGATTGAATTGGGCGTTCCAGTGGGGCGTCAGACGGCTCTTTTTAAGTGTGGTGGTCATTCCCGCGAGGGTCAGCGATGATGCGCCAGAATACTCATGATTTCCCGGTGTTGACAAGCATGGCACGGTCGCGTGAATCCATCCGCCAGCAGCATGCCATTCGCCCCAATCTTTATCATTTTCACCTCTGTTGACGAGATCTCCGGCATGAAGGAGAAAATCGGGGCGGTAACGATCCGACTGGCGGATCACACGCGACCAGTAATCGAGAACGTCGTTCTGGGCATCGCCAAAGTACACAAACCGAAACGGTTTCGGCCCTGATTTGGCTGGGCGGAACTGGTGCCACTCCGACCAGATCTTGCCATCGCCAGCGCGGTAGGCATAAAGCTTGCCGGGCTCGAGCCCCTCCAATGTGACCTGATGGTAATGCGCTTTCTCCCCACCAGCATCCGATGGTTTGGTGCGCGCCTCGATGGTGCTGTAACCACCAGTACTTTTCTCGGCATGCGCTTTCATGGCATAGCCTGAATCGAGTGCCGGGCCCACTTGAACCAATCCCTTGGATACAGTCGCATCGGTGCGCCAAGAAATCCCCATGCGCGCCTGCGGATGTTCGAGCAACGTAAGTACCAGACGCTCGGGGCGCCCCGATGGAGAAAATCGGTCGGAAGGGCGAGCTGGTTTTTCTGGTTGCACCGCGGGCGTAGCTGAGGATGGATCTGGTGTTTTTGGTACCGGGGTAGGCTCGATCTGTTTGGAAGGTGCGGGTTCTTTTGGCGTCTCTACCGGTGGAGTTTGGGCGAACCCCGCAAAAGCGAATACCCAAATCAGAGAACCGGCTACGAACAAGCTGCGCATCGAATGCCCCCATTTGGCGAGACTGCATCAAGACGTTATTACAGCTTAATCTCTCAAGACAAACCATGAAGAGTTATTGAAGATTATTTGCAGCAACAACATCAACGGCCCGGTTGCCTTGGAACCAATCAGGCCTAGCCTGAATTTAGGTTGGCAACGATGACACTCTGGAGTTTTTTCATGCAAACGGCAGCACCCGGCACAACCCGAATTGGCTGGATTGGAACGGGGGTCATGGGCCGCTCGATGTGCGGCCACCTTCTCGCTAAGGGATATCAAGCTACTATCTACAGCCGTACCCGCGAGAAAGCTGAAGATCTTATCGCCAAGGGAGCAGCTTGGGCCGCCAGCCCGCGTGAAGTTGCGGCGCAATCAGATGTGGTTTTCTCCATTGTCGGTTTTCCGGCTGATGTGCGCGAAGTCCTGCTGGGGCACAATGGAGCATTGGCCGGTGCGGCCCCGGGTACCGTTCTGGTGGACATGACCACTAGCGAACCTTCGCTGGCCGTGGAGATCGAAACAGCGGCGAAAGCGAAAGGTGTTCATTCGCTGGATGCCCCTGTGAGCGGTGGCGATATTGGCGCCCGTAACGCGGCCCTCTCCATCATGGTGGGAGGCGATACCGCCGTTGTGGACTCGGTTCGCCCTCTGCTGGAATGCATGGGCAAAAGTATTGTGCATCAGGGGCCCAGCGGCTCTGGTCATCACACAAAGATGGTGAACCAGATCCTGATTGCCGGAAACATGGTGGGCGTGTGCGAAGCGCTTTTGTACGGGTTCCGTGCTGGCCTCGATGTGGAAAAAGTGCTGCAGTCGGTTGGTGGAGGCGCGGCTGGCAGCTGGTCGCTGAACAACCTTGGCCCGCGCATTATTAAAGGCGACTTTGAACCGGGCTTCTATGTGGAGCACTTCATCAAAGACATGGGCATTGCGCTGGCGGAAGCCAAACAGATGGGGCTTGTTGTTCCCGGATTGGCGCTAACGCATCAGCTTTATTTGGCCGTTCAAGCACAGGGCATGGGCCGCAAAGGCACGCAGTCGCTTATTCTGGCCTTGGAACACATTGCCGGAATCAAGCGCTGAAAGCATTTACAGTGCGGGTTGCCCTGAAGAACCCGGATAAAAGGGAAGCGCCTCGAGGTACTCTGAAACGCCCGGGTAGATCTGCGCCGATTCGCGCGCTACCCGCACAGCGTCGCGGCGAAGTTCTTCTTCCTGCGAAGGCTTGATGCGCCCGCACAGGCGTTCGAAGCGCAGGAACACAAAATAAGTGTCGAGCGTGTCGCAAATGCAGTAACCGCTCACGCGGTCGATACGACCTGCTTCATAAAGCGCCGCAACATCGTCGCCCTTCACGCCTTGTTTTCCAGGCAAGCCAAGTCGCTTGGCAAGCATGTTCAATCCGCCATAAAGGCGCGAGGCGCCGTAGTTGCTGAGTTCTTCCTGCAGGTCGAGGTGGTACTGCGGCTTGAATCTGGCCCGTTTTGGCCAATATTTGCTGATATCGAGGCCTTGATCGAACGCCGCCAATTCCAGCAAAGGCAGGTCGAAACCGCGGCCATTGAATGTAACCAGCGCCGCATGAGGCTTGGCACACACGCCGCGCCAGAACTGATCGACCATGACGTGAGAACGGAATTGTGGAGCATCGAGGCATGTGATTTTGCGGAGCACATGATCGGTTCCAACGCTCAAAACACAGATGGCCACCGGTTTGTGGAAGGTGTGGGCAATGAAAGTGGATTCGCCGCCGCTTTTTTTCAGTGCCCTTTCGGTTTCAAGAATCATTGCCTCTTCAGGAGATGCTCCCTTGTGCATGACATTGGCTAAAAGTGTGGCGTCAACCACGCTTTCCACGTCAAAGACAAGCCAGCCAACAGGGATTTCTTCAACCGAAGCTGTGCTGGCCATGTGTCATCCTCTCTGGAATCTATGAGGCAATACGCGTCGTATTGTACAGATGAACAGAGCGAGGCAAGGCTGTTGCCTCATGTCAATTTGCCGCCGTCCGCTACAACATTCTCATCCACCGAGGTTTTCGCATGCCGTCAGTTGCTCCTGTTTCCCGCGCCGCCAAATTACTGGTCTTCGTGGTCGTGTTCATCGACCTACTCGGCTTCGGCATCGTGTTGCCGTTGCTGCCATTTTATGGCGACAAGTTTGTTAAACCTGTGCTGGGTGCCGATGCGGGTAGCGTTCCAGCTGGGATCGTTCTTGGTCTACTGATGTCGTCGTTCTCACTGATGCAATTCTTGTTTGCTCCAGCATGGGGACGGCTTTCCGATGGCATTGGCCGTCGGCCTGTTTTGTTGCTGGGCCTGCTTGGCTCGGTAGGCGCCTACGGGTTGTTTGGTTATGCCTCGTGCCTGAATCCTGAAACTCATGCACAAATGGCGCTTATCCTGCTGTTTGTTTCACGCGCAGGTGCAGGTATCGCCGGTGCCACCATTTCCACCGCCCAGGCGGTGATTGCCGATTCCACCACCCCTGAAGAACGCCGGGGGGGTATGGCCCTCATCGGCGCTGCATTTGGAATTGGCTTTACATTTGGCCCATTGCTGGGTGCCGCGGCCAAAACGTTTGCACCTGAAACCCCATGGGCGACTGGTGCGTTGGCATCAGCGTTGTCGTTAGCCGCGTTTTTCTTCGCGCTGCTGAAACTCCCAGAAACACGCGTTTTGGGTGGACACCGCGCCGCGCGCAGCATTTTCGATACGCGCGCCTTTGTTTCAGTTCTTGCCGATAAGGGCATTGGCCCGATTATTTTTATCTCGTTCCTCACCACCCTAGGTTTCGCGGGCTTCGAATCGACATTGGCTTTGGTCAATTCCGATTTTCTGGGCTTTGGCGAAGGCAACAACTTCCTCGTTTTCGCCTTCGTGGGCTTTGTTCTGGCCATGGTGAACGGCGCCTACCGAGGCCTCGCCAAACGGTTTGACGAAATCACCGGCATGGGCGCAGGCATTGTGCTGATGGGACTGGGAGTTGCTGGATTGTCTTTGGTTACCGTGCTGGGAGATCAGACAGCATGCCTTTACGCGGCATTTCCCAGTCTCACACTCGCCGTTGCTGGATTCGCATTGCTAACCCCTGGGGTGCAATCGCTGGTCAGCCGGCGCGCGGATCCAAACCGTCAGGGAGAGATCCTGGGAGTTAATCAGTCGTGCTCGGCTTTGGCGCGCATTGTAGGTCCGGTTGCAGGTCTTGGTCTTTACCGAGCATGGCCAACCTTGCCATTTGTGCTAGGCGGGCTACTGGTTCTGGCCATGCTCCCAGTGTTGGTTCGATTGAGGCAGTGGAAGGGCCCACAGGCCTGAGGTGCCATGCCCATTGCCGCGCCAATTCTCGATAGCCCCATTGTGCTGATGCACGGCCTGTTTGGGTTCGATGCCATAGGTTTAGGCCCTTGGAAAATGCCTTACTTTCCAAGGTTGCGTGAATGGCTCGAATCCTCGGGAAATCGAGTCTTGATAACGCGCTCTCACCCCGCAGGACGCATTGCCACGCGAGCCAGTCAGGTGGCTCAGCAGATTCAGGAGCAATTTGGAAATGCACCAGTTCACCTGATTGCCCATAGCATGGGTGGCCTCGATGCCCGCTACCTGATCACGCATTTGGGATGGTCGCGCCGCGTCATCAGCCTGACCACACTAGGCACACCCCACCATGGATCTGTAGTAGCCGATGTTGGTTCCGGTCTGGTTCGCCCTGAAGGGGCCGCCGCCGGATTACTGCGTTTATTGGGCTGGGAACCAGAATTCGGTGTGGAGTTGAGCCGACCGGGCTGTGCCGCGTTCAACCAGCAAACACCGGACTCCCCAAGTGTTTATTACCAATCGGTTGCAGGCATTTTCCCCAATGCCTGTCGGCGCCATTTCCGCCAATTGCCGCATCGAGTCTTCACGGTTCCACTGCTCGACCGCTTCGAGGGCCCTAATGACGGCATGGTTTCAGCAACCTCAGCACGGTGGGGTGCGCATCACGAGGTTTGGGCAGGCGACCACTTCAACTTGGTCAATTGGGTGAGTTCATCGATCCGTTGGCCTGAAGTAAATGCGACCAGGCTTCCAGAATTCGCCGGATTGCTAGCGCGTATGCGCACGGTTGAATGCAACGGTAATGTGACTCCGTCCGAATCTGCGGGGACTGACGTGCTCGGCGGGTGAGCAAATTCTTCAAAAGGCCTCAAGTTTTTTTGCCTTATTCAGGGGGTGGGTATAATCGATTGCGCTGGAAGTTCTCCACCCAAGTGGCGGATCACCGAGCGCGAGGCAAGCATGTCTGGGATAATGCAAAGGGTGTTACTTCTCGCGGACAAAACCACGGATCTTGTGCTGACAAGCATGATCCTGGTGCTCGTTCTGCTGGTTTCGGCGGTATTGGTCCGTGTGGCCGATCGCTGGCGCCGACAGGAAGACACACCGGCGTGCACCCCGCACGATCAGTTGGCGGAGTTGCGGCGCTGGCGTGAGGAAGGCCTGATAGAACCGGAAGAATATGCCCGTCTGCGTGAGAAACTCGAGGCTCAGTTGAGGGCCACGATGGGTTTGAAAAGCAGCCGGGAAGTTCCTCCAGATCAGCTTGGCCAGTTCCTTGTACCGGAAGATGCATCCAAGACGGGTGGTTCCACCAAGCCTGATGGCAATCAGCCACCTGTTGCTTGATTGGCTGAGCCCTTCGCTTGCGTTTGTCGGCAAAGATTCCTTAGAATCGTTGCGGGACGCAAACAAGGACGTGAGCCAGCCCTCCCGATCGATGGGCTTGCCTGAATTGGCTTGAACCGACACCGCCCCCGGCGCATGATGCCGGCAGGCACTCTGGAGATGGCATGGGCACTAAGGATCTTCCACCCGGCGGCGGCAACCGGAAACCAACCGGTGGTAGCACCCGGTCGCGTAACGCTTCTTGCTCTTTCTGCCGTAAAAGCTACCGCGATGTCGGTCCGCTGGTTGAAGGCCCATCCGACGTATTCATCTGTGGTGAATGCGTTGAGCTGTGCACTTCGATCATCGAACAGGAAAAGCGCAGGCGCACCACCGGCAGCCCGGTAACCAGCAACACGCCAACCCCAAGGTCCATCAAGGACAAGCTCGATCAGTACGTGATCGGCCAAGGGCGCGCCAAAAAAGTGCTGTCGGTTGCACTCCACAACCATTACAAGCGCCTGACACTCACCGCTGGGCACACCGCTGGCGATGTGGAAGTTGAAAAAAGCAATATTCTGATGATCGGGCCAACCGGGTCTGGCAAAACTCTCCTCGCTCGCACACTTGCCAGGGTTCTCGATGTGCCGTTCGCCATTGGCGACGCCACAACGCTTACCGAAGCTGGCTATGTGGGTGAAGATGTTGAGAACCTGCTGCTCAAGCTTCTTCACGCTGCCGATTTCGATGTTGAAGCCGCCCAAAAAGGTATCATCTACATCGACGAAGTCGACAAGATCGGCAAAACATCGCAGAACGTCTCCATCACCCGCGATGTCTCGGGAGAAGGCGTTCAGCAGGCACTCCTCAAAATGCTTGAGGGAACCGTTGCCAATGTTCCACCTCAGGGTGGCCGCAAGCATCCCGAACAGCAGTACATTCAACTGGATACCACCAATATCCTGTTCATCTGCGGCGGCACATTTGTCGGCCTCGAGAAGTTCATTGCCAAGCGCATTGGCCGGAAGGGCTTTGGCTTCGGCAGCGTCGCCGACGAACGTGAAACAGACATCGGCAAACTTCTGGCGCAGGTAACAAGCGACGACCTTATCGAATTCGGTATGATCCCCGAGTTCATTGGCCGCCTGCCCGTCTTGGCACCGCTCGATCCGCTCGACGAGTCGGCACTCATCAAGATCCTGACAGAACCCAAGAATGCGCTTACAAGGCAGTATGCCAAGTTCTTTGAAATGGAAGGGGCAGAAATCGAATTTGCTCCCAGCGCGTTGAGCGCTATTGCCCACATGGCAATGGCACGCGATACGGGTGCCCGAGGCCTGCGCAGCATTGTCGAACAGGTCATGCTGGATGTTCTGTACGAACTCCCCGAGCTGGAACACAAAGGCAAATTTGTGGTAACGGAAGACGTGGTGAAGGGACTGAAGCCTCTCTTCGACCAAATGCCTGAAAACACGAAAATGAGCGCCTAAGCCGCAGGCAACCGACTCATTGCTCAAATATTATCAGGCCCCGGGAATAACCCGGGGCCTTTTTATTGCTGAAATCTTATACTTGTGCCATCAGAGACTTCATTTCACGGCACACAGCTTCAATCAAAATCTCCAGACAACCGGGTGCCGTGGCGGCAATCACCTCTTGGTAAATACCGTAACCAAATGTCGATGCGGGAGGAATGTAACCGGGTTGCCAATCACCCGTCATGGTAACAACCACAACCGGATGCGGGGCAAACCGCTCCCTCAATGTTTCCTGAAATACCTGATACAACTCACCCGGCACAAATACCCAGTAGGCATCGCCGACCCGGCCCACCGAAACCGACAACGGGTAAGATCGCCCGGGAACCAGAACATTCAACCGCGTTAGCTGACGATTCATCTGCTCCGCCGAGGCGCGGCAATCGCGCACCCGAGCCATATCGCCTGCCTGCCTGGCTTCCATTTCCTGATTCACATAGCGGTCTCTCAATTCTGTTGTGTCGGCCACGGTAGGCAAATCGTGGCGATAAGGCATGTCCACAAGGAAGGTTTTCCACCGCCAGACGGCGTACTGCTCCAAAGCCCCGGATGCCACCGGAACGTCGGCCCAAGTGCCAATCCATGTTCCGGATATGACTGGGCCAACATAACGAAATTCCGTCCCGGCCGCGGGCAGCGATTCAAGAACCGCAAGGGCTGCATGGCCCACCTGCCTGCCGTTGCGATCAGCCACACGAGTGTCGCCGACAAAGCCGCGCCTTGGCCCGAGGTCTCCCGATGCTCCTTGCAGGAACAGGCATGGGGCATCGGTGGCGGTTTCAACCAGTTCACGCATCGCCCCCACCCAATCGGGGCTGATCAGACGGTTGTCCCATGCCAGCGTCGTTGGATGGCAGGCATAATTCACCACAGTGGCCAACATTTTGAAATTTGAATCCGTGATGCGCCCCACAAGTATGGTGTCGTCGGCATGGCCGCTCGGGTTGAAACCACACACCGAATGTCCCGTTTGCGGATCAATCGAATCGCGGTGAGCGGCCAAATTGCAACGGCCCTGACCGTACACGATGGTGGCAGGAGTGGTCGCAGCGCGTGCCTCGAGCGCCATATCGGCAACCGTGTTCACAAGGCTGTCGAGGTAAGGGCCGATGAGTTCGCCCCCCGGCAATCCAGAACGTTCCCGCGACATCCAACCCGAACCGTGGGTATGCGAAACCGTGATAAGCGCGGCGGATGGATCAATATTAACGGCTCGAGCTATGGCCCTGCGCATAGCATCGATTTCACGTCCATCGAGAATGCAATGATCGAGCGAAACCACCACATGCGTGGCATATGCTGAAGGTTCCGCCGGATCGAACAAAAGAAGCGTGGCCAGCAGGGGTTTGTGCACTCCCTCGGCCCGGTCGTGCATGGCAGCACCCCACATGCGGTGGTAAATGCCGGCGGGTGGTGTGATGTCGCGGCGGGCAACACCAACGCGACAACGTGTTTGGGGGGTGCTAACAAGAGTCATGGTTGTCTCCAAACAAGGGCGCCTTTGGATTGAGAATTGCCCAACAAACAGCATCCACGGCCATGATGGCTGCAAAAAGAAAAATGATGACGTTCCAGTTTCCAGTGTACGAGACAAGCCATCCCGCGGTGACAGGGAACAGCGCGGCGCCAATGTTGCCGCACATGTTCATGGTGCTGAAGACAGTAGCGACATGCCTTCCACCTAGATCGATGGCCACCGTATAACCACTGACACCACCAAAGGTGGCGCAAAATGCTCCAACGCCTATCACCATGGTGCTCAGCGTGGTATCGGCAATGAGGTGAGACAACAGAATAAGAATCGAGCACGACGCCATGCCCGCGCAGGCAATCCCCTGACGGCTGAGGCGGCGGTTACCGGTTCGCGCCAGCAACCAGTCCGAGGCAAACCCGCCCAGAAGGCTGCCAAGCACACCGCCAATGCCAGCCCCTGTGGCAAGCATACCGGAGTGCAATGCTGTTACGCCTCTGACCTCCTGCAAAAATACCGGGAACCATGTGACAAAAAAGACCATGGCGGCGGCGCGAAAAAACTGCTGGGCGCACAAAAGCAGGAGATCGATACTACGGAACATACGCGACCAATCGACAGGATCGGGCGCGCTACCCAATGGCGACACGGGAAGTAAAGCGTTGGGCACCATGAACCAAAAAAGCAATACCCACGCAAAACCGGGCAAGGCATAAGCCACCAGAAGCAAACGCCACCGTTCCACACCCGTGGCCTGGGAAGCAGGCATCAAGGCTTCAAGCGCCAGCGACGTGATCATTGGAGCCACCGCCGCACCGATAGTCATGCCAGCGGCAAGCATACCCGAGGCTCGCGCCCGTTCGCCTTGGGGAAAAGTGGCACCAATAGCCTTGGTTGCACATGGAAAGACACCCGCCTGCGCTGCACCCATCAGGCCCCACACGCTGGCCAGAACAAAAATACTGGTGCTGCCAGCAGCAACCATCGTTAGCAACGACCAAAGCGCGGCAAGAATCAGCACGGTGATTCGGCTTCCAAGGCGATCGGCCAGCCAGCCTGAAGGGAGTTGCAGCAAGGCATAACCTGCATACCAGGCCGACTGCACATATCCCATGTCTCGAGCAAGATCAGAGGACCCGAGTCCGTGTGCAATTTCACCGGCAGGCACGCCCATTGCCGCTCGCTGAATGTAGGCAATGGCTGCCACACAACAGAGCAGGGACAGCACACGGTAGCGCGCATCCACAGCAACTTGGGCAACCGTTACCGCCATGACATAGGCCTTGGGTTAAGTGGGCTGAAGCATTGTCTGCATTCTGGCAAACAACCTGTCAACTTCGTTCAGTGTTTCCCGGTCTGGGCTCCAGCCAAACGGTTCACGACGACGATCGCTTGAGAAAAGGCCTCGGCGCACAAGCAAGTATTTTTCGATCGCCAGAAAACCATCGAGCCCGGCTTGCAATTGCAGAGAAACAATAGCGGCAATAGGCTGGTGCAAGCGATCAGCCAGATCGATATCACCACGGCCAAGAGCATGCCACAGGGCCACTACTCCATCGAGCAGATCCATACCTGGCATGGTACCAGCCAGGCCGCGCTGGTGACTATCGATGAGATGGATACCACCCGATCCTTCAAAAATACGCGCCTTGCCTCCGGTGGCATCGCGCAGCGCTGAAAGCAAAGGCCCGGTGGGGTTGGCCTCTGGCTTGAAAAGCACTTTATCTGGCCCGAATTTATGAAAAAGTTCAGCCTGAGTCTCCACGGGTATGGGTTGGCCGACATAACCGGAAGCATCCTGAACAATAACGGGAATGGAAATACCCTCTGCCAGGCGGATGTAGTAATCGCGAAGGGCAGACGCAGGCAACCGCAGCGTCATTGGGGGTGTGGCCATGACAGCATCGCAACCGGCGCGCTCTGCAGCGCGGGCAAATTCAAGAGCCTGATGGGTGCTTTCTGCGCCCACGGCAGCGAAAACAGGGCCTCGGCCATCGGAAGCTTCAATCATGGCTGAGATGAGTTGAATTCGTTCCCCGGCTGTCAGGCGCACGGTTTCAGAAACCATGCCGGTGCCCACGCCGTGAGCACCCACACTGAAAGCCCAGTCCACCGATCGCTTCAAGGCCGCCGTATCGATGGTGTCGTCTGCTGAAAACGGTGTCTGAACAATGGGCAGCACACCGGAAAGATTGCGTGGCATGGAATGGATGTTCCTTTCAGAAATGAATCACCAGTCGCCAACACTGCCATCGGAGAGAAACACCCGCTGCAGAATTTCCTGCTGGAAGGGATGGCGCCTGACCTCGGCTTCGTTGATTTCGATTCCTAATCCGGGTCTGGTATTAGGCCTGACAATGCGCCCAACCTTCTCGACAGTGAACCCTTCGGAAACCACATCCTGCCGCCATGGCACATCGTGATGGACGGTTTCGCAAATGATGTAGCTGGGCTGGGAAAAGCCGAATTCCAAAGATGCGGCGGTGCTGACAGGGCCTTGCGGATTGTGGGGCGCCAAGGCAATACGCCAAGCCTCGGCAAGCGCCGCCACACGGCGCGCGCCCGTCAACCCGCCACAATGGGTAATGTCGAGCTGGCAAATAGCACAGGCACCGGCCATGAACAGATCGCGAAATTCCGACAGATGCGTCACACGCTCGCCCGTGGCAATAGGAGTACGCACGGCAGCCGCTATGGCTGCCAGACCTTCCCGGCATTCCGGCCAACACGGTTCCTCGAAAAAATACAAACCGTACGGTTCAAGCGCCTTGGCAAACTGCATGCCCATGGCGGGCGAAGGACGGGCATGGCAATCGACCATAATATCGATATCGTCACCCACCGCTTCGCGCATGGCGGCGACAGCCTTTTCGGCGGCACGGATAGGCTTGAGTCCTTCAATAGGCAGAGTCGATGGCACAGCCATCGACTTGAATGCTGTAAAACCATCAGCCACGGCCTGCCGCGCCAAATCTGCAAACCTGGCGGCATTTTCCACAGGCGTCTCGTAGAAGTCCTCCATATTACCACCGCCCAGATGGCAGTAGGTGCGCACATGATCGCGGACAGGGCCGCCCCAAAGACTTGAGCAAGGCATGCCAGCCACCTTGCCCATAATGTCCCACAAGGCCAAGTCGATCCCAGCAATCGCTGTGGCGCGGACAATTCCGTTACCATGCCAAAAATGCTGCCGATGCATCATTTGCCAAAGATGCTCGACCCGGCGGGGATCTTCGCCAATGATCAGTTCTGAAATATCCTCAATCGAGGCGACAACGCCGCGGGTATGCCATTCGAGTGTGGCTTCCCCCCACCCGTACAGACCATCTTGGTCTGTCAGGACTTTCACGAATATCCAGTTGCGCATGCGGGCATGGCAGACATGTGTCTCGATGCGGGTGATCTTCATCGGGTTGGGCATCCTTCCGAATGGGTCATGGCTTGGGACGCAGGTCGGCTATGGGTTGCGCGAAACCGGTAACCGTGTTGTCGCGCAGGGTCATGCTACCTGTGCCGGCAGCGAAGCGGAACCCGATCCTTTTGGCGGGCGAACGGGTCTCACGCAGGGTATTACCCACAAAAGTAAGGTCGCCCGTCTGGCCTTCAACGTCGATGGCAATGGCCTCGTCGGAGCCGGTATCGGTGATGGTGTTGTCGCGGACTTCGTTGCGGTGTCCAGCAAAAGCCTTGCCACGCTCGGCGCGAAACAGAATGCCGTTTTTAGTACTTTTGGCAACGGTATTACCTGCAATCAGGTTGTCGGTATCGCGATGGCCAACGGAAATACCAACGCGGTTGGCTTCAATGGTGTTGGCTTCGGCAATTCCATGGCGAACACCCCAGCAGAAGAAAAGCCCAATATCGTTATTGCGCAAGGTGTTACCGCGCATGACCGGGCGCTGCGAGCCGGAACCGGGGTGCAGCCCAAGACCGGTGTGGCCATGGCTGTGGCATTCGGTCACGGAAACATCGTGGCAGATCTGCCAACTGATGCCGTCGCCGTTGTTGTTGATGGCCACGACCTTGCGGATAACCACATCACGGCAGTCCTGTAGGAAGATGCAACCGGCATAGTTGCCATCAAGATTGTCGTTGTTGGCGCGGTTGCCATCGATTGTAAGGTTTTCCACGGCAAAGCCATGGGCGTTTTCGGCGGTCACCAAGGGGAACAGTGTGTGGACCGTGGATTCGGCCATCAACCATAGGTTTTCACGCAATGGCCGGTCGAGCTTGAAGCGGTTACCCTGCCTGGCTACCAAGGTCCGCTTGATAACAGTCGGACCGCCGTTGTGTGGATTGCGGCACCGCAGCACCACGCCGTCTCCCACACGGAAACCAGAGGCGTCTGCCAAGGTAACTTCCTGATCGAACCAATCGGAATCAGCGATCAATTTAGATTTCACCATGGTGTCTTTGATGAGCACGGTATCCGGCCCCGCACCCAGCAACCGCACACCATTAGCCAGAGTGATGGCATTGCGCAACCGCCATGTTCCAGCAGTGAGGCGGACCGTGCCTCCGCCCAAGCGGGCAATGTAATCCACCGCCGCCTGAATGCACTTATCGTCGCTACCGATGATGGTACCCTTCGACGTTCCAACATCGATGGTAAGTCTTTCAGCCCAGTCTGGTTCTGCCGCGACATCGCCTGATGTGGCGCGGGGGTTGGTAATAGGTGGCCTATCTGCGGTGGCGCTGACAGTCGCTGCACCAGCAGCAATGGTTGCGGAAGCGGCGAGAAAATCACGGCGCTGCGGATTGCTGTCTGCCGGGCGGGTCATTGCCAAATCTCCCTGAAAAGACTTTCAACGAATCTGGAGCAGTTTCGACATGGTTGCAACGGTTGCGGCATGTGCCGGATCAGCGGCCAAGTTTTTGAATTCCTGGGGATCGGCGTTCAAGTCGTATAGTTGCCGGCCCTTGGCGCCTTTGTTCCACTCCGTGTAACGGAATTGCTCGGTGCGCACCGATCGGCCATCAGCCATGGGGCGTCGCACCTGGGTAATGGCGGGGCGGTCGCGCGGCGCCATCGGATTGTCGAGAAAAGATTTCAGCGACAACCCGTCGAGTTCCTCAGGAACTTTCAGTCCACAATAATCGGCCAAAGTCGGATACACATCGATCATCTCCACCGTTCGGGGACTGGCTTTGCCTGCGCCTTTATTGCCGGGAGCACGGATAATGAGCGGCACACGCGCAACTCCGTCGAACAGGCTCATTTTCTGCCACAGATTATGTTCGCCCAAATGGTAGCCATGGTCAGAAACAAAGACAACGATTGTCTTTTTAGTGAGATCAAGTCTGTCAAGGGCTTCGAGGAGTTCACCCACGCGCGCATCCATGAAACTGGTGCTGGCCAAATAGGCCTGAATTGCCTGACGGCGCAAATCGTCGGTCAGGGCCGATTCTTCCCGTTTACGGTTGGCAATGGCTGGCATGGGAACCCCGGCGTCGTGCCCTTCTGGAATGACAGGCAACTTGATCGAAGATGCCGGGTACATATCAAAATATTTTTTAGGCGCCACATAAGGCGTATGCGGCCTGTAAAATCCCACAGCCAAAAAGAAAGGCTTATCCTTGTATTCCTCAAGCAGGCCAATGGCATGGCGCGATGCAATGCCGTCTGTCTGCTCAGCATCGGTGCCATCAGCAGCCAACCAACTGAGCGTGGCGCCAAACTGCCCTTTGGCTAACGTAAAAATCTGAGATTCATCGTCCCTGTCGCGGCCTTTGGGATTGAACACTTTGTCCCATGAACGCGCATCGTCTAGGCCTGAGGTGCCAATGCCATTGGGAACGTTGTAGTGATAAAGCTTGCCCACGCGGGCCACGGCATAGCCATTCTTGCGGAACAATTCAGGCATGGAAACAGCGTCTGGAAGTTTATCGCGAAAATGCGGATGTTCGGTATTGCCCGGATTGGTTTGCACACCTGTGGCATCGGGGCGACGGCCTGTCAAGAACGATGACCGGCTTGGACTGCACAGCGGGAACTGACAGTAAGCACGATCAAAGCGCACGCCTTCACGCGCAAGACGATCAATATTGGGCGATTTTACCTGCGAGTCGCCATAGCAACCCAGCCTGCAGTTGAGGTCGTCTGCCATGATGAGCAAAACGTTAGGCCTCTCGGCGGCCTGGCACACGAGAGTACACAACGCGAGAAACACGGACATATCGACTCTCCAGTTCTATCAGGCAAGAATGGGACGGATCACGTTGCCATGGTCTATTTCCAGTCGCTTCCGCTCGGGTAGTTCAAGCCTCCGCGAATCGAGCCCCATCAGATGGAGGATGGTCGCATGAACATCTGTCACATAGTGCCGGTCTTCCACCGCATGGAACCCAACCGCGTCGGTGGCGCCATGCACCACCCCACCCTTCACACCGCCACCAGCCATGGCCACCGAAAAACCAAAAATGTGATGATCGCGGCCGTTGCTGCCTTGGGTTCCAGGAGTACGGCCGAACTCCGTCGCAAAAACAACGAGCGTCTGATCAAGTAAGCCCCGGCGCTTTAGGTCAGCCAGAAGGCCAGCGATGGGCAGATCGACTTTGGCGCAGTTGGCGGTGTGATTGCCACGCAAATCACCATGGGCATCCCAAGCACCAGCGCCGCCCCCTCCATGCTGAATCTGGATAAAACGCACACCGCGTTCCACCAGCCTCCTCGATGCCAGTAGCTGCATTCCAAATTCACGGGTTACTGGCCGGTCGAGACCGTACATCTGCTGCGTTTGCTGGGTTTCTTTTGAGAAATCGATGGCTTCGGGCAGAGCCCGTTGCATGCGGTAGGCCAGTTCATAAGACTTTAGCCGGGCATCTAGTACCGGATCGGTGGGCTCCGCCTCTTGGCGCAGGCGGTTCAGCCTATTGGCCAACCGGAAGGAGCGGTCAGTATCGATACTCGCCATCTCAGGCTTGCCGTAGTCGAGCGGATTGGCAGGGTCCACGCGCAGGGGCACGGCATCGTGCGCAGGCCCGAGGTAATGGCCATCCTTACGGTTCCAGTATTCACGCGTTCCCATCGATATGAACTGGGGCAGGTTGGCATTGAGACTGCCAAGTCCGTAATGAACCCATGCGCCCAAGGTTGGGAACTCACCATCCAGCATGTGCCGACCCGAGTGAAACTGGGTCTGGGCCCCATGGTTGTCGTCGGTGGTGACCATTGAGCGGACAATGGCCATTTCATCGACCATGGCGCCCATGTGCGGCAAGAAATCAGAAACGGGAATGCCCGATTTGCCGCGCGGTTGAAATTTTGTCTGGGTGCCAAACAGCACATTGCGTTGCTGGCCATTGGCGTCGTTGACCACGGTTACCCGCGCCAGCTTCAGCTTTTCTGGATTCTGCACATCCTTGTGGGGTGTGGCTGCGATGGTTTTGCCAGCATATTTGTCGAGTTCTGGCTTGGGGTCGAAGGTTTCAAGGTGACTAACACCCCCGTTCATGAACAGCCAGATGACCGATTTAGCCTTAGGCGCAGCATGAGGTCGGCCATCGGGAGGCACCCACGCGCCGGTGGAGGCGCCGGAATGGGCACCATCGGCCAAAAGCGAAGCCAGTGCCATGGGGGCCAACGCATTGCGGCCAAGGAAGTCGCGCCTGTTGTTGATGCCAAACATGGGCATTTCCTCCTAGCGGACGGTGATGAAATCGTGATGGTTGACCAATGCCAGCACCAGACCTGCCCGGGCCCTGGAGTTGTCTTCAGCCAGCTCGGAAATACAGAGATCCAGTTCAGCAGGCGAGGGTGACCGCGCCAGCATGAGTTTGAATGCGCTACGGATGAAAACATCTCGGGGAACGGTACCAGCCGGATCTAGCAACTGTCGCACAGTTTCAGACGTTTCAGACGCCAGTTTGCCATGAATAAGCGCCAGCGATTGCTGGGGCACAATACTTTCGGAACGGCGATAACATTCCTGCACGCCGGCATCGTCGAACTGGGCCAGAAAGCGGTTGTGGTCGTTGTGCGAATGCACAAAATAAAGCGATCTACGCCTGGAAGCCTCGTCATTGACAGGTATGGAAGCGCCACCCCGGGTGGTGTCGAGCTTATTGGCAAGCACCAGCAGGGCATCACGTACCACCTGCGATTCCAGTCGCCGCGACGGAAATCGCCACAGCGATTTGTTCTCGGGATCTTTTTGTTGTTCAGCAGGCTGCAGAGTGGATGAGTCGAGCTGATAGGCTCGCGAGGTAACAATGAGGCGGTGCAAATAACGCAGGTCCCAGCCGTGCTCCATCAATTCCACCGCAAGCGTGTCGAGCAGTTCCGGGTGCGTGGGAGGGGTTCCCTTGCGGCCGTAATCGAAAACAGTAGGAACCAACGGCTGGCCAAAATGGCGGTTCCAGATGTGATTGACAATCACGCGGGCCGCGAGTGGATTGTCCTTGTGAGTAATCCATTGAGCCAAGGCGGAACGCCTTCCTGTGCTGGTAGCTGGATACGGCTTGGCCCGCGACTCTGGCTTCTCCATATTCGATTCAGGCGACTTACTGGAGGCAACAAGCCTTGTGAATCCGACTCCGGGCGATGCAGATGTTTTTTCGGCAGCAGCAAGCGCCTTGGCGGCGGCATCAACCGCTGGTTTCTTCGAATCACCATCGACCGCCACATCGCGGCTGGCTTTGGCCAGCTCTGCCCGCGCCTTGATGACGGCGAGCAGGCTTTCCAACCGAGAGGCTTCGCGCGCTGCCGATTGTGCCTGAGCAGCGGTGCCCTTCACTTCCTGCAAGCGTGCTTGAAAACGCGCTTGCAATGTGGCTGGTTCCGCCTCGCGGGCCGCCACTTCAGCTTGGGCCCATTTCTGATTGGCTTCTGCCTGTGCCACCGTCATGCGGCCAGCAGATTTCCCGGCAGGGCTGTAACCAACTGGTAATGGGCGAATCTCAAAATGGTCGAATTCCGCTGTTGCTGTAAAGGTCACCAGCTCTAGCGCCCCTGCTTGGCGGTCTGGCAGAGTGGCACTTGCACCCGGCTTGCCGTCTACCAGCGCTTCTACCGATTTTCCGGCAACGCGAATCTTTAGCTCGATGGGCGTATTAAGAGGCACCGCGCGCTGCTGTTTGGTTTCGTTGGGGTACACATACTGGCCATTGCGCTGCCAAGCAATCTGCAGCTTCGGTTCACCGGTGTTGGCACTCATGTACACCATGGTGTCTCGGCCTTCGGCCGCATCAAACGAAATTCCAACCGACCGATACGGTTCGCCGCCGGTGATACGGAAGCGGAGCACAGCTTCAAAATCGGCGGGTATGGGGTTAGCCAAGCGCAACCAAGCCCGGCCATCAATTTTGGCAGTCTGGGCCAAGGCCTGCCCCAGTGGTTTCCAGATGCCAGCCCCCATCGGCTTCCAGCGTGCGGAATCCAAATTGTCAAATGGCTCCACCAGCAGTGGCTTGGCCGCTTCACTTGAAGTCGCAGAAGGTTGCTTGCGAGACTGGGCCAGTTGGGACTCCGCTTGAGAAGCAACCTTGCGGGCAGCCACGAGGGCTACCTCGGCCTCTTTTAAATATGCTTCCAAAACGTCCGCTCGGGTTTCAGGGGCATGCGCTTCCGCGGGCAACGCCACCGGTTTCCCTTCGACCTTGGCAAAATTCAAAAACACCGGAGGGCCCGCATCCATGGCCCGCCGTGTGTCGGGCCGCGACTCGTCGCCACGGATGTGTTTGTGCGTGACCGCGTTGAGGTTGCAATCAAAAACACGAGGGAAACCCGCCATGGGATCCGTTGTGCCCGAAGGGACATCGTAGCGGACTTGGTACGGTTCAAATATGGCACGCAGGCGGTAATAGTCGTCAGCTCGGATCGGGTCATATTTGTGATCGTGGCACTTGGCGCAATTGGCTGTCAGGCCCAGAAACGCCTTGGATGTGTGTTCAACCGTCTCATCCATCCATGTGGTGCGGTTGAACAGAAAATACTGCCGGGCTAGAAATCCGGTGGCGCGCAATTTTGAAGCATCGGAGGGATAAAGCTCGTCGGCAGCCAGCATCTGGCGCACCATTTCATCGTACGGGACGTTCTTTTCCACCGACTCAATGATCCAGTCGCGCCAATGCCAGATGTTTTTCTGGCTGTTGCGAACTTCGGCACCCAACCCCCACCAGTCGCTGTAACGCCAAATATCCATGAAATGGCGGGCCCAGCGTTCAGCATGAGCAGGACTGGCCAGCAGCTTTTCCACTTCGCGGCTTGTTGCATCCGGAGCGTTGTCGGCAAGGAATCGCTCGATGTCGGTCATGCTTGGGGGCAAGCCAGTCAGGTCGAGATACAGTCGCCGCAACAGTGTTAGTCGATCCGCCTGAGGACGGGGAACAAGTCCTTGCTCCTTCCACCGTTTCGCGATCCAAGCGTCGATAGGGTTGGCGGTTGCTTCGGGGGGCGTGGCGCGCTTGGGT
>Ga0255132_1000302_pt1 | contig 19902 bp, 9 predicted proteins | sample Law_Law_RepA_8d_FD_188551 | JGI IMG/M metagenome (GOLD analysis project Ga0255132, IMG submission 188551) | Freshwater microbial communities from St. Lawrence River, New York, United States - Law_Law_RepA_8d | ecosystem: Environmental > Aquatic > Freshwater > River | place: USA: New York...
TCATCGAATCCATCGCGCTCCATCACCAGAATTGGCTCCAACGAAAACGCCAACCCAACCCTCATCCAGTGCCCGACTTGGAAAAATTCATGATCTTCAGCCTCCGCCCGTTGCGGGGTATGTCCGGTTGTTGAATCCCACCCCATGGCACCAGCAATTTCGCCATCAATAGAGAAGACGCCGCCTCAACGCCTCGCATAAAAATGGCGACGACCCATATCAGCCCCTCTCAATGGCAAAATTCAGCAAGTCTGCCCACGTGTAACACCTGACACCTGATAAAATCGGTCGCACTTCTGGCCACTTTTCAGCCTATCCGTCCGCAAGGCTCGCAACAGCAGTCTTTCAGACCAGGCGCTTGATCCTGTGAGTCGGATCAGAGTCTCCTTATAGCAAGCCCATGAATTTTTCGATGTCTACCGCAAACCGCCCTTGGCACGAGCTACCGAGCCTGTCCCTAGTTTTGATTTTTGCGTCTCTCCAAGTGATGACGATGAGCCTCTTGGCTGATGGTCCAGCAGACAATTCGCCCGACACCGTTCGAAGAGTCCCACCGGTGGGAATCGCTATCTCCGAATCGGTCCGGCAAGAACTGAGTGCTGAAGTAAAAGCTCTGGAAACTAATCTCGCCGAGGCTCGGTTACGCTGGTCCCGGAATCCACAGCAACTGAAGCATTGGGCGGACATCGCTATTTTCGGCAAGTCAGTGGACTGGGCGCTGCGTTACCGGGAGATCTTCAAGACCAATGAGGTGGATTCGGCCCGTTTGCAGTTGAAGACCGCCGCCGAAAGATTGCAGGCGCTGGATAAGGGACAGGCTCCCTGGACCGAGATTCCCGGACCCTCGGTTGGAGGCTATGTGTCCCGGATCGATGGATCCGTTCAACCGTTCGGGTTGGTTATTCCGAAAGGTTGGCGCCCTAACTCAGGCAGACAATGGCGCTTGGATTTCTGGTTTCATGGACGGGGCGAGACTCTCAGCGAGCTGGCTTTCATCGCCGACAGGATGAGGAATATTGGTGAATTTTCCCCTCCGGACACATTTGTACTGCACCTTTATGGACGTTACTGCAATGGCAGTCGATTCGCCGGCGAGACCGATTTTTGGGAGGCGCTCAAGGAGGTTCAAGGACGCTATCCGATTGATGAAAACCGCCTGATCGTTCGAGGATTTTCGCTCGGCGGCGCGTCTGCTTGGCACTTCGCAGTGCACCACGCAGCCCTATGGGCCGCTGCCGCCCCCGGGGCCGGATTCAGTGAGACAGCTGAATTTCTTCGAGTTTTCCAGCAGGAGCAACTTCGACCCGCCCCATGGGAACAGAAGCTTTGGCGACTGCATGACGCGACAGCCAACGCGGTCAATGTATCTATGGTCCCGCTGATCGCCTACAGCGGGGAGGAAGATAGCCAGATCCAAGCTGCAAACGCCATGCGGTCAGCATTGCGAACCGAGGGCATCGAGCTGACCCACCTGATCGGCCCCAAAACAGGGCACAAATACGAGGCGGGTGCGAAGGTCGAATTGAATCGTCGCCTGGATGCACTGGCGGCAGTAGGCCGCACCCGGGTGCCGCGTGAGGTTCGAATGGTGACCCATTCCTTGCGATATCCACAGATGGCTTGGGTCACTGTCGATGCACTAACCGAACACTGGGAACCGGGCCGTGTGACTGCGCAACTCCCGGATGGGGACAGGCTCCTTCGGGTCGAGGCGGACGGTGTGGAAGCACTAACTCTTGAATTCGGCCCGGGCGAGGCTCCGTTCCCTGTCTACCAACCCGTTCGGGTGGCTTTCGCAGGAACAGACAACACGGTGATCCTGGAATCCACCCGACCGGGAACCGACCGTTCTTGGAAGGCCAGCTTCCACCGCAAGAACGGGATTTGGAGAACCGGACCGGACCTGACGGTCGGGCTTCGGAAACGTCACGGTCTTCAGGGACCTATCGACGACGCCTTCATGGATTCCTTCATGATGGTGCTGCCAACCGGAATACCACTCAACACCGCGACCGGCAATTGGGTGAAGAGCGAGTCGGTCCGAGCCATTGAGCATTGGCGGCGTCACTATCGCGGAGATGCCCGACAAAAATCCGACAAAGATATTTCTGAGGCGGATATCCGCGATCACAACCTCGTTCTGTGGGGAGATCCTTCGAGCAACCAACTGCTCGCCAAACTAGCCCCTTCACTGCCCATTCGCTGGGAGAAGGATCGCATCGTGGTGGCCGGGCAATCCTTTGCCACCGATACCCACGTTCCGATCCTGGTATTTCCAAACCCCTTGAATCCCGCCCGCTATGTCGTGCTGAACAGCGGATTCACTTTCCGGGAGTACGACTACCTCAACAATGCGCGCCAAACCCCTAAGCTTCCGGATTGGGCCATCATTGACCTTCGGCAACCACCCAACGCCAGAACCCCAGGCGGGATTTCCGCCGCAGGATTCTTTGATGAACGTTGGGAACTGCGCTGATCTTGAAGGATCCGAGGGAATGCTTCAGAGGAGAGTCCTGGCCTTGGCCAGGGCTTCTTCCAGACGAGAGGCGTCCTTGCCACCACCACGAGCCCCATCCGGACGCCCTCCGCCTTTCCCTCCGATGATCGGAGCGATGGTCTGGATGAGCTTTCCAGCCTGCACTTTGGCGATGAACTCCGGAGTCACCGCGGCGACCAATGCGACGGCACCATCCGAATGACCTCCCAGAAGAATAACCCCATTAAACTGAGACTTGAGCGCATCGACCACGGTCTGAAGGGTTTCGCCATCGGCCTCGCCCAAATTTGCGATCAATGCCGGGACACCGTTCAAAGTCTCGGACTTAGCCAACAAGTCTCGAGCCTTGCCAGACGCCTCGCGCTGGGAGGCTGCTTTGAGGGATTTTTCCAACTCGCGACTGTGCGCCAAGAGCCCCTCAAGCTTCTTCTCCAATTCACCGAGAGGGCTGTTGAGTTTGGCTGCTAATGAGCGGATCAGGGCCTCGTCTGCGCGTGCTTTGTCGAGGGAGGGCAACCCGGCGATGGCTTCAATGCGGCGCACTCCGGCGGCTACTGCCGATTCACCAAGGATGCGAAACATTCCAATCTCACCCGTGGCCCGGGTATGTGTTCCGCCGCAAAGCTCCATAGAATACCCATTGAGCTGGGCAGCCTGTCCGCCGATCTGCACGACACGAACAATGTCGCCGTATTTGTCACCGAAGAATTGGAGCACATCCTTGCGGTTCTTCACTTCGGCGTGCGGCACCTCGACCCATCCCACATGGGCGTTCTCTAGGATGCGCTCATTGACCAACCGCTCGATGTCGACAACTTGCTGAGAGGTCAGCGCGGCGCTGTTGAAATCGAACGTCAGCTTCTCAGGAGTGACATTGGACCCCTTCTGGGAGGCCTCCTTGCTAGCGACTTCGTGCAGCGCCCAATGCAGCAGGTGAGTCACCGTATGGTGACGCTCAATAGCATGCCGACGGTCTGCATCGACGCGGAGACTCACCGATGAGCCAACCACCGGAGCCTCCCCGCCTTCAATAAAATGCAGCCAGACGTTGCCGGATTTTTGGGTGCTGGCGATGCGCCATAGCTGTCCGGAGCCACTCATTTCCCCGGTGTCGCCCAATTGCCCGCCCATCTCAGCGTAGCAAGCGGAAGCGTCGAGAATGATGGCAATTTTGTCCTTCAGCTCGACCACTTCCAAAACTTGGGCATCGATTTCCAAGGTGTTATATCCGAGGAACCGGGTCGAAGACTTGGTCTCAATTTGCGAGAGTTCAATGACCTGCTTTTTCTGGGAGGCTCGGGCACGGGCTCGTTGCACATCCATTAGTTCCTCAAAGCCAACCTTGTCCACCGACAGTCCGCGCTCGCGAGCCATGAGTTCGGTGAGGTCGATCGGGAAGCCCTGCTCGTCATACAAACGGAATGCGAAGGCTCCAGAGATTTGCGAACACCCGGCCTGAGAAGACTCCTTCTCGAACAGCTCGATACCGCGATCCAAGGTGCGATTGAAGGCTTCTTCCTCAAGGCGGAGAACATCCTTCACCTGCTGCTTGCGGGTGCGGATTTCCGGAAACACATCGCCCATGGTTCGGACCAGCACGTCAACGAGCTTGTAGAAGAACGGCTCGTGAAACCCGAGCGTCCGCCCGTACCGCACCGCGCGGCGCAGGATTCGGCGCAGGACATAATTGCGGTCGGTGTTGCCCGGTTGGATACCGTCGGCGATGGCAAAACTCAGCGTTCGAATGTGGTCGGCGATGACCCGGAAGGCCACGTCCACCTTCTCCTGCTCGGTGTCTCCGGTGCTGCCCTGCTTTGGCAACGTGGAACCGTATTTCTGGCCGCTGAGTTGTTCGATCTCGTCGAAGATCGGGCGGAAAATATCTGTCTCGTAGTTGGAGATTTTCGCGTTCTGAAAATCCGTGAGCCCTCGTGTTCCCTGAATGATCGAAGCCACCCGCTCAAAGCCCATACCCGTATCGACGTGCTGCGCCGGCAGCGGCGTAAAGGTACTGTCCGGATTGGCGTTATACTGGATGAAGACGTTGTTCCAGATCTCGATGCATCGAGCGTCGGACCCGTTGACTAACTGAGCTCCCTCGGATTGCTCCTCAATCGAGGTCTCGCGAGGGCCGGGGCGTAAATCGACATGGATTTCGGTGCACGGACCGCAGGGGCCAGTTTCGCCCATCATCCAGAAGTTGTCCTTCTTTCCGCCGTTGACGATGTGGATTTCCGGATCCAGACCGACCGCCCGAAACTTCGCTGCCCACAGTTCCCAAGCTTCCTGATCGCGCTCGGCCGGATCTTTCTTGGCCGCATTAGGCTGGTAAATCGTGGCGTAGACGCGCTGGGGCGGAAACTTCCAAACCTCGATTACCAACTCCCAGGCCCAATCGATGGCGTCCTTCTTGAAGTAGTCGCCGAAGGACCAATTCCCCAGCATCTCGAAAAAGGTGTGGTGATAGGTGTCCAGGCCGACGTCATCCAAATCGTTGTGTTTGCCACCAGCACGGATGCACTTCTGGGTGTCTGCGGCCCGAGTATCAAGTGCCGGAACCGAACCGGCCCACTTGGAGACATCAGCTTTTCGTTCGCCCAAGAAAATTGGAACGAACTGATTCATGCCAGCATTGGTGAACAGCAAGTTGGGGCTGTCCGGCATGAGGCTGGAGCTGGAAACGATCGTGTGCTGCTTGGAACGGAAGAAGTCCAAGAACGACTGGCGGATCTGGGCGGACGTCATGGTATACGATTTTGGGATTTCAAAACACCCCGGAAACAGGCAGCGAAGAATAGAGATTGGCCGAAAAATAGGAAGAACCCTGTTTGAGTTGGTTCCGCGAATTGGCGGCGCGGCCCGTGGGTTTCCCCTTCCACTCGCGGAGGGGATAATGGTGTCTCGAAGAGTTTTACTGGTTTGGCTCAAGCCTTTCGGTTGAGCGTCCGATAACCCATCCACATCAAAATCGAAGGGTGTCCGCCACAAAACCATCCAAAGCTCTGATCCTCCTAGTCGATGACGACATCGACTTGCGCGGCATCATTCATCGTTTTCTGGAACGATCCGGATTCTCCGTCGTGGCCGCAGGCAACGGTCGGGAAGCTTTGGCGTGTTTGGAAACCCAGCGCGTCGACCTGATGTTGACGGACCTGATGATGCCAGAAATCTCCGGGATCGAGCTCATACAAACCGTGCGGCAAACCAGTGCATTGCTCCCGATCATTGCCATGTCGGCCGATGCGGACCTGCGAAACGATCGTTCCCTGGAATTGGCGGCTCAAGCCGGAGCGCAAGTGGTCCTAGAAAAACCGTTCGCCATGAACCGTCTGATTCGGGAGATTCAACGCCTTCTGGCGACCCCTGAAATTCATTGAGGAGCGCCAGTCGTTGTATGACTGGTTCACAACTCTCGTTTTTTTTACTCGCGGTAACCCTGCTCTGTGGATGCGGATCCCTCAGCGGCCCGTCCGTGACCTACACAGCGGCTCGGATGAGCGGCCGAATCACCGACTCGGTCACCGGGAAGCCTGTCCCCAATGCCATGGTGGGGCGAACTCTCTGGACCCACCGCCATGCCACGGGTGGTTTCCTGAAGGCGGCCGAAGAACAGGTGTTGCGACAAGATTTTGCCAACAGCGACGCCGACGGGAGGTTTGTGCTTCCGGAGCAACGGGTCGCCCTACTGTTTTCCTTAGGCGAAACCCGGCCTAATCTGCGCCTTGCAGTGAGTCATTCTCGATACACTTCCTGGACGACGAACTACCCCGTTTCGGCTCTGAATAAAGACCCGAATCGCCCCAGCCTGGATACCGGTTCCTTGTTACTGGTTCCCCGCAAGCCCTGACTCAAGCCTTCGGGAATATTCTCCAGTTGTTTGATCCCAAAACCCGCGGCAACAGCCTGTCCTCGCCAAAAACAGCCTGTCCCTTATCTGGTAGTGTCCGACCAACCACTGCACACCGTCAGGACTTTCCATTTCCATTGGTTGATAGCCGACCCCTAATTCACAAAGTCACCCGCGCACCCTAGCCTGTCCCTTCCTTTCAATAGCCTGTCCCCCTCCTCTCATCATGAATCTGCGAAGAAAACTGGGTTGGATCCTGATCGCTCTATTAGGGACAGGCTCTTTTTTGACCGCGCTGGCTGGAAAACCAGCCGACCGCCCCAATGTGGTCCTGATTCTGGCGGATGATTTGGGGTTCTCGGATCTCGGGTGTTACGGAGGCGAGATTCCGACACCCCACCTCGACGCTCTCGCCTCGGGCGGACTTCGCTACACCCAGTTTTACAATACGGCTCGCTGTTGGCCCTCCCGCGCTGCTGCCCTGAGCGGGTTCTACGCGCAGCAGGTGCGACGGGATGCCGTCCCCGGTGTCCCGAGCGGCACCAACGGAAAACGCCCCTCCTGGGCCAAACTCCTGCCCGAATACCTGAAGACCCTGGGCTATCGCTCCTACCATTCCGGGAAATGGCATGTGGATGGCAAGCCGCTGGCCAATGGATTTGAGCGGTCGTATCGATTGGATGATCACGACCGGTATTTCGCACCCCGGTTCCATTCGGAAGATGATGTCGCGCTAGAGCCTGTCCCCACCAACTCGAATTATTACGCCACTACAGCGATCGCAGATCACGCGATCCGGTGCCTGAAAGAACACGCAACCCAGTTCCAAGATCGGCCGTTCTTCAGTTTCGTAGCGTTCACGGCACCGCATTTCCCGGTTCAGGCCCCGGCCAGTGATGTGGAACGCCATCGCAATCGCTACCTGAGCGGATGGGATCAACTCCGGGAGGAACGCTGGAATCGAATCCAATCATCCGGCGTGGTCTCCGGAACGTTACCGCCGATAGAACGCGAAATCGGGCCTCCCTACGACTTTCCCGATGCCCTCAAATCTCTGGGTGCCAACGAGGTAAACCGGCCACTGCCTTGGGGGGAACTGTCCAGCAGCCAACGCCGTTTTCAGGCCGACAAGATGGCGGTCCACGCGGCCATGGTGGATCGGATGGATCAGGAAATCGGCCGGATCGTCCGCCAACTCCAGACCATGGGCCACTTCGAGGACACGCTGATTTTGTTCCTTTCGGACAATGGTGCCAGCGCAGAGATGATGGTGCGCGGCGACGGACATCATCCCGATGCCCTGTGCGGAACCGGTGCTACGTTTCTCAGCATCGGCCCAGGTTGGTCCTCTTTGGCCAACACGCCGTTCCGCCGTCACAAGACCTGGGTGCATGAAGGGGGCATTGCTACTCCATTCATCGCTCATTGGCCTCAAGGCATCACCCACCACGGCGCGTTGCGAAAGACGCCGGGCCATCTCATCGATCTGGTCCCCACGGTTCTGGAATTGGCCGGAGGGAACTGGCCAGAAAAGGATCATCCCCCGGAAATGCCGAAGCCGCCGGGGCTCAGCCTCGTCCGAACCTTTGCTCAAGACACCGATCTGAAGCGAGAAGCCCTCTGGTGGCAACATGAAGGCAACCGAGCCCTTCGGGAGGGTGACTGGAAAATCGTAGCAACCGGCGTAAACAGCGCATGGGAACTCTACAATCTCGCTCAGGATCGGTCTGAAACCATCAATCTGGCCTCCAAGCATCCTGAACGGGTTCTGGCCATGGCCGCGCGGTGGGAATCCATGACGGCATCGCATAGGACCACGGCAACCACCCGCCCGAGCGCCTCCTCACTATTTCCTCTATTTCCTGAATGGAAACACTCCGCCTCTCTATTCGTCCTCACAACACCGGACGGAGCCGACCTTCCGGATGGGGTCACGCTCGAGTCTTTTCCCCTCCTGGTCCGACTTGGCCGCGACGACTTCGACTTCACCCAAGCCTGTCCCCATGGGGAGGACCTGCGCTTTTCAACACACGAGGGACAGGCTCTTCCTTTCGAAATCGAATCCTGGGACACCGACAAGGGTTCCGCTGCCATTTGGGTGCTGATTCCCCAGATCCGCGGCAACCAGCGCCAAGAACTCCGCGTTCACTGGGGAAATCCGACCGCCCCAACCGCTTCTAGCGGATCCCAGGTCTTCAACCCATCCCATGGATATATCGGAACCTGGCACCTCGGAGAGTCGATCCAGGACACCACCGGAACCCTGGCTTCGGAAAACCGTGGAACCACCCCGAGGCCCGGAGTCATCGGAACCGCCCGACGCTTTAAGGAAGGCCAAGGCATCTTTGGAGGGAACACCTCCAACCGCTACCCGGCCGGCGCTGGCCCGCACACCTCGCAAGCATGGTTTTGGGCGGATCAACCCAACGGCCGGATCCTGGCTTGGGGCAATGAACACAACCAAGGTAAGGTGGTCCTCCACTACACCAGCCCACCTCAAGTCCGGTTGGACTGCTATTTTTCCGGAGCCAACGTCGCAACCCAGAACCCGGTTCCCGCCCATCAGTGGACCCATGTCGTCCACACCTGGGAAGCCGGTGAATCCAAGGTCTACATCAACGGAATCTTGGACGGAGTCTCCCGGACACCCAGAGCTCCATTGAACCTACGGCAACCGGCCAGGCTGTGGATTGGGGGGTGGTACGACCACTTCGATTTTGACGGCGTTATCGATGAAGTTCGCGTTTCAAATCAGGTTCGCAGCCCAGATTGGATCCGATTGGAGTATCAGAACCAAAAACCGTTACAAACCGTCGTCGGGCCCCTCGTTCAATCCGGTCGCGATTTCAATGCCGCGGTGGATGTAACGACCGAAACCTCCAAGGGACAGGCTATCTCCAAGGGACAGGCTATCTCCAAGGGACAGGCTATCTCCAAGGGACAGGCTATCTCCAAGGGACAGGCTCCGGTTTTCTTGGAGGAGGGACAGGCTCTGGGGTTGATGGCGAGGGCCGGCGGGGCGCAGAGGGTGTGGTGGACTCGACGGGAAGCCGACGGGAAGCCGGTGGTTGTGGCGGTGAACCAGTTCCGTTACCGGCTCGAGGCGGGTCGGGTTTCAGGAGACTCATCGGTAACCCTGACTTTCCATGCAGCGTACCCCGAAGGAATTCGCCAGCAGGAGATCCCTGTCACCCTTCGCGAAGCCATCCCGGATCCGGAGTTCTCACTAAGGGCACCCAGTCGCTGGGACGGGCGCAGTCCGCTACGATTGAAGGCCCAACTAAAATCGACCGAAGCAGCACTCATCGCTGCCGGAGCTTCAAAACTGAAGGTGACCTGGTCTGTGGAGCCACTGGCCACGGTCCGGGAAATTCAGGGCCATGACCTCATCCTGAAACGGGCACTTCATGAGGGCCACTTGACCGTGACCGCCACAATCGACAATGGGGGCACGCCGATCCGCCGATCAGTAACGTTAACAGTCCAACCTCCGAGCCATGATGGGTGGGTTCAACGATCCCCCGAATCCGCAGAGTTGCCACAGGACAACCAGTTCTACGCCCGAAACGACCGCAATGAGGGAACCCTGGTCGCGACGGGCTCCATCCAAGAACCCGCCGAGGCGGTGGTGGTTCGATTGTTTGCCCAAGATACGTCGGGGAATGCGGGGGCTAGGGACAGGCTCGTGACGCAACGCCGGGAACGGGTGAAGGCGGATCGGTCTTTCCGCTTCGATCTACCCCTCAAGCCCGGGCTCATCCAATACCGTTTCGAATTGGTTCGCCTCCATGAGGGGCGGGAGACACGAGTTCATTCAGCTACAAATATCGCGTGCGGAGATGCCTACCTGATCGATGGACAATCCAATGCGGTTGCCACGGATTGGGGCCCGGACAAACCCGACTTCCGCAGCAATTGGATCCGATCTTTCGGCAGCATGGGGAATGAACCCGCTGAGGCAGGATCTTGGGGCACGGCCGTCCATCGCGGGCGGGACAGTGAACGCCATCAAGTCGGCTATTGGGCCATGGAATTGGGCCGCCACTTGGTCGAAACCCACCAGATCCCGGTTTGCTTCTTGAATGGAGCCGTGGGGGGCAGCCGTATCGATCAGCATCAGCGCAACCCAACCCATCCAACGGACCCAACCACGATCTACGGTCGCTTGCTGGCTCGAGCGCGCGCCGCACGGCTAACCCACGGCGTCCGCGCGGTGATTTGGCATCAGGGCGAAAACGACCAAGGCGCTGACGGCCCCAGTGGTGGCTATGGTTGGGAAACGTACCGATCACTCTTCATCGACCTCGCCGCGGCCTGGGCCACCGATTACCCGAACCTACGCCACCACTACGCCTTCCAGATCTGGCCCAAGGCCTGTTCCATGGGCACCGATGGATCAGACAACCGACTCCGAGAGGTGCAGCGAAATCTCCCCTCGGCCCTGTCGCACCTAACAGTGATGTCCAGTCTGGGCATCCAACCTCCCGGAGGATGCCACTATCCGGCCCAAGGCTATGCGGAGATGGCCCGCCTCATCGCCCCGTTGATCGATCGCGATCTGCACGGGCTAGAACCCAAGAAATCCATCACGGCTCCCCACTTGTTGCGGGCCGCCTATGCGGATTCAACCCACTCCCAATTGGTGTTGGAGTTCGATCAACCCGTGCGCTGGGATCCTGCTCTAATCCGCGATTTCTGGCTCGATGGCAGCAAGGATCGCATCGCTTCCGGTAAGGCCGACGGCAACCGGTTGATCCTAACCTTGCAACAACCTTACGAGGCCAAAACCCTCACTTACCTCGACAGCGCGTCTTGGGATCCGGAACGCCTGTTGCGCGGCCTCAATGGCATCGCTGCGCTCACCTTCTGCGAGGTACCGCTTAAAGAAACCCTGAAAGCAGCCTCCCCGAGGAAGACCGCGCGCTGATTCGGCTAGGCTGCGCCGGACGCAACCCATTCGCTCGATACCTTCAACGGCGCCCCGCGTTAAACGGGGCAATTCAGCTGTCAGTGACGAAGTGAAAACCGACGGAACCTGCCGTGTTCAACGACAATTATTCCCTCGCCTCCAGTAACCAAAATCGTGAGGCAATGCGCTGGGAAAAATAATCGTCGTCGCACACTGCCGGTTTGAGAACCACTGAACCCAGACACTCAACGGATCATCGATCCGGCCCCAAAATTGTCGGTTGCTCGAGTGACTGTTTATTTAGTTTGGCGGGACCCGGACTCTTTCGACCTCATCTGGAAGACGGAAGAAACGGTAGTTCTCAATTTGGAAGAAAACGGATCCGAGGATCCGGCAAAACCGTAGTTTCCAAACCGGCAACTTTCCGTGGGCTCCGGAACGTTGCTGAGATTCAGCCCGGAGACGTCATCGAGGAGACCTTCGCCTTCACCGCCGCATCCATCTGGATGATCGGCGGCCAAGGGCGATCGAACCCTTCGCCCGCTACCTTGCGCGTGGCGTCGAACCCCATTTTTCCGCCGACGCCGATGTGCGAGGTCGCATGGTCGAGCACATCGGACGGTCCGCGCGTCAGCAAGGTGTCGCGCTGCGGATCGGTGTCAGCGAAGAGGTGGAAGAGCACCTCGCGGGTATCGTGAACATTCACCTCGGCATCCACCACGATGATGTACTTCGAGAACATCATCTGCCCCATGCCCCAGAGGCCGTGCATGATCTTGTAGGCCTGCATGGGATAGGTCTTGCGAATGCTCACCACCACCAAGTTGTGGAAGGTGCCTTCTGCCGGCAGAGAGATGTCCACGATCTCCGGGAAGTTCATCTGGAAAATCGGCAGGAAGAGCTTCACCGACGCCGCACCAATGTAGAAATCCTCCATCGGCGGAATGCCCACGATGGTGGCCGGATACACCGCATCCTTACGATGGGTAATGGCCGTAACATGGAGCACGGGATACGGCTCAGGCAGCGTGTAATATCCGGTGTGGTCTCCAAAGGGGCCTTCCATCCGCAGGGGTTCGGTCGGATCCACATACCCCTCAATGACAAAGTCGGCATTGGCCGGAACCTCGAGGTCATTGGTCTCGCACTTCACCAGTTCGACGGCCTTTTTGCGCAAATATCCAGCCAACAAGAATTCATCCAATCCATCGGGCAATGGAGCAGTGGCGGCGAAGGGGAACATGGGATCGCCACCGAGAAAGATGGCGACAGGCATGCGTTGACCGGTCTCGTAATAACGTCGGCCGTGGCGCGCAGCGACCTTCTGCAACTGCCAGTGCACACCGGTCGTGCGGTCGTCGTAAACCTGGATCCGGTACATGCCCAAATTGCGGGCCCCCGTGTCCGGATCTTGCGTCACCACGCACGGCAACGTCACAAAACGCCCCCCATCGAGCGGCCAGCACTTGAGGATGGGCAAGTCGGCCAGTGTGGGTGGCAACGGATCGGTTCCCTTCCGCCAGTCGGGCGCATCGGGCCACGGCTCCTGCCGACGAGCCGGGGCATCGAATCGGTGGATCACCTCCTTGCAGGGGCCACTCTTCACCGTCCTAGGTTTCGCATGGCGCAAATCCAAGGCCAGCGACAGGAGCCGCAACGCCTCTTTCATGGAAGCCGGGGGGCGGGCCTTCATGAGTCCACCCAGTTCGGCGGCCACGTCGTCCACCGAAGCGGCATTCATGCTCATGGCCATGCGCTTCCAGGAGCCGAGCGTATTGATGGCCACCGGGAACGGGGAAACAACGCCCCGGACCGTGGGCTTCTCGAAGAGCAACGCCTTGCCGCCACCCGGCTTCTTCATTTCACGGTCGGCGATCTCGGTGATCTCCAACTCCGTGGCGACGGGATGCGAAATACGGATCAACTCACCCGCTTTTTCGAGCGACTCTACCCAGTCCCGGAACGATTCAAACGCCATGCTGGCGTGACGGTACGGCCCGTGGGTAATCCCGCAACGCTGGGATCTTCCGGAGTGAGGGCTTAAGCCAGGAGTGAGGGCACCGGCTTGGCTCCGGTCACTTCCGCATCCGTGAGGCTCGCTTCGCGTCCCTCGTGGGAAACATGGAGGCGGGTGTGATCTAGCCCCAATTGTCCCAACAGTGTGGCATGGAAGTCGTGGACACTGACCACGTCCTGAACCGCCTTGTAGCCGAACTCATCGGTCGCTCCGTGGACATGCCCCGCTTTAAAACCGCCACCCGCCACCCACAGAGAAAATGCGTGCCGATTGTGATCGCGACCGTCTTTGCCCTGGGAGATCGGCAGACGCCCAAATTCGCCGGTCCAAAGCACGATGGTGTCGTCGAGCAACCCACGGGCTTTGAGGTCCTGGACCAGTGCGGCACTGGGTTGGTCGGTCATGGCACAGAGGCCTTTGAGTCGCTCGGCGTTTTTGTCGTGGGTGTCCCAAGGCTGACCGCTCAAGAACAACTGCACGAACCGCACGCCCCGCTCGACCAGACGCCGGGCGATGAGGCACCGCCGCCCGTATTCGGCAGTCACCGGGTTGTCGAGGCCGTAGAGCCGCCGCGTGGCCGCCGATTCCCCCGACAAGTCCATCACCTCGGGCACGGCGGTTTGCATGCGGGCGGCGGTCTCGAATTGGGCCAACCGTGCCTGCCATTCGGAATTGGCCGGATCGCGCTCGGACTGATGCCGGTTCAGACGGGTGATGAAGTCCAATTGATGACGCCGCGCCTCGGCAGAAACACCGGCCGGTGTTTGCAAATGAAACACCGGCGTCTTGCCACTGCGGAAGGGCGTTCCCTGATACAACGCCGGAAGGAATCCGGAGGACCAATTCCGCTCACCATCGACCGGGAGGCCCCCGGGATCCGACAGCACCACGTACGCCGGCAAATTTTCATTCTCCGAACCTAGGCCATACAGCACCCAGGAACCCATCGAGGGCAATCCCGCCAGAAACCGCCCCGTATGCATGATGCGCAACGCCGATTCGTGATCCACCGACCCGGTGGTCATGGAACGGATCAGGGTAATGTCGTCGGCGATGGATCCGGTATGCGGCAGCAATTCTGAAAGATGCATGCCGCACTGACCCTGAGGCCGAAATTGATAGGGAGCCCCCAATACATTACCTGCCTGCTTGTCGAAGTGAACCTCCAGATCTCCACCCGGATACGGTTGCCCACTCCAACGATTTAAAGCGGGTTTGTAGTCGAAGAGATCCATCTGACTGGGTCCCCCGTGTTGAAAAAGACTGATGACCGCTCTCGCCTTAGGTCGTCGGTGTGCTGGCGCAACGGCTCCAGCTGCCAGAAGTGGATCCCGCGACAACAATTGTTGAAGCGCCAGGAAACCCAGGCTTCCGGCCGAACGCCCCAGAAAACCACGCCGCGACAGAAAATCCATGGAGGGGTTCATCGGAGGTAGAGGCAATCGTTGAGGGTGAAGAGCGATTGAGCGAAATCACGCCACGCCCGCTGGTTGGAATCGGGATGGGCCGTATAAAGAGATAGCTGATGGCGCAGAAACTCTTCCGACGCCGAGCGCTCGGAGGCATCGGGTTCACGACTGCAAACCAGCAAAAAGGCCCACTGAATGCGCGCCTTCTCTGAAGCCCCGCACTCCCGATCGAGCCGAAGAACCAAATCCCGAGCCCGCTGCAGCGTGAACTCCGAATTGAGCAAGCTCAGGGATTGCAGCGGCATGGTGGTCCGGGCCCGACGGGTGCAGTTGAACACCACCGACGGCGCATCGAAGTTAACCAACCAGGTCGGCACCTGCGTCCGACGGTGTTGGAGAAACACTGAACGAGCCCGTGCTCCCGGCGCGGACTCCTCTGCCAAAACTTCTCCGTCGCCGTTGCGCGGGGTAGGAACATACGGACCGCTGGATTTCGGATCCAAAACCCCGCTGGCTGCGATCATGAGGTCACGAATTCCCTCGGCATCGAGCCGGTGGACGGGGAAGCGCCATAATCCTCGATTGGACGGATCGACGGACATCGCCTCCGCACGGGGCGCACTAGATTGCTGGAATGTGCGGGAACCCAAGATTTGCCGATGGAGATGCTTTAGGCTCCAGCCTGAATTCACGAACTCGGCCGCCAACCATTCTAACAACTCCGGATGGGTCGGAGGGGCTCCGCTCAAGCCGAGATTTTCTGAAGTCTCCACCAATCCGATACCCCAGCACTGCTGCCAAATCCGGTTGACGGTGACGCGCGCCAGCAAGGCCGCTTGCGGAGTGCCGGGCGCCGTCAACCAGTGCGCCCAAGCCAACCGCCGGCCGGTGGTCCGCCCGTGAGGGACAGGCAACGCCGCTGGGAGTTTCTGCCCGCGATCCAGAAACCCGGGAAAGGCCGGCTCGACCGGCTCACCCGGGGTCTTGGGGTTGCCGCGTTTGAGCAAGGGCACCGGGCGTGGCTCCGGATGCACGTCGCTGACCCACGCAATGCGTCCCGGTTTGGGCAATCGCTGAGCCTTGATAACAGCCAACCGACGGTCCCTCTCCTGGACTTGAGTTTGCAGTGCCCGTTCGTAGGTCAACCAGCGCTCGTATTCTGGGGTTCCCGCACGCGGAGAAGCCTGAATACGCACCTGATCGACCTGGAAGCTACGGCCACAACACAACTCAAAGGCAAACCCGCCCGGCGGCAGGTCCGAGGCCGACAAGGTCAGCGGAGTTCCATCGGCCATCCCATCCACCCAGTGCTGGAGCGAGAATCGGTCTTTCTCCAAACGGGTGATGCGGACGCCGTAATTGTGCCCGGCCCGATAACCTTGCCCACCAATGCTGCCAATGGACTTGGAGTCCGCACCGGGGTAATCGAGGTGCACGGTGCTGGCCCCAGTAGGGTGACCGTCGATGAGTAGGTTGCCGCCGGACTGAGTTCCGCGATCAGCAAAATCGTGGGCGGCCAGCACGTAACCGATGCGATCGGAATCCTGGGCTTGGCCTTCGATCTTCGATGCGACCAGGTCAAAGGTAACCTGAATCCAATCCCCCACCAACGGCGGTTGCCACGAGAACGGTGAACGAGTGGACAACCACCGGTCCCCAGACCCGCCGCCTTCGATCAGTTGCAAAACGCCCTCCTTCACCCGCGCCGCGGGGCCCACCGAACCGCCGATGGAAACGGGCGGTGAGCCAGCAGGTTGATCCTCTCCAGGCACCGTGTTGGACCAACGGTCTCCGAGAGATCCCAGGCCGTCGAACGAGTCTTCCCATAAGGGTTTCAGCGGAGACTGATGCTCGACCATCCAGCGCGACACCGCCGCACGGGCTTGGGCTTCGCCGTGTTCCCAGCGACGCTCGGATGCCAACCAGTCGGCGTGTTCACCGCTCAGCGGCGCCTCGATGACCCGGTCGTTGGGCTTCACCCAATCCTCGATCGGAAAGGCCGGATAGAAGAAGGCCTGAAATGCATAATAGTCCTTCTGGGTGATGGGTTCGAACTTGTGGTCATGGCACTTGGCACACTGAACCGTTAATCCCAGCAGGCTGGAGCCGATGATTTGCTGGCAAGCTTCCAACGCATAATAGCGATCCACACGGACCTCATCCGGATTGCCGTCCGATTCGCCGGTACCATCCTGACCGTTGCGCAGGAAATGGGTCGCTTCCAGCAACTCCCGGATTTCCGGAGTCACCGGATCGCCGGGCTTCCATCCTGCCATTTCGTCGCCGGCCAATTGCTCCCGGATCCAGCGGTCAAAGGGTTTGTCTTGGTTGATCGACCGGATCACGTAGTCCCGGTAACGAAAGGCCAAGGGGCGATCCGAGTCGGCGTTGAAGTACCCATTGGAATCGGCATACCCCGCCGCATCCAGCCAGTGCTGGGCCCAGCGTTCTCCATAGGCCGGTGAGGCGAGAGACCTCTCCAACCAAAGCTCCGTGGCCTCGGGTCGGTGGTCAGCGACAAAGGCCTGGAGATCTTCCGGAGTCGGAGGCAATCCGGTGAGTACCAATGCCATCCGGCGCAAACGGGTGGCCGCATCGGCCTGCGGGCTTGGGGACAAGCCCTGAGCTCGCAAGTGCCGTTCGACAAACCGATCCAAGGGGCCCACCTCGGATCCAGGAGACGCGGGATCAGACCCTCGACCTGGCACCGATGCCAACAACGGTTGGAAGGCCCAGTGCGTCTGGGCTCGATTGAAGAGAGACCCCGAAGCGGCCGGCTCTGCCGCCTCGGTCAGGGCCAGCATCGCGACGGCCATAACCAATCGAGAGAACTGTCGAAGAATGGGAATCAGCCCCGTCCTCAAGCAGGCTCTCCCACTTCCATGGAGCCCAGAGGCCTGGCGCGGTGGCATCGATTCAGTCATGGGGAACAACGCCACCAGTGTTTCCTGAATTCCGTCAGGGAACAACCGCAGAGCAAGCCGCAGAGCAAGGCCCCACTCGCAACGCTGGGATCGTCAAAAGATCTGTCTGGCTCGTCAGCCTATTCTCACGGTGCTTCCGATGACGGTTTGGAGCCAGCTGCACGGCGAGGGTTCACCTTCTGCAGAAACGCCTTCAATTCCTCGCGACTCACCTCGCCATTCCCATTCGCATCGGCCGCCTTGAACTGGTCCGGTGACGGTGATTCGTCGAGGGTGATCCGGCCATCGTGGTTTCGATCCAGCGAATCAAAGGCCTTGGATCCTCCGCGACGCCCCGCAGTAGGACGCAAATCCACCGGCGTTCCGGGAGTCACTTCGGGTAGGTAGTATTCGATGTAACCGAGCATCATCTCCTCATCGGTCTGCTCACCCCACTGCACTCGGCGGGTCGGATCGGGATTGGCCGGATTGCCGGCGCTGTTGTCGTAGCGAGCGATGCCCTTGAGGACACTGCCGGCCGGCAAGTCGATGTGCTCGGACAAGCGGTAGAGCAACTGCCAGTTAAAATCGTAACGCGGAACATCCAGGAGGGTCTTGGGCGCGCTCCCGGGCAATTCGAGCTCATACCGGTAAGCCTTCCCGCGGACATGCATGTGCGGCATGAAGGACATCAATCGCGCGGACTGCGGCACCGGTAGTTTGCCCTCGACCATGAAGTCGGGATCGCCGGGCGGAATGTCGATGGCGCCAGCGATGGCGCTGACACGCACCTCATGCTTCGGCGGTGTCTTGGAGAACTTCAGTCCCAGAGCGCTCTGGTCGCGGGTGGCCTTGCCCTTGGGAGTATAATGCAGTTGGAAGTGCAGCGTGGAACCGGCCGGGATAAATTTGGCCCACCCCTCCGGATATGAAACAGCCTGATAGCCCGGCGCATAGGCGGCGAGGTAGCTGCTCGTACCGTCGATACGGCGGTTCTTCTGGGGTTTCCCGTCGTTCCCCGGCGGCAACACATAAACCAAGACATGGTGGACGACATCCCGTGCCGTGGGGCGAATTTCCCACCCCTGAACCCATCGATCGCTGTCGAATCCCGTAGGTACGTCGATATTAATGTACGACATGACACCCGACGCGGCCACGTCTACCGGTTCCGGAAGCCGAATGATGGTATCCGGCTCACCCAACTGCCATTCGGAGGGATAGGTTTGCGGTTTGGGAGCGTGGGAGGTTTTCCCTTCAGGCCGGCCCTGCTCCATCCACGCCAACAAATCCGCCTTGTCGGCGGCCGGGAGGCTGCGGTCGTTTAGCCAGGGGCTGGGACCGTGAGTCGGCGACGCCGCAAACCACGGAGGCATGACCCCTTGAGTCACTTGCTTGCGGACCATGCCGGCATGCGCAGCCACCTCGGCGGGAGTGGTCAACGCGAATGGAGCGATACCTGCCTCTCGGTGACACGGTACGCACGACTGCTGCAGGATTCGGGAAATCCGGTTGTGGTAAGTCACCGGCTCAGAAACAGCCACGGGCGCGGCCGATTCAAGAGCGCAACCCGGAACGCTGGTGCAGGCCGTTTCTACTTTTTTCCCTGAGAGAACCGACTCGAGGGCGCTCACTAAATACCGTTGGTTCGGCGCCGCCTTGGAATAACCCAAGCCATACTGATCATCCACAGCCCCTCGGAATAGAACCGTGCGGGCGGCATCCAAGACGAAGACCTCCGCCGTCGATCGGATGCCCAGTGCTTTCGCAATGTCTCCCCGCTCATCGCGCACGTAAGGACCTTGGACTCCCTGGTCCCGAATCCATTGCCGCACGAAGGCCTTGGAATCGGTTGGTACCGGATTAATCCAAATGAACCGCACCCCCCGGCTGGCATACTCCTTCTCGAGGGCAGCCAGTGTCGGACCATAGCGCCCGGAGACCGGACAACTGCTGCTCGTCACGGCGATCACCACCGCACGCGCATCTCGGGTGAGCTTAGAGAGCGATGAGCGCGACCCGGATTCTGGCCGGATTTCCAGATCGGGAACCCATCGACCCACGCCCCATTCCAAGCCCAATGCCGGCGTCGGTGCTTCTTGGAGCGCAGGCGCGGCCAACATTAATGGGGCACCACCCCAGGCACTGAGCAGCCAACTACCAACCCAAGCGACCCTAATTGCAGAGCGAACACAACCCATCATCGAGAGGACACTACCTCGAACTTCAAACCGGGACAAATGCCAGAGGTGTAACATCGACGCGCTCCGCTCCGAGAAACCGCTCAAAAAGCCATCTCTGGGTTCGCCACCGCAAGGGG
>Ga0255132_1000304_pt1 | contig 19794 bp, 13 predicted proteins | sample Law_Law_RepA_8d_FD_188551 | JGI IMG/M metagenome (GOLD analysis project Ga0255132, IMG submission 188551) | Freshwater microbial communities from St. Lawrence River, New York, United States - Law_Law_RepA_8d | ecosystem: Environmental > Aquatic > Freshwater > River | place: USA: New York...
CGTATATCTCGAAGGTGCCGTCACCCCGGTTGACAATGACATCGTTGTAGATGCAAAAGTCAGGATCGTAAAAATCCTCGTGCTCGCCCCCGATCTCGATGACCCGCCCATCCGGCAATTCGGTGAAAGACTTCCCGAATCGGTCAAAGCACCAGATCGGGCCATCGCGAAGGTCGTCGTATCCAAACTGCGAGCGGGCACTATACGCATTCCTCCCATGGTTAACCATGGCCTGCCAATATGGGAAGTTCATGGGTTGCGGGTTGGCATTACCGAAGATCCGGCGCTTGGCCGCCTGATATTCCTCGGCCGAACATTTGATCGAATCCGTCCTCTTCCGCTTGGTCAATTCATCCCGAACATCCTCATTCACCTGCGCGAAATCAGCACCCGCTTGGGCGAGTACCCTGGCAACTTCCAGGTTTGCGGCAGAACCGATGGGAGTGTTGGATTCCTGGCTAAGATTTGGGTCGGCCCCAGCGTTGATAAGCGTTCGCACGCACTCCACACTGCCGCTCTCCGCCGCAATTATCAAAACAGTATGGTCCAATTCACCTGTCCCGTTGGGATCAAGCCCCTGATCCAGGAGCCAGCGCAACATCACCGGATCATTCGCCTGAATCGCGAGGATGAGGGCCGTATTGTCCAACCTGTCACGATCGTTCAGGTCGGCCCCGGCGTTCAGCAGAAGCTTGGCCTTGGCCAAGTCCCGCGTCTGGATGCTCAAGAGCCAAGGGGTTCGTTCCCACCGGTCGCGCGCTGCCAGGTCATCGCCCGCTTTGATCCGCTCTCGTACCTCATCCAGAGTCCCGATGGCCACGGCCCTGTGAAGCCGTGACCATTCTAAAGGGTCTGGATTAGCGCCCGCCTCCAGCAAAAGCCGTATCGCGTCAAGTCGGCCGATAAGGGCAGCGACACTGAGGGCTGATTCACTGTGATCACTGACAGCGTCGAGATCGGCACCTCGATCAATGAGGAGGCGAAGTAGGGGAATGAGGTTCTGGCTCTGCTGATTTGGCCGCCCGTGCATCACATCAATCATCACGGTGTAGCCGCTAGGCCTCACATAACGAATGTCGGCACCGGCGTTGAGCAGGGCAATTATTTTCTCCTGATCCCCCTCTCGTACCGCCTCTTTCAGGTCCATTTGCTTTCCTTAGTGCCTCTAAAGGTTTGGATTCCGCTGTGAAGGCCTATTTCAATTCAGGATACGCTTTGCCAAGCCAGTGTTAAAAAGATGAGGTGGGTCACCAAGGCGGAATTCTTAGTGCCAATGCGAAACCTCATGCCAAGAAGTATTCTTGTAGGCGAAAATGTTGAATGACACTTTTTTATTTCCTACCTTGGCCCAGTAGGCTTGGATACTTTCATGAAAGCCATGAAAGTATCGACCAATACCCAACTACCTGGATCTATAAGAAACGGGAGCCAGCAGACGAGACGCACCGTATTTGCCGGAAACAACAAAAGGCCAAAAAACATTGGGAAGCTGCCAAGAAGTAGTACCAAGGAAGATTTTTTCTCTTTTCGCCAATTGATGACGCTCAGCAAATAGTTGTAAATGACGATCAAGGAGCCTGGCAAAAGGAAAAAAAGGGATGCACCCAATTGGCAGAAATATGCAATTTGTTCATTCGAAATCTGGTTTTGCATTGCAATCATTTACCAAAATGCGGAAACAAAAAGAGGCCATTCAACAATTTCAAACGTCGAAAAAAAGGTTCAGCAACTGATACATGTCCTGATTCATTTCGCCCAGTCTACATCATTAAATATTTCATTGCCAACTTCGCCACCGCCAATAACCCATGGGGTTGGCGGGTTTGGGTGGAGGGAATCATTCAAAGGGCTGTTTTGGCAGGGGATCGAAAGCAAGCCCGAATAGCTTGCAGCGTTCCTCCAGACTGCGGGCTTGGGACCATTGCTTGTTGTTAGCGAGTTTGTCACGTAGGTCTTTGGCGATTGAAATTATCCAACTGGTCAGCAATCTGGCACGGCCAGGGACTACCAACGCGGCTTCGCCGAATACCTGGCCAAAATCAGCATCAAGGCTGACCGCCCGTCGGGGAAGTTGCCATCCACCCGGGTGCGCCTTTTTGAGTTTCTGACCCCAGCCAGCCGGGGTAATATTCACAAGTGTTTCCATGGTGGGAGAAAATCCCCAAATACCCTGCTTCAGGTTAATCAGGGCTGATACTCATCGATTTTTCCAGTAAAAACCAATCCTGCAGCGCGCCACGCCTCTCCGCCATCCAAATGCCGGGCCGGTAAAAAATCTCAAATCAATTGCGTAAAACCTCATGGACGGGCATTCCAAGGCCCCTTATCCTCATTATGGTGCGTCCAGTGAACATTTTTCGGGTCGTGCGGGCCTCCCGGGGCTGGAAGCGTCCCGGTTCAACGCAAAATATTCGGTTGCGTTCGGCGCCTATGATTTTTTCCTGTTCGGTTTCCAAGGAGCGGCCTGTCATGGCAAAGAAATTCAGGGTGGCGATGGTGGGCTTGGGCTTTGGCGCCGAATTCATCCCCATCTACCAGCGCCATCCCCTCGGCAGCGTCGAGGCGATCTGCCGCCGCAACGAGCAGGAACTCAACGCTGTCGGCGACAAGTTCGGCATAGCCAAGCGCTACACCCAATACGAGCAGGTCCTGGCGGACAAAGACATCGACTTCGTCCACATCAACTCGCCCATCCCCGACCACGGCTGGATGTCCATCGAGGCCCTGAAGGCCGGCAAGCACGTCATGTGCACTGTCCCCATGTCCACCTCCATCGAAGAGTGCGAGAAGATCTGCCAGTTGGTGCAGGACACCGGCCTAAAATACATGATGGCCGAAACCGTCGTCTACAGCCGCGAGTTCCTCTTCATCAAGGACATGTACACCAAGGGCGAACTGGGCAAGATCCAGTACATGGCCGCCTCCCACCCGCAGGACATGGACGGTTGGCCCGAGTACTGGGAACGCATGATCCCCATGCACTATGCCACCCATGTCGTCAGCCCGGTCCTGGGCCTGGTCAACGGCGTGGCCGAGTATGTCAGTTGCTTCGGCTCCGGCACCATCCGCGAGGATCTGGCCAAGAAATCCGGCAACAAGCACGCCGTCGAGTCTTGCCACATCAAGATCAAAGACTCCGACATCAGCGCGCACATCTGGCGCTTCCTGTTCGACACCGCGCGCCAGTACCGCGAAAGCTTCGATGTCTACGGCACCAAGAAAAGCTTCGAGTGGGCGCTGGTTGAGGGTGAGCCCCATGTCATGCACACAGCCAAGAAGCCCGAGCACGAGATCGCCAGCAAGGTTGAGGTGCCCGATTTCGCCCACCTGCTGCCCGAACCCATCCGCATGTTCACCCAGTCCATCCAAGATGCCGACCACCTCTCGTTCATCCAGGGCGGCGGCCACGGCGGCTCCCACCCCCACATGGTGAATGAGTTCCTCAATTCCTTGGCCGAAAACCGCGATCCATGGCCCAACGCAGTCCAGTCTGCCAACTGGACCTGCGTCGGCATCTGCGCCCACCAGTCTACCGAGCAGGGCGGCAAGATCGTTCACCTGCCCAAGTTCACCCAGGCCTAGTTTCCTACGGGTGACTGTGTTGGCCACCGGCACCCCTTTCCCTCTCCAGGTTCAAGAAATTTCAGGAGCGTTTCGATGAGTCATTTCCCCAACATCGGCAAAATCCAGTACGAAGGTCCCACCAGCAAGAACCCTCTTGCGTTTCGCCACTACAACCCCGAGGAGGTGGTGGAAGGCAAGAAGATGAAGGATCTCCTGCGCTTCACCGTCTGCTACTGGCACACCTTCCGCGGCACCGGCAGCGACCCGTTCGGTCCCGGCACGCTGCTCCGTCCCTGGGATGATGGTTCCGAATCGGTCGAAAACGCAGTCAAGCGCGTCGATGTCGCCTTTGAATTCATCGAGAAGCTCGGCTGCCCCTTCTACGCCTTCCACGACCGCGATGTGGCGCCCGAGGGCAAGACCCTGGCCGAGTCGAACAAGAACCTCGACGCGGTGGCCAAGGCCCTCAAGGCTGCTCAACAACGCACCGGCATCAAGCTTCTGTGGGGCACCGCCAACCTGTTTTCCCACCCGCGCTTCATGCACGGCGCCGCCACAAGCTGCAACGCCGATGTCTTCGCCCATTCTGCCGCCCAGGTGAAGAAGGCGCTCGAGGTCACCCATGAGCTAGGTGGTGAGAACTATGTCTTCTGGGGCGGCCGCGAGGGCTACCACAACCTGTTCAACACCAACATGAAGCGCGAGCTGGACCATCTGGCCATGTTCATGCACATGGCAGTGGATCACGCCAAAAAGATCGGTTTCAAGGGCCAGTTCCTCTTCGAACCCAAGCCCAAGGAACCCACCAAGCACCAGTACGACTTCGATGTCGCCGCGTGTCTCAACTTCTGCCGGCAGTACGGCCTGATGGATCATGTGAAAATGAACATCGAGACCAACCATGCCACCCTGGCCGGCCACACCATGATGCACGAGCTGGAATACGCGCGTATCCAAGGCTCGCTGGGCAGCATCGACGCCAACACCGGCGACCCGCTCTTGGGTTGGGACACTGACCAGTTCCCCACCGATATCTATCTCACCTCCCAGTGCATGCTCGTCATTCTCGAGCAGGGCGGTATCGCTCCTGGCGGTGTGAACTTCGATGCCAAGGTGCGCCGTGAAAGCTTCGAGCCGCTCGACCTGTTCCATGCCCACATTGGCGGCATGGACGCCTTCGCCCGTGGCGCCAAGATCGCGGCCGCCATCCGCAAAGACGGCGTGCTGAAAGATTTCCTTAAAAACCGTTACCGCTCCTATGATTCAGGTGTGGGTGCCGAAATTGAGGCGGGTAAGGCGAGCTTCGAATCGCTCGACAAATATGTTTTGGGCAAGGCCGCCCTCGAGCCTAACGAGTCGGGCCGCCAGGAAATGCTGGAGAATATTATTAACCAGTACATCTAGCCCACCGCCTGGGTCACCCTCCACCTAACTGGAGGGTGCCCAGCGCAAACTTGGGAAGGCTCGCTTTCCCCGTGCCAAGCCCGGATCGTTACCGGCCGGGCGCTAGGTTCAAAGGGTTGGTTCAAGTCCTGTCGAGGTGGATCATGTTCCTCTCCATGCTGCTCTCCGTTCTCACTTTCGGCCCAAGTGCTGAGCCCGCTGCTACAAAACCCGTGCGGGTTTTATTCTTGGGCGACAACGGCCATCACCAACCCTCACTGCGCTACAGGCAATTGTCCTCGGCATGGGCTAGGGAGCCTGTTCGTCTCGAATACACCGAAGATCTCAAGGTTTTAAACCCTGAAACCTTGGCAAAGTACGATGCGCTGATGGTCTATGCCAACCACCCTAAAATTGAGCCCGAACAGGAAAAGGCCTTGGTTGACTTCGTGCGCTCGGGCAAAGGCTTTGTGCCGGTGCATTGCGCCTCGTACTGCTTTCTCAATTCCCCAGAGTACATTCGCTTGGTGGGAGCCCAATTCCAACGCCACGGCACCGGCACTTTCACCACCATCGCCAAAGAACCAGGCCACCCCATATTGAAAGGTCTAAAGCCTTTTGAGAGCTGGGATGAAACCTATGTGCACCACAAGCACAACCCCGAAGGCCGTACGGTTCTGGAAACACGCAAGGAAGGTTCGGGTGAAGAACCGTGGACTTGGGTTCGCCAAGAGGGCAAAGGGCGCGTTTTCTACACCGCTTGGGGCCATGATGAGCGCACCTTCGGTAACCCCGCCTTTCACAAACTACTGCAGCGCGGCCTGTACTGGGCGGTTAGCCGTGACCCGGAATCGGCGGGAAGCTACCGTGGCGCCCCCGAAATGACCAAGATCGCCAAAGACCTCCCTCCCTTTGAATACCAAGCCGCAAAGGTGCCTTTTTACGATCCCGACCGCCGCAGCGGCGGCAAGGACACCCTTGGGCAGATGCAAAAGCCTCTCGATACCCCCCAGTCCATGCGGCATATTTCCAATCCGGCTAATCTTGAACTCAAGTTGTTCGCCACTGAACCGATGATCGACGGCAAGCCAATCGCCCTCAACTGGGACGAGCGCGGCCGCCTCTGGGTCGCTGAAACGGTTGATTACCCCAACGAGAAAAGGCCACCCGGCCAAGGCCGCGATCGCATCCGCATTCTCGAAGATACCGATGGCGACGGCATGGCCGACAAATCAACTGTCTTCGCTGATAAGCTGTCCATCCCCACTAGCATGATCTTCGTCAAAGGCGGCCTGCTGGTGCATCAGGCACCCGAGACCCTGTTGCTGCTCGATACCAATGGTGACGATGTCGCAGACGAGCGTAAGGTCCTTTTCACCGGCTGGAACGCCGGCGACACCCACGCTGGCCCCAGCAACCTCAATTACGGCCTCGACAACTGGATCTATTTCATGGTCGGCTATTCAGGATTCCGCGGCACCGTTGGGGGCGAGAGCCTTGATTTTCGCACCGGATTCGTCCGCATGAAACCCGATGCTTCCAAGGTCGAGTTCCTCCGCAACACCAACAACAACTCATGGGGCATCGGCCTGTCCGAAGAGGGTATCCTGTTCGGCTCCACGGCCAATGGTAATCCCAGCGAGTACATGCCTATCCCCAACCGCTATTACGAGGCGGTGCGCGGCTGGTCTTCCACGGTACTCCGCGGCATCGCTGGCAATCCCAAGTTTGGCAACATCACCGACAAGATTCGCCAGGTCGATTGGCACGGTGGCTTCACAGCCGCGGCAGGCCACGCCCTCTACACCGCGCGCAATTATCCCAAGGAGTATTGGAACCGCACAGCTTTTGTGGCGGAACCAACAGGTCACCTTTTGTCCACTTTCGAGATCCAGCCCGAAGGGGCCAACTTCCGCTCCCGTCCCTCCTGGAACCTCCTCGCTAGCGACGATGAGTGGGTTGCCCCAATCGTTGGCGAAGTCGGGCCTGATGGCAATGTCTGGGTCATCGATTGGTACAACTACATCGTCCAGCACAACCCCACACCCGCTGGTTTCTCCACGGGCAAAGGTAATGCCTACGAGATTCCCCTGCGCGACAAAACCCACGGCCGCATCTACCGGTTGGTTGCCAAGGAAAACCCGGGCGACCTGAAATTCACCCTCAAAGACGCCACACCCGAAAAGCTGGTGGCCACGCTGCGAAACACCAACCTGTTCTGGCGTCGCCATGCCCAACGCTTGCTGGTCGATCGCGGCCAGAAAGATGTGGTTCCTGCCCTGTTGGATATTTTGGCGACCCCCAAGGTGGATGAAATTGGTTTGGATGTGGGCGCCATGCACGCGATCTGGACTCTCCACGGCTTGGGAGCCCTAGGCGATGAAAAGGTGGCATTGGCCATCACCGCTGCCCTCAAGCACAGTGCCGCCGGTGTCCGCCGCAACGCCGCTTTGGCATTGCCCGAAACAGCCGAGGCGGCAACGGCCATCATTGAGGCCGGCCTAACTGCCGATACCGATGCCCAAGTTCGTTTGGCGGCTTTTCTTGCCTTGGCAGATCGCCCCGCCAGCCCCAAGGCTCCCGAGGCTCTCGCCAAAGCCTTGGCTGATTCTGCCATCACAGGAGATTCTTGGCTGCCCGATGCGGTCACAGCCGCTGCGGCTCGCCAAGAAGGCGGCTTCCTTGGCATGTGGCTAGCACAACCAGGAGAGCCCAATGCCACTTCCAAAAAGGTGGCCGGCGTGGTTGCCGAGCATGTTGCCCGTGGCAAGTCTGCCGACCGTGCTAACGAATTGATCCAAGCCCTGGCATCGGCCAACCCTGACCGCGCGACCGTGGTCCTCAAGGGGCTGGTCAAGGGCTGGCCTGAAGGTAAAGTGGCCGTGAACGCCGAGAGCGAAAAAGCACTCGAAACCCTGCTAGCGAAATTGCCAGGCGAAGCCCGGGGCGATCTGATCCGCTTGGGTGACCGTTGGCAGGTTGAAAGACTGCTGAAACAAACAGCGAAGCTTGTTCAAGACCTGATGAAAACCATCCAGGACCCCAAGGCTCCAGAAACAGCCCGTATCGCCGCCGCTTTGCAGGCGGTTGACTTTGGCAAGAAGGATGCGGCCTTGGCAAAAACCTTGCTGGGCCTTATCACCCCGCAAACCTCACCCGATTTTGCCAGCGGGCTGATGGAAGCCTTGGGCAAGTCGGACGCCCAAGTGGGCAACGAAATTATCACTGCCATGTCTGGCTGGAGCCCGTCTGGGCGCAACCAGGCGCTGCGCCTTCTGGCCCAGCGTACGGCATGGACCCCAGCGCTGCTGGATGCCTGTGAAAAAGGCTTGGTACGCCTGACCGATTTGCCTCTGGATCAGCAGCGCTCCATGGCCGACCATCCCGATCGCAAGATTGCGGGCCGTGCCCGGACATTGTTGGAGTCGGGTGGTAGCCTTCCCAGCGCCGACCGCCAGAAAGTGATCCACCAACTCGAAGGCGTTACCAAAAAGGCCGGCGATGTGCCCCATGGCAAAGCAGTCTACCTTCAGCATTGCGCCAAGTGCCATTTGCATAACGGCGTCACCGGCCCTGGTGTTCCCCCTGGTGGCATCGGGCCTGAGCTTTCCGGCATGGCCGCTCATCCCAAAGAAGAATTGCTCATCCATATCATGGATCCAAGCCGTGGCGTGGAAGGCAACTTCAGGGCCTGGACGGTGGTCACCACCCGTGGGCAGATCATCAACGGCCTGATGAATTCCGAGACCAAGACCTCTCTTGAACTAGTTGATGCCGAGGGCAAGAAATATGTCCTAAACCGGTCAGACATTGAGGAAATCAGCGTCTCCGCCAAGTCGCTCATGCCTGAGGGTTTTGAGAAGCAGATCAACGAGAAGGACCTTTCCGACCTGCTTGAGTTCATGACCCAGCGTGGCAAGTTCTTGGCACTGCCGCTCGACAAGGTGGCAACCGTCGCAACCGACCGCGGCATGTTCTTCGGCCCAGAGTCCGAAGGCGACCGCATGATTTTCGATGACTGGAAACCGAAGACCTTCGCTGGCGTTCCCTTTGCCCTGATTGACCCCAAGGGTGGCACCAAGCCCAATGCGATCATGCTGTTTGGCACCAACGGCGTCACGCCGCCCAAAATGCCCAAGCAGGTTTCCATGACGGTGGGTGGGAATGTTCGTGCTATCCATTTGCTTTCAGGAGTGGGTGGCTGGAATTACCCCGCCATTCCCAAAGGTTCCACCAGCATGATCGTCCGCTTGGTTTACGAAGACGGCAGCAAGGAAGATCACCCTCTCAAAAACGGTGAACACTTCTCCGATTACATTCGCCGGGTGGATGTGCCTGACTCCAAGTTCGCTTTTGACTTGCAGGGCAAGCAGATCCGTTACCTGAGCGTGGTGCCCAAAAAGCAGGCCCCGCTCAAGGCCATAGAGTTCGTCAAGGGGCGTGATATCAGCGCTCCAGTGGTGATGGCTGTGACGATTGAAAGCCCCTGATCCAACCCAGGTTGAGTCTCCATCAAAAAAGGCTGGTCCGGGGTTTACCCCGGACCAGCCTTTTAAGTTGAGTCAGCGGCCTGATATCAACTAACTTTCACACCTTTCCAGAATGCGACATAACCGGCAATACGCTTGGCGGATTCTTTCGGATTCACATAGCACCATGCTGCGTCAGTGTTCTTTTTGCCGGCTACCTCAATGTGGTAGTAGTTGGCCATACCCTTGGCATTGCAGGTCGTGGTGGTTGGGCTTTGCTTAAAAAATTCCATTTTCAAGGCTTTGGCTGGGAAATAATGGTTCCCTTCTACCACAATCGTTTCATCCGACTCAGCGACGATTGACCCGTTCCAGACCGCTTGCACCAGCGAGGTTTTGGATTCGGTGGCCATGTGGAGTGCTCCATGTGGTAATTAAGGGCCAAAAACTTATCTTATCAGATGGAGCGGATTAATTGCAGTCAGGTGAGGGTTTTAGGTTGTTTTGCCAACAGACAGGCATAAAACAGCAAACCATTGGCGGGAATCGGTCAGTATTCGGGCCGCCTGCAATCCGAGGTTTTCACATCGCGCAACCAGTTCTGCCAAATCCTGCTTGTACGAGTTCTCGGTGTGAATGGTTTCTCCGACTTCCAGCTGGAAACTATGCCCGCCTAGGCTGATGGTTTGTGCCACCAGACTGACCAAGTGCATTTCCACCCGGCCTAAGTCGTCGATGTAGAAGGCCCGGTGGGCAAACTGCTCAGGATTCACCTCGGCTGCCAATTCGTCGCGCAGCCGGTGAAGCAGGTTTTTGTTGAATGCAGCCGTGACCCCTTGGGCATCGTCGTAAGCTGGCACCAGGATGGCGGGATCTTTGCGCAGATCCACACCCAGAATGATGCCACCGCCTTGGCCTGCCAATTGAGCGAAGCTTGCCAGCAACCGGTCGGCCTCGTGCGGTTCAAAGTTCCCCAGAGTTGATCCAGGGAAAAACACCACCCTGCGGTCAGAGGCAACATGGGGCAGCGAAATGCCGGTGGTGAAATCAGCACAAACAGGTAGCACATTCAGCCCGGGCTGTTCTAGGCGCAATTCATGGGCTGCATGGTGCAGGTGGCTGCCCGACACATCGACAGGGATAAATCCGGCGGGCGATTGCAAATTTTTTAGCAACAAACGCACCTTGGCCAGGTTGCCGGCACCCGGTTCCACCAGCAGGCAATTAGGGCCGCAGAAGTCTGCCAACTCCATGGCATGCGCGGTGAGCAGACCCATCTCGGTTCTGGTGGGGTAATACTCTGGCAGTCGCATGATCTGCTCGAACAACTCCGAGCCTCTTTCGTCGTAAAAGTATTTTGGGGAGGTTTGTTTGGGCGATTTGGACAGCCCGGCGACCATGTCTGCAAGGAAGGTGGATGTAATATTATCCGCCGCACCATCTGCAGGGCGATTCAGGGCGGGAATTTTGGTCACGCGAGCCAACGACGGGGCTGGTGTGATGAGGGGTTTGAGGCATAAAGTCATGGTTGCGAATCCTTGGCCAATCTTAGGCCGGTGTACTGCCACCTCGCTTCGGGTGGGAAAAAGTTTCTGTAGGTGGGGCGGCTGTGTTGCAGGGGATTTGAAGGGGTCACGCAGGAGGCGCCTCTCAGCACCATTTGGTTGCACATGAATTTGCCGTTGTATTCGCCCAAAGCGCCGGCAGCTGGCTTAAAACCCGGGTAAGCAGTGTATGGGCTGGATGTCCATTCCCAGACCTGGCCGGGGTGACCTGAGTGGCCCGAAGGGTGGAGCGAATGCGTGCGGGATTGGGGCAAAGATTCTCCGCAGGCAGTTTCCCATTCGGTCTCGGTGGGAAGACGAGCTTCCGACCAGCGGGCAAAAGCGTCGGCCTCGAAAAAGCTGATGTGAAAAACGGGCTCATCGAGGGCGACAGGGCGAAAGCCCTGCAAGGTGAAATGCCACCACTGGCCATCGCGTAATTCCCAGTACAGCGGGCTTGTCCAATGGTGTGCCTTGCGGCAAGCCCATCCGTCTGAAAGCCACCAGTCGGGGCGTTCATATCCGCCGGCCCGCATGAAAGCGAGGTAATCGGCGCAGTTCACCGGCCGGTTCGCGATGCGAAATGGCTGGACGAATTGCTGATGTCTGGGGCCTTCGTTGTCAAAGGCGAAGGATTTTCCATCATGCCCTACCCAGACCAATCCTCCAGCATGGTCAATCCAATGGTGCAGGCTGTTATTATGGGCAGTTTGATGGGATGGATGGCTTGAATGGTAAACAGGGCAAAGCGGATTTTGGGCGAAGGCATGCTTTAGGTCGGTGAGAAGGAGCTCTTGGTGCTGCTGCTCGTGATGCAGGCCCAACTCCAACACGGGCAAAATTGTCTCCAAGGTGTCAGAACCAATTGTGTCGAGAAGGGAGGCCACCCGTTGATTCACGGAGGCCCTGTATTGGCGTACCTCCTGGATCGTAGGGCGGGAAAGCTGGCCTCTGGACTGGCGGGGCCAGCGAGGGCCTTCCGCCTCGTAGTAGGAATTGAAAAGGAAGTTGAAAAGCGGATGGTGGGCTTGGAAGTTTTGTTCGTGTTGCTTGAGGACAAAAGCTTCAAAAAACCAAGTGGTATGGGCCAGGTGCCATTTGGGCGGACTGCAGTCAGGCATAGATTGCAGTTGATAGTCTTCTGTTTCAAGAGAATGACACAACTGTTCTGACTGGTTACGGACGCCTTTGAAAAGGTTCAGCAAATTTCCGCGATCATCGGCCCGGGTCTTTGGGTGGCTTGCAGGATGAATGGTCATTGCAAGCCCTTTGGATGATTTTGCAGTTAAGTAACGGGGTGCACGCCATTTGGCTTGCTTGCAATTATTAGGCGATTGGGGGCAACCCAATTTTTTCATAGCGAAAATATTGGTTTTGGAACTGTGAAAACAGCCATTTTTCTGGCGGAAGTCGGGGAAGACCCCGGCAATTTAGGTTGAAACGGTAAAACAGGGCTGAACCGCCGAAAAAGTACGCGTCAGATGCCGATAGAGAAAAAGAAGACAAAAAGGGCCTTCCCAAACAGGGCTGGCGTGCTTTGGCTTCGCCCATCATCATAAACTTGGTGTAGTTAGTGATGTATATTAAAAAGCAGTGTTCCTCATTTGTTGGGCGAGCGCGAAGGTAACCATGAACCACTACCAACAGCTCGAGGCTGAAGCTATCGAGATTATGCGCGAGGCCGTGGCAGGCGCGCGCAAGCCGGTGATGATGTACTCCATCGGCAAAGATTCGTCTGTGATGCTTCATCTGGCACGCAAGGCGTTCTATCCTGCCCCGCCGCCTTTTCCGCTGCTGCATGTTGACACCACCTGGAAATTCCAGGCCATGTATGCGCACCGGGAGCGGATGGTCAGGGAATCTGGCATGGAGCTGTTGGTTCACACCAACCCGGAGGGCCTGAAGGCGGGGGTGAACCCCTTCACCCATGGCTCTAGTTACCACACGGATGTCATGAAAACCCAGGCGCTGCGTCAGGCGCTTGATCACCATGGCTTTGATGTGGTTTTTGGCGGGGCACGGCGCGACGAGGAAAAGTCGCGTGCCAAGGAGCGGATTTTCTCGTTTCGCTCCGCGGGCCACCGCTGGGACCCCAAGGCCCAGCGCCCTGAGCTTTGGAACCTTTACAACACCCGCACGCGGCCGGAAGAGACCATTCGGGTCTTCCCGCTGTCGAACTGGACCGAGCTGGATATTTGGCAATATTTGCATGTCGAGAAGATCCCTATCGTTCCTCTTTACTTTGCCGGCGAGCGTCCGGTGGTGAAGCGGGGCGGCATGTGGATCATGGTGGATGACGACCGCATGCCTTTGGAGCCGGGCGAAAAGCCCGAGATGCGTCAGGTGCGATTCCGCACGCTGGGTTGCTATCCGCTCACTGCCGCCATCGAAAGCCCGGCCACAACGATGGAAGAAATCATTGCGGAGACGTTCAACACCGTCAGCTCGGAACGCCAGGGGCGCCTGATTGATAGCGACACCCCCGGCTCGATGGAAAAGAAAAAGCAGGAAGGGTACTTCTAATGGGCGAGTTGCACGCGAAAAACATCGTCGAATACCTGGAAGAACAGCGCCACAAGGAGACTCTTCGATTCATCACCTGTGGCAGCGTGGATGATGGCAAAAGCTCGCTGATTGGGCGGCTTTTGTACGAATCGAAGTGTATTTTTGATGACCAGCTCAAAGCGCTTGAAAGCGATTCGAAGCGTTATGGGACCCAGGGGGAGAAGATTGATTTCGCCCTGTTGGTGGATGGGTTGGAGGCGGAGCGTGAGCAGGGCATCACCATTGATGTGGCCTACCGGTTTTTTGCGACAGACCGCCGACGGTATATTGTGGCCGACACGCCTGGGCATGAGCAGTACACGCGCAACATGGCGACAGGTGCCTCCACGGCCCAGTTGGCGATCTTGTTGATCGATTCGCGGATGGGGATTTTGCCGCAGACACGGCGGCATCACCGCATCGTGACCATGATGGGAATTCGCCATATTGTTCTGGCTGTGAACAAAATGGATCTTGTGAACCATGATGAGGCGGTGTTCAAAAAGATCGAGGGTGAATACCGCGAGTTTGCCCGTGAGGCGAACCTGACCACCTTGCAGGCGATTCCACTTGCCGCGATCCATGGCGACAATGTGATGAAGGCCAGTGCGAACATGCGCTGGTACCAGGGGCCCACCCTGTTTGAGCATCTTGACACCGTGGATGTGAGCTTTAAGGCGACGCGGGAAGCATTTCGGTTGCCAGTGCAGTGGGTGAACCGGCCCCATTTGAACTACCGCGGATTTGCCGGGCGCATAGCCGAGGGTAAAGTTCGCCCGGGCGACAATGTGCGGGTGTTGCCATCTGGACGCACCACGACAGTCAAGTCGATTGATTTCTTTGACCAGCAGTTGGCTGAAGCAGCGGAGGGGGCATCGATCACGCTGACGCTGAATGAGGAGGTGGATGTCAGCCGGGGCGACCTGATCGTGGCAGCTGAATCGCCTCCTGAAGTGGCTGACCAATTTCAGGTGCGGATTCTGTGGATGGCTGAGGAGGCGATGGTTCCGGGGCGGTCGTATTGGCTGAAGATGCACACGAAGGAAGTGACCACTTCGGTGATGGAAATCAAGTACCGCGAAGATGTGAACACGGGGGCACATTTGGCCGCGAAGGTTCTTCACCTGAACGAAATAGCGGTCGCTACGCTTTCGACCAGCCACCCTGTGGCGTTTGAGCCTTATAGCACCAACCGGGCTTTGGGCGGATTCATCCTGATTGACAAGCTGACTTGTGGCACTGTTGGTGCCGGTATGGTCGAGTTTGCCCTTCGTCGGGCCAGCAATGTGCATTGGCAGGCGCTTGAAGTGAACAAGGGCCAGCGGGCGCTGATCAAGCACCAAACACCGCGCTGCGTGTGGTTCACCGGTCTTTCGGGGTCGGGCAAATCGACAGTGGCGAACCTTTTGGAAAAGCGATTGCATGCGGAGGGGCGGCACACTTACCTGCTGGATGGTGACAATGTGCGTCATGGCTTGAACCGTGACTTGGGTTTCACCGAGGCCGACCGGGTTGAGAACCTGCGTCGTGTTGGTGAGGTTGCCAAATTGATGGTGGAAGCTGGGTTGATCGTGCTGGTGAGTTTCATCTCGCCCTTCAAGGCGGAGCGCCGGGCAGCGCGGGAGCTTTTTGGGGAAGGTGAATTCGTTGAGGTGCATGTGAGCACGCCTCTGGCGGAATGTGAAAAGCGGGATGTGAAGGGTCTTTATGCCAAAGCCCGAAAGGGTGAGCTGAAGAACTTCACGGGCATTGACAGCCCCTATGAGGCCCCGGAGCACGCCGAGCTGACCATCGACACAAGCAAGCAGTCGCCAGAGGAATGCGCCTTGGCCGTGTTGCGACTGGTGGAGGGCCGCTAGGGTGATTCCGGAGGGCCAGGCGTGGGCAAATCCCAAGAATGGTTTTTTGAGGAATTGACCCTCCCTCCAGATTTTTCTTTTGGGTCTGTCCGCCTGAAGGGCGCGAACACTCTGCCCCTCACCGACGGTTTCATCAACCTGGATCCTGGTGTAGCCACGCTACGCCTCAGCGCGGAATGCGCCTCCCCTTGGAATGGCATGTCCATGGTGGTCCTTTACATGTTCCAGTTGCCCAAAGGGCAAAAGGAATTGGAACGCCTTCTCGAATGGTTTGCGAAGGAAAGACTGAAAAAGCCCAGGTTGCCCGAAAAAGTCCCTTTTGACGCCGATATGCTCTCCCTGAAGGGAGTCCCTCAGGACTGGGAGCATGATTGGTTCGCGGCTTCTTCCCGTAGCCTTTTCCATCTGTACCGGTCCAAAAAAACAGCGGTGTTGCTCCGCTATTTCGCTGAAAAGGGAACCATGCTGGACAACCCCTTTTTCCAGGGGGTCTATCAGGGCCTAGTGTTTTCAGAAAAACAGTGGGTCACTGCTTTCCCCGAATTGACCCTTAAGAAATCCGTGACCAGGGCCGTCGCGAAAAAAGCCCCCAAGGCCTTGCTCAATGAGGTTTCCGAGGCGGTCCAGCGCGCCTTGGAGGCCTTGGCCCTGAAGCCGACCCTCAGGCCAGCCAGCGTGGCTGAATGCATCGCCAACCGCATCGATGAAGCCAGAAGTCCGGGAAAGGGCAAAGGGAAAAAAGCGCCAAACCTCGATGATTTGGCGATTGATTTGGGCGCCTTGTGGGGTGAAACACTCTGCCGGGCGTGTGGTTGGCAGTGGATGGAGGTCCAAGATCCCGATGGCCCCTTCCTCACAAATGTCTGCAGCCCGGACAAGGCCTTCCGCGTCAATCCCATCGCCAAGGTCTATTCCCTCTTGAACGACAGAAGGCTTCCGAACAACACCGCGCTTCTCTTCAACATGATTGAGGCCGAAGCCTTGCCGCAATCGGTTGCCGGCGCCCTGATGCCTTTGAATTGAGGGGTGGTTGGGATTCCATTTATTGATTCAAAAAGGCCAACTGTTCCACACGGGCTAGCGGCAGGGCTTCCACCTTGTCATGGACCGGGAATTGTTTTTCTCCCGGATGCACGATCCAGGCTTTTTCGATTTGGAGATCATCTAGGGCGGTTTTTAGGGACTTGGTCGTTCCCGGTTTATTCGTGAGTTTGAACTCGAAACCGTAGGCCTTACCCCCCCTGAAAAGCAACAAATCCAGTTCTGCCCCCTGGTGGGTTCCCCAAAACCAGGAATCCTCTCTGCCGGTGACAGCCAGCACCTGGTCCAGGGCAAACCCTTCCCAGGACGCGCCCGCTTTCGGGTGGGAAAGTAATTCTTCCTGATTGCGGATTCCTAACAAACCATGCAAAAGACCCGAATCCCTCAGGTAAACTTTGGGTGATTTGATTTGCCGTTTGCCAATATTGCTGTGCCAGGGTTGTAGTTTGTTCGCCACATATGTTCCGCAGAGGATGTCCAGATACCTCCGGGCGGTCGGTTCGGTGGCACCCAGGGATCGGGCCAGTTCTGAGGCATTCCAGATTTGACCGTGGTAATGGGCAACCATGGTCCAAAACCTGCGCAGGGTCTCGGCTGGGGTACTAAATCCCAATTGGGGAATGTCCTGCTCCAGGAAAGTCCGGATGAAATTGCCGCGCCAACGAAAGCTGGTTAGGTTGCTGGAGGCCAGGAATGATCGGGGAAAACCACCCCGAAGCCATAGGGCTCTGAAGTTCCCCGTTCCCACCTCGGACAAGCTGAATCCCCCCAGGTCCACGAATCCCACTCGGCCTGCCAGACTTTCGGAAACGCCCTGCACAATGGTCGGTGAGGCGCTGCCCAAAAGGAGAAATCGTGCCGAATGGGCCCGACGGTCGGCAAGCGGACGCAGGCTGGCAAAGAGCTCGGGAAGGCGCTGAACCTCGTCAATCACCACCAGCCCGGTCAGGCTTCTCAACACCAGTTCCGGATTCCCCAACGCCGTCAAGTCTTCTGCGCTTTCCAGATCAAACCAGTGGGTGCTTTGGCCTTTTGCCCTGTACGCGTCATGAAGTTCCCGGGCCAGCGTGCTTTTGCCGCACTGCCGTGGACCAAGAAGGGCGCAAATTGGGTTTTCCCGGAGAGTGGTTTCAAGGGTCTCTAGGGCGGTCTTACGCTCGATCATATTCCTATTTTATCCATGAAAATTGAAAGGTCAACTTTCAAATTTCATGGATAAAAGGCCCCAGCTGGACGCCAGGTGGTACCAAAACCCTTGCAATTCTAGGGAAATACCTCAGTCTGAAGGGATTCGACACCCTTGGTTGGTCAGGGATCATCCCTATGGCACGCTTCTGGCCCCTTCTGGTCCTGCTTGGTTCCATCTTGGTTTCCGGCCTTACCAACCCTTCGCTGCGCGCCGACGATGCCCCGCCCATCCGCGTGATGAGCTTCAACATCCGTTATGGCACGGCCAATGACGGGGAGAACTCCTGGACAAAGCGCCGGGATTTTCTGGTCGAAACCATTCGCCAGTTTGAACCGGACCTGTTGGGCACGCAGGAGACCCTCGCTGATCAGAAGGATTTTTTGGCAGAAAAGCTTGCCGGGTACGAGGCCCATGGGGTGGGGCGGGATGATGGCAAACTGAAAGGCGAGATGGCTGCCCTGTTTTTCAGGAGGGACCGGTTTGAGAAAATCGCGGGTGGGCACTTTTGGCTGAGCGAGTCGCCGGACACTGTGGGGAAGAAGGGTTGGGATGCGGCGCTGCCCAGAATTGTGAGTTGGGTGAAGCTGAAGGAGTCCAAGGCCCCCGATGAGTTGCCTTTGCTGTTTCTTAACACGCACTTCGACCATATGGGAGTGAAGGCTCGCGAGGAATCGGCCCGGCTGATTCGCAGCAAGATAACCGAATTGGGACAGGGGTGCAGGGTTGTGGTGACTGGGGACTTTAACGCCGGGGAGGGTAGCAAGCCTTATCTGGCGCTGTTCGGCATGGAGGGGAAGATTGTCAGTCCGGTGAAGGATACGCTGCGGGCGTACAGGCCGACTCGGGGTAAGAAAGAAGGGACCTTCACCGCCTTTAGGGCAGCCAATCAGGAGGGTGAGCGCATTGACTGGATTGGATGCTCGCAGCATTTTGATGTACGGACGGCAGGGATTTATCGCACCCAAAAAGAGGGGACAACTCCTTCGGATCATTTTGCCGTGACGGCGGTTTTGCGGGCCAAAGGGAAGCCTGGGGAAAAGCGGACCTTGCGGGTGTTGTGCTACAACATTCACCATGGCCGGGGTACCGACGACAAGGTGGACCTGCCGCGATTGGCCAAGGTGATTGGGAGTGTTGATGCGGATGTGGTGGCATTGCAGGAAGTGGATAACAAGACCAAGCGGACAGGCGGGGTGGACCAGACCGCGGAGTTGGCCCGTTTGACCGAGCTGAACGGACTGTTTGGGCGCCAGATTGATTTTCAGGGTGGCACTTATGGGCAGGCGGTGTTGAGCCGGTTTGCGATTTCGGGCAGCAACATTCATGTGCTGCCTGGTGAGCCTGACCGTGAGACACGGATCGCCTTTGAAACCCGGATGGATATATATGGCAAGGACCATGCGTTTGTCAGCACGCATTTGCACCACCAGAGCCAAGAATTTCGGGTGCGGCAGGCGGAAAAAATCGTGGAGGTTTTTGGCAATGTGGGTGTGCCGGTGATTGTGGCTGGTGACCTGAATGCGTACCCCAACAGCGAGCCTTTGAAGGTATTCAAGAAGGAATGGGGCAGCGCCACCGGTGGCAAGGCGATAGCCACATTTCCGGCGCCAAAGCCTGTGAACCAAATTGACTACATTCTTTTCAAACCGAAGGGGAGTTTTTCCGTACAGCAGGTGAAGGTGCTGGATGAGCCTGTGGCTTCGGACCATCGGCCGATTTTGGCTGTATTGGAAGTTGCGGGTCAGTGATTTATTCAAGGAGAGTGGACGATGGCGAACGAGAAGGATGTGCTGTTTTTGTTGCCCCAGGCGTTTGCGGATGCCAAGCAGGGAAGCACAGACTTTTATTGCCCGGATTGCGTGACTGTGAATGGTTTGCTGGCTTACCACCCGCACCTGCGCGACCGGATTGAAGTGAAGGTGGCGCCCTTTACGCGACCCCGCTTGGAAGTGATTGCGGTGTTGGGGCCTGATCATCAGGGGTGCCCTGTGCTGGTGCTGGCAGAGGAGGCCCCACCTGAAAGCGCACCGGTACGGAGGTCGATCACCGGGAGGCAGTTTGTTGCCGGGGCGCTTGAAATAGGGGAGTATCTGGCGAGGAAGTATGGCACACCTGTGCCGCACCGTTAATTTTTGTGCAAGGTAGCCATGAAAACCCCGCTTGTTCCCATGCTGTTTGGTGCCTTGGCGGGTGGGATGGGT
>Ga0255132_1000310_pt1 | contig 19538 bp, 8 predicted proteins | sample Law_Law_RepA_8d_FD_188551 | JGI IMG/M metagenome (GOLD analysis project Ga0255132, IMG submission 188551) | Freshwater microbial communities from St. Lawrence River, New York, United States - Law_Law_RepA_8d | ecosystem: Environmental > Aquatic > Freshwater > River | place: USA: New York...
GGTGCATTGTGGCCCATGTAATTGCCAGCGTCGCGTGCGACACATGGAGTGGTTGATTGGGCAAACAGGCTTTGTTTTTAATGCTTTTGTCTGTTGATGACATGTTGGGGATGCTTGATTATCAAGAACGGTTTGGGATCGAATTCGTTTGCGCTGATGCTGAGTGGGAAATAGATTTTTGTTGCCAGGCTGGGTTTGGTGAATTTTGATTTATAGGTAAGTATAGACGTTGATTGGAATGAGGTGTATTGAGATGGGTTTCAAAGATTTTTCGAATAAAGGCTTGAAAATGCCTGCAAGCTCGAACATCGTTTGGGTTGTTGCATTTGTTTTTATTGGAGTTCTCTTTTTGCTATGGCATCGTGGGTGGATGCCGCTGTGGGTGCCCCTGGGGCATGTGGCCTCCAGCCTGTTGGCGTTCATCCTGTATTGGATCGATAAGGCCAAGGCGCGCAACAACCAATGGCGCATTTCGGAGAAAACCTTGCACCTTGTTGAGTTTTGCGGGGGTTGGCCGGGGGCGCTGATTGCCCAACAATGGTTGCGCCACAAGAATCAAAAGCCTGGGTATCAGGTGGCTTTTTGGTTGATTGTGTTGGTGAATGTTTCCCTTTTAAGCTTGTGGCTTTGGAAGGGGTATCCTGACCCTAAATTGTTCACATATTATTTGGGACTTGGGAAGGCACCGGGAGTTGATGGTTTTTAGTGATCTTTTACCCCAATTTTAACGTATAAACGGTGGGTGGCCCAATTACATGTCACCGGCCGCCCCTCAATATTAGGGGTTTTCACCATGATGGATAAAGCTCTTAGGCGGATGCATCAAAGACGGGCCAAGTTGCGTTCCCAGCGCCGGCTCAAAGTGCTTTTTGGTCCGAATCCTGAGTTTCTGACCAGCCGCGTCATTGGCATTCATGCCAAAACTCCCCGAGCCTGTTCTTGTTCCCTGTGTGGCAATCCCAGACGGTTTTTTCGTCAGGTGACGCGTCAGGAGAAGGTGGCCGCGTTACTGGATTAACCCCCAAAGGATGAAGACGCAGGTTCCATGATAAACCCTTGGCTGCCCCAAGGCATTGCCAAGGGCTATCATGAAAGACCCATTACTTGCGCAGGAAAAAGGCACCACGCACCGGGGCCGGCAATGGGCTATCGGCGCCTTTTACGCTCTTCCAAATGATCTCGTTGAAAACCAAGTCATCTGCGGCGTCTTCCACCGCAAGGTTAAGGGTCATGGATTTCTTGGCACCCCAGGCGGTGGCCTTGTTTTTCTCGTTGAGATCCACCCCAGGCTTCAGGGCCGTATAGGGGGTGGCATCGGGGGTGTTTTTGAAGGCGGCGTACATCGGCCGGGCGGCCGCGTCGAACTGGCTCATCGGCTTGAGGCCCAGAATCAGTTCCATGGTGCGCAGCATGCTGCTGGTCGAATACATGGTGCTGTCACGGCCCCGGCCCTTAGTGTACGGGCTCACGCACAGGGCGACGCTCCGGTGGGCATCCACATGGTCTGGCCCGTTTTGGACATCATCCTGGATCACGAACACTGCCATCTCCTTCCAAAACTTCGACTTGCTGAGGCCTTCGATCACCATACCCAGCGCCATGTCGTTGTCAGCCACCATCGAGGTGGGGGTGATGGAGCCCGGGCGTGTGCCGGCGGTGTGGTCGTTGGGAAGCCGGACAATGGTCAACTGGGGATATTCGCCTTTCTGCTCGAACTCGGCCAATTCCTTCAGGAACCGGTTGGCCCGGGTCACATCAGTGATGTCCAGGTTGTAGTTGGGGTAATACGGGTCAAAGTGCCCTTCCAGCGCCTTCACTTTCGCCTTGGACGGGCCGCCTGGGGCATCGCCGTCACCGATCCATTCGCCGTAGCTTCGGTAGGTGACGCCTGCCTCGGCGGCGCGGTCCCACAGGTATCCGCCGGCGGGCCGGGCGATGGGATCCTTGTTACCCTCGGCCGGGTAGAACCCGAACTTCTTCAGCGGGCTGCCGCGGTACGATTGGGGCCACGCTTTTTCCACAAAATCGGTGGCATAAGCGGCCATGGTCCATTCGTGGCCGTCTGCGGAAACTTCCCCCTCCACATAGGTGTTGTCCAGCAAGACATAGTCTCGCGCCAGTTTGTGGTGGTTGGGGGTGATTTTTTCGGGGAAAAGGCAGAGGCTCTTTTCGCCATTGCCCTCGGGCATGTCACCGAAAACCTGGTCATAGGTCCGGTTCTCCTTAATGATGTACACGCAATGCCGGATCGGGCTCGGCTCGCCGATCTTGGCCGGCACCGGGTTACCTTCCGGCCGGGAGAGCACCGGTTGGAAGTCCGCCTTCAGCGGGCTCGCGGCATAAGCTTTGCGGGTCCATTCCTCCATCAGCGCGGGCTCGGGCCGCGGAACCACTTGCAGGCTCCCCGGGAAAAGGCCGGCGATGTACTGGCGTATGGGCAACTTGGTGTCGCGGGGTGCAGGGTTGGGCCCGCCCGGATTGGCCTTGGAGGTCAGGCCCTTGCCGTTGGCGATCAACACCTGCCCGGATGGGGTGAACCGGACGCTCGTCGGGTACCAGCCGGCCGGGATAAAACCCAGCGATTTGGCCGAGGCGCGATCGGTGATGGAAAACAGGGCCACATTGTTCGCGTCAGCGTTCGCCACGGCCAACAGGGCGCCATCCTGCGACATTGACAGGCTGCTCGGGGTGTTACCGTTGGGCGAGCCTGGGTGAAGCGCGCAGTTGATGGTCTGGATCGCCTTGCCGGTCTCCAGGTCCACAACCACCACCTTGGTGGAATTTGCGCATGACACATAAAGTGTCTTTCCGTCCGGATGGAGGTTCATCTCCGTGGGATGGCTGTGCCCCAATTCCCACACCGCCTCGATCTTCCCGTCATCCAGATCGATCTTCGCGATGGATGATTTGCCCCACAAACTCACAAGAACCGTGTCCTCGTCCAGGGGCAGGGCAGCATATGGCAGGGTCTGATCCCCAGTTTTCACCCGAACCGGCGCCTTGGCCCCCGAGGGATCAACCAAAGCAACTTCATCGCCTAGTAACCCGCACACCGCCAGCATGCCCCCTTTGGGCATCTCGGCTATTCCTGCGGGAATGAAAGTCTCCTTCACATCCACCACCTGAACCACCTTGGGCTTGCCCAGATACCCGTTGTCAAACGGATAACCCAGCACCGTCTCCCTTTCCGCCCCGCTAACCCAAAGGGTTTTCCCGTCACGACTGAAGGACATCCCATGAAAAGACTGTGGAAGGCTCACCCGGGAAACCACCTTGGGAGGACCACCGCTCAGCGATGCCACCACCACTTCGTGCTCCCCGTAGCCCGTGTGCAGGATGGCGGCGAACTTGGCGTCTTGATGAAGCGCGATTTGGACGGGAAAATCCCCCAGCCCCAAGTGGCTGCCCACCGGGTTCAGCTTCCATTGGTTGGGTAGCTGGATCTCGCCTGAGGGAAGCAGTCCGGGGAGCACGGTTTGCTGCTCGGGAACCGCCTGACTGGGCAGATTTAAGGCCATGCCTAGCAAAGCTTTGTGCAACAACATTAAGGTTTCTCCTTGCGGTGTGGGAAGTCTTCTTCAGACTAAGCTACGAAAGCAGTAACTCTCGAGCTTTAAAAATGCATGAAGCTTTGGTGAGGAATTTATTGGCGGACTAGTGAATTGGTTCTGGTTCGGGGCAATTCCCTGCCGTATGCTGTGCTTTTCGATGAGTTGATGAGTGGAATGGTTGCCATACGATCCGGTGGGATCACAAGGCTGGGGAGTTATAATGATGCGAGATTTCTCCTGGATCCTGAGGGGCGTAGCGATCGGGTTGATCGGTTGGCAGGCCGGTGGCTTGGGTGCGGCTGAACCGTGGGGCCAATGGCGAGGACCCCGCCATGATGGCACCAGCACTCAGAAGCGCATCCCTTTAAAATGGAGCCCCAACGAAAACTTGCTGTGGAAAATCGATCTGCCTGGCCCTGGCTATTCGACCCCCGCTATTTGGGACAATAATATTTTCCTGACCTCGACGATGGGGCAGGAACTTTTGTTGGTGTGCTATGGCACCAACGGCCAGGAAAAATGGCGAGACATAATTGGCAAGGGCAATTCCAACGCCCGTGTGGATGAGGGGAATTCTGCCTCTGCCTCACCCAGCACCGACGGGAAGCATGTGTGGTCATTTGTCGCATCGGGCGACTTGCATTGCCATACTGTGGATGGGAAACGGGTGTGGGCCAAGAATTTGCAGAAGGAATATGGCAAATTCAATATCCAGTTTGGCATGCACAGCACGCCTGTGTTGCATGAGGGAAGGCTGTATCTGCAACTGCTACATACCGGCAATCAGTGGGTTATTTCCCTGGATGCTGGTTCCGGAAAGGAAATTTGGAAGGTCAATCGCCCAAGCGATGGCAGGGATGAGTGCCCCCATTCTTACGCCTCACCGACTATCTGTGCTAAAGGCGACAAGAATCCCGAAGCCTATCTCATCACGCATGGCAATGATTACGCAGTGGGCCATTCGCTGAAGGACGGTTCGGAGTTGTGGCGCGTGACCAGTCTCAATCCGAAAGAGAAATATAACAACACCCTCCGTTTTGTGGCCAGTCCCGTGGCTAGCGGGGGCTTGGTGGTGGTGCCAACCGCCAAGAATGGCCAGGTGGTTGCCTTGAAACCCGATGCCAAAGGGGTATTTGGGCCTGGGTCGCCCAACGAGGTTTGGAGAAAGGCATCGAACACTCCTGATGTTCCTTCGCCTTTGGTACTGGATGGCCTCGTTTATCTGTGTCGCGAAGATGGCAGGTTGATCTGCCTCGATGCCACCACCGGAGCCGAAAAATACCAGGAGCGCACCACGCCGGGCCGTTTTCGCGCCTCACCGGTCAGTGTGGCTGGCCATATTTTGCTCACCAACCGGGACAAGGGAACAGTAACCGTGGTGAAGGCCGGGCCCAAGTTTGAAAAGGTTGCAGAAAACACCTTGCCGGATATTCTTGCAGCCTCACCCGCTATCAGTGGGCCCAGAGTTTACTTGCGGGGTGTTAAAACCTTGTGGTGTGTGGGTGAAGTGACCAGATAATTTACAGGTGGCAGCGGGGTATGGTGGGGCAGTTTGCGCAGGCCTGGGACAGGATTGTGCAGAGGGCCCCATTGGCCCCTTGTGCAGTTGCTTTCTCATTGGGAATTTTTTTGGGTGAATGGACCACACTACCTGTTTGGGCCGGGCTTGTCCCGGCCTTGTTTTTTTTAGGATTGATATGGCGATTGCCCGGGCGGCGGGTGGCGCTCGTTCTGCCTGCTTTGGTGTTTTTGGGGCAGGCTTGGCGAGCCGATGCGATGCAGGTTGGTGCCAATGGCCTTGCCCGCATCGCTACCCAAACGCCTGTGCCTTGTCGGTTGGAAGGGGTTGTGGTTGATGGACCTTGGCTTTTGGATCCGCCATTGGGTTTGGCTGGAAATGAACGATGGGCCCAAGGTGCAAAGAGGGCTGAATTTATAGTTTTGGCAGAATCGATGTGGGTGGAAGGATTTTGGCGGCCGATATCGGGCCGGGTGCGGGTGACTCGGGAGCTTTCATTCGCAGAAGCTTTTCCCGGGCGCAAGCTACAAATGCTGGGATTGTTGAAGGCGATTTCGGCACCCATGAACCCGGGTGAGATAGACCTTCGCACCTTGGCTTTAAAGCAAGGAATTCAGGCGGAACTTCGGTTGGAGGGGACCCAGAACGAGGATGGAAGCCCTGCGGATATGACTTTGGTTTCGAAATGGTCATGGCGACCTGAGTGCTGGTTGGCGGCGATGCGGGTCTGGGGTGCGAAGCGCTTGAGGAAATCGGTTGAGCCCGATGTGGCGGAGTTAGCCGCTGCTTTGGTGTTGGGGGATACGCGTCAGGTCGATCGCCCGGATTGGCTCCTTTTTCAGCGGACGGGGGTGGTGCATGTTTTGGCCATTTCTGGCCAGCACTTGGTTTTGGTCGCTTGGGCTTGCTTCTTGTTGGGTAGAGTTCTCGGCTTTCGCACCCGACAAGTGGTGTTGGTGGTTGCCATTTTGGTGCTGATTTATGCCTTGGTGACGGGTGGCAGGCCTCCAGCTTTGCGCGCAGCTATTACGGTGCTCTCGGCTGCGGTTGCCTGGCTTTCCAGAAGGCCACCATCGTTTGTCAACTGTTTGGCCCTCAGTTGGTTGGTAGTGGCTATTTTAATGCCAGCCGATTTGGGAAGCACAGGATGTCTACTATCTTTTTTTGCTACAGGACTATTGCATTGGGCCACGCGCGCATGGTGGCGTGAACAAACCGAAGAAGAAGAAGCCTATGAAAGGGCGGTGGAATTGAGCCGGCCCGGTTGGATCAGTTGGTTGATGGGCAGGGGGCGAGAGGTTGGCGAAGCGTATCGGGTCAATCTGATAGTGTGGCTGGGTTTGACTCCGCTGGTTGCGGCCCGTACCTACATGGTCAGTTTGGTGGCAGTGGTGGTTGGGCCACCGGTGGCATTTCTGGGTGGCTGGGCTTTAGGTTTTGGTTTTTTGCTGTTGTTGGCGGGACCAAATCTGCCGGTGATTTCCGCTCTTTTGTCTTTGGGCACCACTTGGGCTTTGCGAGGCTGCCGCTGGTTGGCTTGGTGGGGTGAAAGTTTGCCTGGTGCTTGGTTTTCAACTCCAGGACTTGGGATTTTTTGGCTGGTAATTTTTCAATTGGTGCTTATGAGCGGTTTGGTTGGCCTATGGCCTAATATCCGTTGGCGCTTGGTTGTTAGTTTGGCAATTTCTTTTGTTTTGTTCCCGTTATTGCCAATGAAGCAGTGGCTGAATCCGGTTCAGCCAGGTTGGCGTTGTGCGTTTTTGGCGGTTGGCCATGGGAGTTGCGTTGTTTTGGAACTCACCGATGCAAGCGGTGGCAGGCGCATTGTGGTTATGGATGTCGGTGCCGTTTCGGGTGATGGTGTGACCCGGCGAATAGTGGAACCGTATTTGCGCCACCGAGGAATCAGTATGGTGGACGACCTTGTGATTTCCCACGCTGATCTCGACCACTATGCGGGGGCCTTGGAGTTGGCAGACCGGGTCAAAGTGAAGAAGGTATGGGTAGGCCCTGGGTTTGCTGAAAAGCGCAACGAATCAACCGCGATATTGTTAGAAGGATTGAAGCAAAGGCAGCTATCTCCCGCCCTGTTGCATGCGGGCTTGGCGCTTCGGTGGGGGGAGACAGAAATACGGGTAATTCACCCTCCGGCGGATTATCAGCCCCCACCCGGAGCCGGCAGCAACGAATCGAGTTTAGTGCTCTTGGTTCAAGGGCCCCAAGGTTCTGCTTTGTTACCCGGTGACCTTGAAAAGACTGGCACAGATCAGGTTTTGCAAGCGGGTTTGCCTCCGGTAGATGTGCTTTTGGCGCCACACCATGGGAGTCCTGTGGCACTTACCGGGCCATTACTTGCCGCTACCAAGCCGAAACTGCTGGTGGCGCAACAGGGTCAGCGCGATGCCAAATTACCGGCAGGTGGTTTTTTAGCTTGGTCAACACGGGAAAAGGGGGCGGTGGAGGTGGAAGCCAACGGCCAAGCAATGATTTTTAAGGCTTTTGCGACCGGGGAAGTGGAATTGTTGTTGAGATAAAATACACCCGCTGAAATCAGCGGGTGTATTGGGTGGACAATTTTAACTAAACAAATCTGTTATAGTTCCAGATTTAGCCTTTAGCTGGTTGCCAAGCTATCAGGAAGTAAGGGGTGGCTAAATATCAGGCTCCTTTTACTGGCAAATTTTATAAATTTTAGATGGGCGATAATGGACCCGTAACGAAGTTGTTACCGGCAACCACGCCGTTGACGCTATCGCCGATGAACACGGAGTCGATCAGCTCAAGGTTGTTGTAGTTGAAGGCGTTGAGTGTCCCTTGGGCACCAGGGCCCGAAGCAGCCAGTATGTCCAGATCGCCATCAGCATCAATGTCATCGACGGCCACGCGAACTCCGCCCAAGAAGTTCATGTCGAAAGCGTTAAAGGCCTTTTTCAATTTGCCTTCAAGGCTGAATACTGCCACTTGTGGTGAGGTTTTGCCCATGGCGGCACCGCTGATAATTTCGATTTGGCCGTTATTGTCGAGATCGGCAGCCGTGACATAGAGCCCGGAGGGACAGTTTTCCGGTGGGAAGGCGTAGAAGCTTGAGACTGCGGTGTTGTAATCGTCCAGCAGGAAGCTAACCACATGGCTGTTGATGGTGGAACCTACCACCACATAGCTTGTTCCGTCAGACAGTGGGGAAGAAAGGGCAACGCGCACGCCGCCTTTGTATTGTTCTGAGAAAGCATAGAAAGCGCCGAGTGTGAACCCGTCGACCGCATCGAAGACGCTCACTGCGGGGGCCGAACCGCTGCCGGCTCCGCAGAGAATAACCGTTGTTTGGTCATTACCCAATTTGGTGACGCCACCAGCAACTGTTACACCGCCTAGGAATTTGGGGTCGAAAGCGTAGAAGCTGAGTGCCACCCGGCCAGACATCGAGTCGACGACCAGCACATGGGGGCTGCTGGGGCCGGAAACAGAGACAATGATGCTGTCTGGGGTTGGGTTGCCCGAGCGGGTTAGGGTGTTGACATTGAGTGTTCCGTTGTAGCCTGGGAACGGTGTGATTTCTTGATAATCGCCGTCGTCGCTCCAGATTCCCACCTTGCCGTCGCCCAAGCTGGCAACCAGACTTCCGGCACCCAGACTGAAGGGCAGGGCCAAAACCGGGCCTGTGGCCGGCGGAACATAGCGCTGTCGGGTGATCACCACATCGTTGCCATCCCCGCCCTCGTAGCTGATCACCCACTCTTGGCCGTTGAGGGTCAGAGGCGCGCCTTCGGGCAGGTCGTTGAAAGTGCCGCTGACCGCGTTGGAGCCTTGGTTGTCGATGAGGGTGACCTGATTGCCCAACAGGCCTGAGAATAGGGGAGCGGCCTTGATGTTGAGTTGGGCACCTTGAATTGTGACGGCCGAACCGCCCAATAAAGTTTCGGTAACCACCAGTTGGCTGTAATTGCCCGGGGCAATGCTACCCAGTACCAGGTTCAGGGCGCTGCCCGCTTGCAGCAGGGCTGTCCCTGTGGCAAGGCTGTTGGCAACCGAAACTGCCAAGGTTGGTGCGACCGTTCCCTTGGCGTTGTCGATCCGGCCAATCTTCCCGTTCCCAGTGAGGCTTCCCGAAAGTACGGTAATGGCCCCGGTCATCTCCCCTTCAAGCTGCACCCCGGTACCGTGGGAGGTCAGGCCACCCGCCAGGTTGTTCACCCCGGTCAGGATCAGTTCCCCGCCTTCCCATTGGCTGGCTCCGGTGCCGCCGCCCAAGTTATTCAGGCTGGCGCCTTCGCCGGCGACCAAGTCGTAGGCCCCGGCCTTGATCGATCCCGTCTGGCTGATGTTTCCAGGGGTTTCCAAAGCCAGGCCTTCGGTCACAGCGACAGAAGCCAGGTTGATATCGGCGCTGTTGACGATCATCGCGCTGTTCGCGTTCAGCGTGATCGCGCCGGTGATGGTGTTGTCCGGGTTGGGCAGCGACACATCTTGGGCGGTGATCGTCAGAATTCCATCCACACCGAGGAGGCCGGTCTGGTAGAGGTCTCCAGGGATCGTGATGCTCAGGTTGTTGGCATTGACCGATCCCAGGTCTAGGTAACCCGTGTCCTGGATCACGGTATTGCCACCCATCAGGTTCAGCACGCGCAGTCGGTTGGTGGCGTCGTCCAAGGTGATGGCTGCCGGACCGGTCTGTCCGAAGGCGGACAGGTCTAGCACATCCACGGTCAGGGCTCCGCCGCTTTGGGTGATGGCGCCGCCGGCCCGCAGTTTGAAGTTGCCCACCGTGCTGGGCAGCAGGTTCACCGCCCCTTGGGTCACGATGTCGGCACTGTCTGCCACCAGGGCGATGGTCGGTAGGCTGTTCTTCGTGTTGGTCAGGTTCACGCTGTCGCTTGCGGCTTGGATGTCCAGTTTCCCGCCCACGGTGACCGGGTTGATCTGGTCCACACCGGCCGGGGCGATCAGGGTCAGGTCGCCCGTTGCGGTGGTGGTGTCCAGCAGAATTTGGCTGGTGTTCAGCAGGGTGATGTTGGTGGCCGAAGGGGCGATGTTGCCAACCAGCACATTGCCGGGATCGTCCAAGGTGATGTTGCCGGCGGCTTCAAAGATCATGTTGCCACTGACATTCAGATAGCCTTGGCTCTTGTCTTGGCTGATCGATCCGTCGGTGACGAGGCTCATAAAGATGGACGCATTGCCGGCGGCCAGAATCAAGTCGCCTGTGGCGGTCACATCCACAATGGTGCCATTAAAGTAGGTTGATCCGTTGAAACGGCTGGGGTTGCCAAAGTTGGTGAAATCAATGTAACGCCCTGCATCGAAAAAGTGGATGTTTCCTGCCCCGCTGCCAAAAGTGCTGCTTCCGCCAAAAATGTCCTGCCCGGCGTTCACATTCGAGTTCCCGGTGGCGATCACGCTCAACAGGGTCACATTAGCCACGGCGCTGACTACGAGGTCCCCAGCCAGAGTCGAGTTTTCCAGGGTCACATTGTTCTGATCGGCAAGGACCAGGTTGTTGGCGTTCGTACTAAGTGTGATGAAGTCGTTGCGGAGATCCGGAAGGATCACATCAAAACCGGCCGCGTTGATGGTGGTCACCGCGCCGGGGGACACAACCTGCACCGGTCCGGACTGGGTCAGATTGCCGCCTACGGTCAGGGTGAAATTACCCTCGTCGATCTGCACGGGGCCCAGGACCAGGGCGCCGGAATCCACAAAGGTCGCGGCGTCAGCAGCGATCGCCAGGGCGCCGACTTTGTTACCGGCGTTAGTCAGTGTCACAGTGTCGTAGGATCGGATATTTAGCCAGTCGCCGACATTCAGTATGCCACTCTGGGTGACCGCGCCGGCCGCAAACAGAGCCATATCGGCCTGGATGGCCGAGGTGCCCAGGTCAATGGCTCCGGCTGCGGCTAGGTTTGCCCCATTGGCGATCACCGAGACCGGACCGGTGCCGAAACTGTTCAGTGAGTTGGTCAGAACAACATCCCCGGTTCCAGCGTTCAGGGTAGTCAAACCAATCACGTCTAGGGGGCCGGTCTGGGTGATGTCCCCGCTGGCGAAGGAGGTGTTAACCGTCAGGTCACCATTGGCGATGCCACCGCCCAGGTTGATGTCGCTCTTGCCGCCCAGGGACACGCTGTTGCCACTGAATGTGACAGTGCCGGTAAACACATTTAGAGGGTTGCTCAGGACGATGTCACCCAGACTGAAGAAGTTGGCGTTGCCATACACCTGAACAGCATTCTTGCCTTGGGTGATGTTCCCGATAACACCATTATTGTCGGTGTAGAGGTTGAGGTTTCCGCTAATCAGCGCGCCGTCGAACTCGACGCCGTTTAACGTGTACAGCGTCACATTGTTGCCAGACACCTGCAGCAGGCCGATGTCGTTGTTCAAGGCGTTCATGTTGATGTCGCCGTAAGCGTACAGGTAGGTCAGGCCACCCACCTGTGTTTTGCTATAGAAGGTTTGGCTGATGCTGCCACCCACGATATTCAATCCGCCGGTCACCATCAACATGCCGTCATTCAGGTTCACATCACCCACGGAATACAGCGACACTGATTGGAATTCCGTTCCAATGTCAGTATTGAATCCGATGTCAATGGTCTGGCCATCCACCTCGAGGGTGGCACCAGGGTTGGTGGGATAGACGCTCCAAAGGGACACCGCACCACCGCTTGTCAGGGTACCTTGAAGGTTGGTCGCCAGAGTATTCCCGGACACAGATTTACGGTTGAAGCCATTCGTGATACTTGTGACATCGTCGTCATTGTCGCCAATGGTTAGAAGCAGATTGGCGGTTGTCAAAGGCCCGCCGATCGAGTTTTGGGCACCCAGAATTTGGACAGTATAGTCCCCAGCGCCGGTTGCAAAGAATCCAGGCACCATCAAATTATCCGTGAAGTCAATCACCGCCCCGCTGGAGGTCGGGGTTTGGATGTTCAGGTTCTGGGCGTTCACAGCGGCGAAGGTCGAGAATCCGGCAAAGTCGGCCAGTACCAAGTTGTTGATGTCCGTGATGGCGCCTGTTGCGACAAGGCTGCCGTTGCTTGCCAAGTCAAGATTCCAGCCAGCACCGTCTGTGGGGCCGTCCAAAATTATCGCGACCGATCCATACAAGGCGACATTGTTGTTCAAATAAGTGCTGCCAAGTAGCTCGATGCCACCATCCGTGTTGATGTCGCCGTGCAGGTTGATATCGTTCGACTCCACCAAAAGATCGCCACCCAAGTCGGTTTGCCCAGACAGACAGGTGGTTTTTCCGGCCACAATCAGGTCGTTGACCAGCGATGCCACCCCGCCGGTACCAAAGCCGCGCAAGTAGCCAAGTTCCACAGCGCCATCCGTGCCCCCGTCGATTTCCAGGTTGTTTGTAGCCCCCTTGGTGGCGAAGATGCCTCGGGTTCCGCCCGTGATGGTGACATTGGCTCCGGCGGGCACTGCCCCCGCTGCAGTGGTGTCGATCAGGATGTTCGCACCATCCACCTGCACCGCGTCATCAATCAGCACATCCACGCCCGCGGTCACGATATTCGCCGAGAGCACGGTGGTGGAGCCCGAGCCATTCACATACAGGCCCAGATTATTCGTGTCGCCGCCGGTCACGGTCAGCAGGCCGTTCACCAGCACCTTGCCACCGCCACCATTGTTGACCAGGTACAGAGCATTGCGGCTGTTGAGAATGCTAGTTTGAATGGTGCCGGAGTAGGTGTTCTGGCCAATCTGCACATAGTTGACATCGGTGCTAAAAGTGTCGAATTCCGCTTGGGTCAGTTTTAGGCCGGGAAGCAGCGTGGAGGTGGCGGTGCCCAGGAAGGTGTTCTCGTTCACGGTAAAGGGCGCCAGCAGATAGCTGCCGTTGCCACCCACCTGGGCCGCCAGGTCGATCTCCACATCGTCCGCGATCAGGCTGGCCAGATTGCCAGTAGGGCTGGTGTAGTTCGCCCCGTCCAGGTAGATCATGCCTTCCCGGCTGGTGACAGTGCTGTTGTTGCCGAATGTCACCGTGCTGCCTAAGCCGCCAAGGAAGATGGTGCCGGTGAAAGCCATGATATCGGCGTCCACTGTCGAGTCGTTAAAAAAGGATGTCCCGGAGAAGCCCGTGTCAAGAACCAGGATGTTTCCGCCTTGGGTGAAACCTTGAATCACCACACTCGACCCACCGCCGCCGTTATTGGTGTCGATGCTCGATTCCGAAGTCAGGCTCAACTGGAAAAGTTCGATGTAGCCATTGTTGGTGGTGATCGACCCTCCCAGGCTGGTTGGGGTCAGGGTAATGAACCCGTTGAACACATTCAGCGAGTCAGAACTGCTGTTTCCGAGTGTGACATTGCCACTGGTAAAAAAATCCAGGTTGATGAATTGGGTTGCTGGGCCAGTCAGCAGGATATCCGGATTGCCAGGGCCACCGTTGAAAGAGGCACTGAAAGCGTTGATGTAGCCGTCTATCCGGACTTGACCGTTAGTGAAGGTAGTAAGGTCCCCGGGCAAAAAAGTGTTGGTGCCGTCCATGAACTCGACGCTGCCGATTCCGGCAAAGTTTTCGAGTTTAATGGCGATGTCTTGTGTAAAGAGGTTACCTGAGGTGAATTTAAGGTCGTTGTCGGTGCCGGGGGTGCGAGATTCATCGTTGTTGATGGTCAACCCGCCGACAATGTTGCTGGCATTGATCTGCCCAGTCAGGTTGCCGGTGAGGACCGCGGAACCTGGGGCGGGTACGAAGAACGGAGTGTCGCCCGGCTTGCTGAGGATAAAGCTGGTGGTCCCGCCCGCCTCGATCATTTCCAGACTGACATTGTCAGCAAGCGATATGGACAGTTCGCCGGTCACAGCATTGTAGTTGTATAAGCCGCCGGTGGGCTTCACCACCAGGGTGAAGTTCTGGAAGGCGTCGGGGGAAATCCCGTTGCTGGACCGAACCGTGTACTGGAAGACCCCTTGCACGCCAGGGGTTACCGTTCCGCTCAACAGGCCACTGGAGCTGAGCGTCAAACCGCTGGGCAGGGCACCTGCTGTGACGACATAGCTGAAGGTTGTGGGGTAGCCGGAGCTGGTGTATTGGAAATTAAACGGCACGCCATAGAAGGTCTCGGCGTTGTTGACATTTGTGAATTCGGGCGGCTGGTTCACGATCAGCGTGAAGGCCTGGGTAGCATCGGGATTGATACCGTTGCCCACCGTCACGGTGAAATTGTACTGACCTCCGGTGCCGGCGGCGGGGGTACCACTCAGTAGGCCGGTGGACGAAAGTGTCACGCCTGCTGGAAGGGTACCGTTGGTGGACCAGGCAAAGTTGGTCGGGTAGCCGGTGGCGGTGAAGGTGAAGTTGCCGGGGTCCCCGGTCTTGAAGGTGGCGGTGTTTGCGCTGGTGATGATCGGTGCCTGGTTCACCACCTGGCTAATGGCCGAGCTGGTGCTGCCGTTGAAATTGCCGCTACCCGCGTAAACAGCTGTGATGGAGCCGATCCCGGCCGGGAGAGCGCTGGAGCTAATGCTGGCCAAGCCAGAAGCGTCCAGCGTGGCAGTTCCGAGCAGGGTCGAATCACGGAAAAAATCCACGTTTCCATCCGCGACTCCAGCACCCGGGGCGACAGTTGAAACCGTTGCCGTGAAAGTCACGCTGTTTCCGAAAAGCGATGGGTTGAGGTTGCTGGCTACCACCGTGGTGGTGCTGGCCTTGTTGACAATCTGGGACAGGTTGTTGCTGGTGCTACTTGTGAAGTTGGTGTCGCCGACATACATGGCGTAAATGCCATTCGTTCCGGCCGTAATGGAACTGGTGGTGAAGGTGGCCTCGTTGGCGGAAAGGGTGCCGCTTCCCAACAAGGTGGCCCCATTAAAAAAGTTTACGGTCCCTGCCGGGGTTCCCACTCCTGGTGATACCACGCTGACAGTCGCGGTGAAGGTCACCGACTGCCCGAATGTGGATGGATTCAGGCCGCTGGTCAGCAAGGTGCTTGTGGTTGCTTTGTTGACAGTTTGGGTGATCGCCGAGCTTGTGCTGCCATTGAAATTGCCATCCCCGTTGTATTGAACAGTGATGGTGCGGGCACCGATGGAAAGGCTTGAGGTGCTCAGTGTTGCCACGCCGGCTGTGATGGTACCGCTACCCAAATTGGTGGATCCGTCGAAAAAGTTGACGGTACCACCAGGGTTCCCAACGCCTGGGGCCACGGCGCTGACTGTGGCTGTAAAAGTCACCGACTGACCATAGACAGAGGGATTTGGCGTGGCGGACACAGTGCTGGTGGTGGTTGCTTTGTTCACAGTTTGGTTGATGGTACCGCTGCTTGCGGTAAAGCTGCCTGACGCACCATAAGAAGCCGTGATGGTGTAAGGCCCGCCCACGGCAAGGGTGCTTGTGGAAAGCGTTGCCTTGCCCGCGCTGTCCAGGGTGGCTGTTCCCAAAGTGGTGGCACCGTTGGTGAAAGTCACGTTTCCAGTAGGAATTGTTGACCCTGAACCCTGCACAACCGTGGCCGTGAAGGTCACACTTTGGCCGAATACCGAGGGGCTAGCCGATGTCGCCACTGTGGTGGTGGTGGACACGGTGGTGGTGTTGGCAGTAAGCACCACATCGTTTCCGGTGCCACCCTTGTAACTGATGGTGTAGTCAATTCCATTAACATTAACTTTAGCACCTTCGGCCAGACCTTTGAAGGTGCCGGAAATGGCGTCAGTGCCATCGTTATTGATGATGGTGAAGGTGTTACCAGACGACGGCGTGAAGGTCGGGCTCAGCGTCAAAGTGGTGTTGGAACCGAGAGTTACCGTGCCCGTGACATTCGCCTGAGAATAAACAAAAGTGCTGTCCAGTTTGGCGGAAAAGGTTCCACCCGAAAATGATAAGTTTCCAGTATTGAATATGCCAATTGGTGCTCCCGGTGACAAGTTTCCGGAATTCATGGTCACCGTGGCGACTGTACCGGAGCCACTGAGGGTGCCTCCTGCAATGGTCACAGGGCTGTTGGTGTTTTTTCCATTCACCTGCAAGGTGCCGGCATTGATTTGGGTAGCCCCGGCGTAATCGTTGGTCCCGGATAAAATTTGGGTGAATCCAGATTGATTCAAAGTAAGGGCTAGGGGGGAGTTTATTCCGGCGATGCCGTTGGTCATAACGCCCGAAAAAGCTGCAGTTCCAGACCCACCAGTTAGTGTGGCTGTCCAGTTGTTGAACTTGGTGCCGGAGATATTCATTTCACCCGCACCATTGATGCTGGTGAAGGTGGCATCGCGATCGAGGGAGAATTTTGAACCTGCGGCAATAGTGGGGACTAAATTTTTGACCGTTGTATCAAATACAGCCAGTGTCGTGGAAGAGGTGGTCAGGGGAGGATTTGCGATGCCGGAAGTCACCAATGTGGCATCGTTGCCAAAGAAGTCGGTCGAAAGGGAGCTAAAAGTGAAACCGGGAGTTGCATTGGTTAAGGTGAATTGGTCGGGGGATTGGGATGCGAAGGACAAAATATTGGTGCCAGTGTCGTAAGTAAAAGTCACAGCCGGCACGGCTCGTTCTTCCAAACCCTCCAACGCCGGTTTGGCTGCCAATTGCTGGGGAACCCTAGTTGGCCTGCCCTGATTGCGACGGAACCACTTGCTGGCGAATCGGTTCAAAATGCTCATGGCTGAAAACTCCGTGATTGAATCCGTTTATCTCAAAAAAAATCAAAAAGCTTGTGTTTTGGCTGCAACCCGGAACTAAATCTTCTAGCCCGGCATACTGTTTTGGACGAATCTTTAACCGAATTCGAACAAAACGGCCTCTATCATTAATCTTTCGGCGAAACATTAGCACGAAATTAACTAAAAATAGATCCCATTATTCCCATCTTACCCATGTATGCGAAGGGTACAAGCTTTTTTGCAAAGATGCACAGAATCTTCATTTTTAATGGTTGGGGGACCCTTAAATTTTTGATATAATTTAGTAGATTTTGAATAGCTTGTTAAGTCTAATGGCTATGGTTATTTAGAAAGTGGCTTTTCTGGAGTGCGCATTCCAACCAACAAAATGAGGCCAGCACCAATTACCAAAAAAACATCCGCCAAATTGAAGACCGGCCAGTCGAACAAATAATTCCAATGCAGAAAATCCCTCACGCCGCTGAAGCGGATTCGGTCGATCAGGTTTCCCACGGCTCCACCCGCCACTAGTCCTAAAGCGCAGCCCAGCATCAGATCGCAACGGTTGTGCCAAAGGGTGACAAAAAGGCCTAATCCCACAGCCACCAAGAGGCTCACCAGGGCAAAAAGTCCGTTGGCTACCCCTTTCCAATCTGCTCCGCCCACACCAAAAAGCGCCCCTTGGTTGACATGGGGTACCTGATTGCCATGCTCATCCTGGGTGTAGGCAATGTGCAGGTGGAATCCTGGTGGAACTACTTGATTTATCTCGGTATCAGGTTCATTGGAGGCTTGCCACAGGGTGTGGTGGGCAGCCATGTACTGGCCGGGGGCCGGTTTCAATGGGCCTGGCAGGTGCGCAAAAATCCATTCTTTGCTGGCCTGATCAATGACGCAGGAGGCAATTGCCAAAAACCAGAAAAAAATCACTTTTTTTGAAATGCCAGGCACCCTTGAACTCCTCTGAGGCTTCCTAAAGCCGCCAAAATAGTATCTAGAATGCTTGGTTAACTAAACGCCAAAAGGTTTAGCCGGCCCCAAACAGGGTTTCCATCACTCGTCCACGGTTAAGGAACATGGGCCGGTTTTGGGAATCGGTGATTTCGGTTTCAGGGGCCAAACCAAGGGCATGGTAAACGGTGGCGCCCAAATCATAAGGTGTGAAGGAAGGAGTTACTGGATATGCCCCCTTACTGTCCGATTTACCAATCACCTGCCCGCCCTTAACTCCGGCTCCAGCAAAAAGCGCTGAATAAACCGCCGCCCAATGGTCTCGCCCGGGGATTTTTTCGCCCGGGAGGGTTGAAACTCTGGGAGTGCGGCCAAATTCGCCTGAAACCACCACCAAGGTGTTTTCGATCATACCTTCGCTGGTTAGGTCGTCCATCAGACCGGCCAACGCCTTATCCAGTTCTGGCAAAAGGCGGTTTTTTAACCGGCCCCAATTGTCCACATGGGTGTCCCAGCTTTGGACGATTCCCATATTGGCCTGAATCATAGGGATACCAGCCTGAACCAACCGACGAGCCAGGAGGAGGGTTTGGCCGAACTGGTTACGGCCATAACGGTCCCGATTGCGCTCGGGTTCATTTTGCATGCGGAATGCTGTGGCTACTTTGTCGCTGGTTAGCATGCGGAGCGCCGCATCCTGGTGGACCTTTGCCGGGTTTTCAACGCAGTCTAACGCTGCAAGCAGGTTTTTGCGCTCATCCAACCTTTCAGAAGTGGTTCCTTCAGCCAAAGCCAAGGTGTCCATACGGAAAGATGGGCTATTGGGATCCTGAGTGACCAATAAGGGGTCATGACGTGGCCCCATGAAGCCACCATGTTGGCCCGGCCAAGTGAGTGGGCCTTCTATAAGAGCGTGGGGAAGAGTCACTCCAGAAGGCACCCCATCAAATCGCGGCCGGGCAATTGCCAAACCAGAGGCGTAGCAGGGCCAATCCCGCCTGGAGAGGACATTGTCCAAATCGCTGCCTCGTTCCACAGGCATGGGGGAGCCTGTCAAAATACGATGGGTGGCAGGTAAGTGGCCATTGTGCTCGTGCGACATACTACGCACTAAAGCCCACTTGTTCATCCGGCTTGCCAAAAGTGGCAAATGTTCGCAAAAACGCACCCCTGGCAGAACCGTGGGAATGGTTGAAAATTCCCCACGAATTTCGGCAGGGGCATCAGGTTTGGGATCAAACGAGTCAAGCTGGCTGCATCCACCGGTCAATAGGACCAAGATCACGGATTTGTTGCCGGGATTAGGGGCAGCTTGGGCAAGCCTTCCCAACTGGGGCAGGGCGGTTCCCAAATAAGCACTACCGCCTAATTGAAGGAAGCAGCGTCGAGAAAGGGCGCCTTGAACATCTTGGCGGGGGTTTTGTTTCATGTGGGATTTGCCCTTTTAAAAAACAATTGGGGCAAGAAGCCGCCTAGCTGGTAGTCCAGTTTACTTCATGGGCCTGTCTTTGTACCACCCCACCCACAGTCTGAAAGCTTCTTCCTGGCCTGCTTGGGTGTTTCCCGGTGCAGGCAAATCGCTGCCGGTCTGACGCATTAATTCGCCATGAATACCTTCCCGAACCGATGCGACGGGGTCTTTCAACAAGCCCAATGCCTGCAAAATCTGGTTATCTTGGGTTTTGATCAGCTTGATGCCCGCTTGTAGGCGGACTGGTGCAGATTCGTGCAAAATTAAAGCCGCTAACTGCGTGGCAGTGCGGTTGCTCACCCAGCTTGAAAGCGCCCGCAGACCTTCCAATTGCACCGCAGGGTAAACACTTGCTGACAAGCTGCCTAAACCATCTGCCGCTTTTAAATCGTTTCTCTGGGCCAGCTCCCGGCCTAGTGCGGAAAGGATTTTCTCATTT
>Ga0255132_1000314_pt1 | contig 19390 bp, 15 predicted proteins | sample Law_Law_RepA_8d_FD_188551 | JGI IMG/M metagenome (GOLD analysis project Ga0255132, IMG submission 188551) | Freshwater microbial communities from St. Lawrence River, New York, United States - Law_Law_RepA_8d | ecosystem: Environmental > Aquatic > Freshwater > River | place: USA: New York...
GCTACCGTCATGTGCGGGAACAGTTGATAATCTTGAAAGATCATGCCCACGCACGACCTCAGCCACGCGCCGTTTTCGTGATGCTCCCCAGCCTTGATTGTTTTGTTATCGAATGTTACTGAACCGGCTTGAAACGCTTCAAGGCCTGCCAGGCAGCGCAGCAGCGTGGATTTGCCGCCGCCAGATGGGCCAATGAGCGCCATGGTGGATCCAGAGGCTATCTCTAGCGACACCCCGCGCAGGATTTCGCGTTGGCCGTGGCGTTTAACCAGACCATTGATGGCGATGGCTTGTCCAGATTTGTTGGTTTTAGGTTCCATGGCTATCCGTATTCCATGCCTTTTCCAAGTAACGCGACAGGTAGCCCAGAGGCAGCGACAGGGCGAGATAGAGAGCGGCCGTCACCAACCCGATTTCCACGAATTTGAGGCTGCTTTTGGCCAAAATCTGGTATTCCTTGTTCAGTTCAACCAGGGCGATGGCACTGGCGATGGAGGTGTCTTTGAACAGGGCGACCATGTCGCTGGTCATGGGGGGCAGGGCCGTGCGGAGAGCCTGAGGCAGGATGATGCGGTTGAAGGTGAGGTTGGGTGACATCCCTAAGCATGCCGCGGCTTCCCACTGGCCACGGGGAACGGCCTGAAGCGAGGCGCGGTAGATTTCCGCCTCGTAGGCGGCGTAATTGAGACCCAACCCGAGCGTGGCTGCCACAAACGGCGTGATCCACTCGCCAAGGCCGTTCCAGCCGGCACTTTCAGCCATGGCAGGCAAGCCGAAGTAGATGAAAAACAGTAACAGAAGTACCGGAATGCCCCGAAAGAACTCGACATAAGCGATGGCAAGCATTGCAAAGGGTTGGGGGGCGTACAAACGGGTGACGGCTACAAGCAGGCCAAGTGCCATGGCCAAAGCGAAGCTGGCAGCGGTAAGGCGCACGGTCACCCATGCGCCTTCCAGCAGCAGGGGCAGATAGCGCATCACCGTCCAGTTTTCGCCGGTATGGTCGGTTTCCAGTTCCCATGAATCGTCACTGGTGGCTGTTTGTAGATGGGTGGCTTGGAATTCGTCCCACAGCCCCCATTCTTCGAGTATGCCTCGCAGCGTCCCATCGGCGATGAGTGCGTCGATGCCCGCGTCGATTTTTGTTTTCAAGACGGTGTCTTCCGGATGCACGGCAATGGCATAGCGGCCGGGCGCGAAGGCCTGTCCGGCAAAGGCCAGGGCCTTGTCCTTGCGGGCATAGGAGATGGCCATGGGCAGGTCGAGCAGCACGGCGTCGAGTCGGCCCAAACCCAGATCGCGGTAAGCCTCGGTGGGAGCAGGGTACCCGGCGACATCAAAACCGTCGTTGGCCAGGATGCGTTCGGCTGCTGTGGCGTCCATGGTGCCAACCTTGGCGCGCGGTAGTGTGTTTTTAAGGGTGGTGTAGTCGGTAAATCGTGATTCGCCAATTCGGCAGACAAGTTGCTGGCGGTAAAGGTAGTAGGGGCGGCAGAACAGTACTTCGCGCCTGCGGTCGGGGGTGACTTCCAGGCCATTCATGGCGAGGTCGAAATCGCGTTTTTTCAGCCCGGGAACCAAATTGTCGAACGGGTACTGGGTGAATGTGATTGGCCTGCCAAGACGGGCTGAGAGGGCCTTGGTGATGTCAACTTCAAAACCAACACGTTCAAAGCCATCGCCTGTCTGCCTTTTGAAGCAGTAAGGCGCTCCGCCTTCCTCGTCGCATCCCCAGCGCAGAGGCTCGGCAGCGGGTGCCGTGGAGAGTAGGATTAAAGCCGCGAGCGGCCAAAAGCCTGCCATGTTTCCTCCTGCATCAGCACAAGAACGCACCACATACCAAAAATAGGGCCCAACAGGGCGCAGCCACAAGGGCTGATGCAGGGCAGGGCGTTGACCACGGCGCCAGCCATAGCCAATCCGTATCCTTGGCCTGTTTGAAGGGCGCGGCCTCCGACAACTCCCAGAATACCCGTGGCCAGTCCACCCAGAGCGAAGAAGGTGGCCATGCCCTGATAGGCCCTGTGAATGTCGTCGAAGGTGGCGTTATCTTTTTTCAGGCGGGCCCTCATGGCCTCCACCTGCTCGGGTTCGCGCTTTTCCATCACACGGAGAACGGCTTCAGGTTCCGATGCCGAAAGCACAACGGCAGCAAGGGCCGCCACGCTGCCAGCCACAAGGTTCATGACACCGCAGAAAAGAAGGAATGCACCCGCGATTGCCATGCGGATGGTGGCTTTTGTGGATGGTGTGGATTGGGGTGGGGGAGATAACGGTTCACGGGGCGTGTCCCATTCGGGCTCGATCCGTTTGGGAATGCCTGAGCTGTAATCGAAACGAGGGCCGGGTGTAGGCGTGGGTCCGTCCATTGTGCGGGGCGATCTCCCGAAATAATGTGAAATGAGATGGTAACAGGGGCCCGCTCCGGCGCAATGGCGCTGTGCTTCAGCGCGGTTCAAGGGTGGTGTCGTGGTCGGGCCAGCAACCCGGGGTGTGGATGTCCAGAAGGGTGAGACCCTGGTCGCCGGCAGTGAAGGCGTGGCGTGTGCCGGGGGGCAGGCGTAGAAACAGACCGGCATGAAGGGGGTGATCGACACCATCGAGGTGGGCCATTCCCGATCCGGCGATCACGTAGTAGGCTTCTTCGGCGCGCGTGTGGTAGCTGATGGGAGTGATGGCCCCCGGGTCGAGACGGACATGCCAAGCGGTGAGTTCGCCCTGTTCGTTGCGTTGGATGAGTGGTTCGAGGTGGTAGGGGCCGAGTGAGCGGTCAGCGGGCAGCAACCCCGGCTGCCTGACAATGACTCCGAGATCTGGGCGGGTCATGGTTTCCTCGTCATGTTAAAATGGATGATCGATACTGTATGGACCGGAACTTGAGTCCATGTTATGCTTCAAATGTGAATAATACCGTAACGAGAGACACGAGTCCTGTGACAGATCCGACAATCCAGCCTGCCACGCAGGCGGAAGAAATGGCGCCAACGTCCAGCGCGCCCTCCCAAGAAACGCAAGAAACCGGCGGAAGTCCGAACGGTTTGGAAGCATTGAATTTGCGGCCTGAGCTCTTTGCCTCGCTGCAACGCGCTGGCTACACCAAACCCACACCGATCCAACGCGAAGTCATCCCATTGGCGCTCGCTGGCCACGACGTGATTGGCCAAGCCCAGACCGGTACAGGCAAAACCGCGGCGTTTCTGGTGCCATTTCTTCAAAATTGGCGATCCATGCAGACTGAAGGGGTTGCCGGCATTGTGTTGGTCCCCACTCGCGAACTGGCCCTTCAGGTGGTTGCTGAAGCTCGGAAAATCGCTTGCGATACAGACTTTGCCGTGGTTGCGGTTTACGGCGGCCAAGCTATTGGCCCACAGATTACCGCCATCCGCAAAAATGCTCCCCTTGTGGTGGGCACCCCCGGGCGGGTGATCGACCACCTTATGCGTGGCACCTTGCGACTCGATAATTTGCGTTATGCTGTGCTCGACGAAGCCGATCGCATGCTTGATATCGGGTTCCGTCCCGATATTGAAAAAATCCTCCGTCGCTGCCCCACCGACCGTCAGACCTTGCTTCTATCGGCAACCATGTCCGACGAAGTGCTTCGTTTGGCTCAACGCTATCAGCGCGACCCGAAAACCGTTCAAATCACGCCGGAAATACCGACGGTGGCGCGTATCCGCCAGTCGTATGTGGCGGTGGAAGAAGATCGCAAGCTGCCTTTGTTGCTGAAACTGCTGGAAACCGAGCAACCGCGTGCCAGTATCATTTTTGTGGAACGCAAACGCTGGGCGGAAAACCTGTACCGGGAACTCCGGCAGACCATCAAAGGTGTTTCCATGATGCACGGCGACTTGCCCCAGGGCATGCGCACGAAAATCATGGAAGCATTCCGCGCCGGGAAGATCCGGCATTTGGTGGCAACAGATGTGGTGGGCCGCGGTATCGACGTGAAGAACCTTTCCCACGTTTTTAATTATGATATCCCCGAAGATCCGGACGCCTACGTTCACCGCATCGGACGGACCGGGCGCATTGGCGCCGATGGCGTGGCCATCGCCTTCATCTCTCCAGACCAAGGGCATCGGCTGACCAGCGTTGAAATCTTCATCAACAAGCTGCTCGACAAGCGCGAGGCACCCGGTTTCGAGGGGGTTCGCCCCAAGGATCTGCCCCAACCCGAAGAGATCAAGGCTCCAGCAGCTCCGGCTCAGCCCGTGTTCGGGCGCCGCACCAAAAAATACAGCAACAGGCTGTAATCTGCCGGTTGGCCCTCCCTCGTCCGCTGGCATAGACTGTCACGTGTCGTTCTGGCACGTGATTGTTGTTTTTGCAGCGGAGTTATTAAATGCCCAATGAACTAGAACCTTGGGGGCCGGCGCGTTCCACGGTGCCCGGTGCGCCGTTATCCGCCACTGCCCTTGAGGGGATTCATGCTTATTGGAGGGCTTGCAACTACTTGGCGGCAGGAATGATCTATCTCCGCGCCAACCCGCTGCTGCGTGAACCGCTGCGGATCGAACATGTCAAGCGGCGTCTGCTGGGGCATTGGGGTGCCAGTCCGGGCTTATCGTTTTGTTACACGCACCTGAACCGTATCATCCGTGAACGTGGCGAAAACGTGATCTTTCTGGCGGGCCCGGGCCACGGCGCCCCGGGTGTGATCGCCCCTGTTTTTCTTGAAGGCGTTTATTCTGAAATCTATCCGCAATGCGGCGCCGACGCTGCCGGTATGGAACACCTGTTCCGCATGTTCAGCTTCCCCGGCGGCGTGGGCAGCCATTGCACGCCGGAGCTGCCCGGCAGCATTCATGAAGGTGGAGAATTAGGCTACAGTGTGTCGCATGCTACCGGCGCGGTGTTCGACAACCCGCGTCTGGTCGCCGCGGTGGTGGTGGGCGATGGCGAGGCGGAAACGGGGCCACTGGCGGCCTCGTGGAATGGCGGACGCTTTCTGAACCCTGCAACCGACGGCGCCATTTTGCCTATTTTGCATCTGAACGGATATAAAATCAACAACCCCACTGTTCTGGCCCGGATTCCGCGCGCGGAGCTGATCAGCTTTTTCATCGGGTTGGGCTACGAACCGCTGCTGGTTGAGGGTTCCGAACCGGACAGCATGCATCAAGCCATGGCGGCCACGCTGGACTATGCCTTCGATCGTATTGAAGCCATCCGTAAAGAAGGCAAGGCGGAGCGCGCCCGCTGGCCGCTGGTTATTCTGCGCAGCCCCAAAGGCTGGACCGGGCCACACGAGGTGGATGGCCTGCCGGTAGAAGGAACATTCCGATCGCATCAGGTGCCATTATCGGGCCTTGCTGGTAATCCGGCGCATTTGGCGCAGCTTGAGGCGTGGCTGAAAAGCTACAAGCCGGAGGAACTGTTCGATTCCTCCGGTGCTTTCCGGGCAGAGTTGAAGGTGCTGGCGCCCTCGGGAACCAGCCGTATGAGCGCCCGACCAGAGGCCAATGGCGGTTTGATCCGCCGGCCATTGCGTTTGGGAGATTATCGGCAGCATGCTGTGAGGGTTGAAAAGCCGGGTGTGGCGCGATCGCTGAACACGGGGCCTTTGGGGCGGTTTCTGCGCGATATCATGCGCGACAATCCCCAGCAGTTCCGAGTATTTGGGCCCGATGAAACCTCTTCGAATAAGCTGCATGCCCTTTACGAGGTGACGGGGAAAACCTGGCTGGCCGAGCGCCTGCCAACGGATGATCAGGGGGGGCATCTTTCAGCTGATGGTCGGGTGATGGAAATTTTGTCCGAGCACACGCTTGAAGGGTGGCTTGAGGGGTATTTGCTCACCGGCCGGCACGGATTCCTCTCCACCTACGAAGCCTTTGTGCATGTGATTGATTCCATGTTCAACCAGCATGCCAAGTGGCTGGCCAAGTCGCGTGAATTGGCGTGGCGCGGCAGTATCTCGTCGCTGAACCTGTTGATCACGTCCACTGTATGGCGGCAAGATCACAACGGTTTCACGCACCAAGATCCAGGTTTTCTCGATGTGGTGGTGAACAAGAGCCCCGATGTCACGCGCATTTATCTGCCTCCCGATGCCAACTGCTTATTGGCCGTGGCCGATCATTGCCTTAAAAGTGTCGATTACGTGAATGTGATTGTCTGCGACAAGCAGGATCACCCGCAGTTTTTGTCGATGCAGCAGGCGGAACGCCATTGTGCCAAGGGTTTGGGCCTGTGGGAGTGGGCCAGCACCGATTCGGGCCAGGAGCCAGATGCGGTGCTGGTGGGTTGTGGCGATGTCGCCACGCAAGAGGCTCTGGCCGCAGCGGCCATGCTTAGGCAGCACCTGCCTGACCTGCGGCTACGATTTATCAATGTGGTGGATCTGTTTCGTTTGTGTCCGCAATCGGAGCATCCGCATGGCATGTCCGACCGCGAGTTCGATTCACTCTTCACGCTCGACAAACCAATCATTTTCAATTTTCATGGGTATCCGTACCTGATTCACCGTCTGACCTACCGTCGCACCAATCACGAAAACTTGCATGTGCGTGGGTACAAGGAAAAGGGTAACATCAACACGCCTTTGGAATTGGCGATCGAAAACCAGATCGACCGTTTTACCTTGGCTCGCGATGTCATTGGCCGGGTGCCGCGCTTCCGGGTCTCCGCGGCGCACCTGCGCGAACGTTTCCGCGACGAGCAACTCGACTGCCTCAGGTATGCCCACGAACATGGCGTGGACAGGGAAGATGTCGTCGCGTGGTCATGGCCTGTGTGATATGTGAACTGTTTCAAAATAAAAAACGATAGGCGCGGCAGATTAAGTCTGCCGCGCCTTCTGATTAGATATTTGTCAGCCCCGAATCAGTTCAGGTCGTTGACTTCGCCGCCATCACGTGTGACCAGTCGGCCCAGTGTGCGGATGCTGGTGCTAGCGGTAATGAACCTGACGGATCCATCTACCAGCGTGGCATTCACACCACCGGTGTGGAAGCTGTATAGCTGGCTGCTACCGTCTGTTCCAAACAGGGTGGAGGTAGTACCGCCAGCCGCGATGTAATCCAGCCCATTGGTGGCATTGATGGCGGTAACGCTGGTTGAAGTGGCGCTCGTTGGAATGGTGCCAGTGGCATCGGTTCCCAAGAGGAAAGCGATTTCGCTAGCCGGGCGGCACCAGCCGCCTCCGTTGACGCGAGCGGTTGTTGAAGCTGCTGCTGCAAGCCTGCCGTTGCGGAAAATATCAGGACGGCCAGCGGATTCCGTCACAAACAGAGTGTTGGAGGTGCCGTCGAGGAAGTCGGCAAAGCGCAGACCCTGAGTTTTGGAGATAGCACCGCGCGTATTGCCGGCAATATCAACCAGACCCGCCGTGGCTAAAAATGGATGCACACCATAGATACCAGCGTAATCGGTGTTGGCCACAATGTTGGACCATGCAGGTGTGGTATCAGGAGCGCCGTCCTGCTTCTGGCCGCTGGGCGACGATGGGCATTCAAAAGTTTTGATACGGGTGCTGACAACTGGAAGATTCAACGGGTCGGACCAGTTGACGGTGAGGTTGTAGTTCTTCCACAGGTTGTCCTGCTCGATGTACGGCAGAATATAGGTGGCCCAACGCACGCGGACCGTTGAGTTGACGGCAGGGCGAAGGTTAGCGGGAATCGTGCCCCGCGCATCGTGGAAACCGTGCAGGGCCATGCCAATTTGTTTCAGGTTGTTGGTGCAGCTCATGCGGTTGGCGGCTTCACGCACCTTCTGCACGGCGGGAACCAGTAGGCCGATGAGAACGGCGATGATGGCAATAACAACCAGGAGTTCGATCAGAGTAAAGGCGGCGCGCGAAGCGCGGACCTGAGTGTGAGCAGTCATGCGTGACCTCCATGCAAGCGATCGTTTTTCGAATCATGATCAGCATTAATATCATTAAGATGATCAGACCAGTAAACATCGGCCTGGCGGCTTCGTCAAGTTCAATAAATCTCCATCCTGATCATTTTAGTCGTGTTCCGAAATGAAGCAGGCAATGCCTACAGATCAAGCGTCGATTTTCAGACAACTCCTTGACAGTCATCCATTCACGGGCTGAATTACCTAGGAAATAAGCGAATAGCTACACTGCAGCGGGTGGTGGCATGCCAGTTGCATTGAGTCTTCTGTTCAAAAGAAAATTACCAAGGTCTCCTCTCCATGCAGACCATGCGACAAACAAGTGGCACCTCGTGGTTCGAGGGCTACCAATCAGCAGGTTGGGATGAAATGGTTGCTGCCAATGGCAGCATTCGTCCCCATTACGAAGAAGTGGCCAGCAGGCTTGCCGAGCTGACTCCTGCTGATATCCAGAGGCGACACCGCCTTGCAGATCTGACCATGCGTCAGCAAGGAATTACCTTCACTGTTTACGGCCGGGATCAGGGTGTTGAGCGGATCATGCCATTTGATCCCATGCCCCGGATCGTACCGGCAGATGAATGGGAGAAGGTGGAACGTGGTCTGAAACAACGCATTAGGGCCCTTAACCTATTTGTTCACGATGTTTATCACGGACGCAAGATCCTGAAGGACAGGATCGTTCCGGCGGATCTTGTTCTAGGATGCACCTCATACCGCCGGGAAATGGTGGGGATTCAGGTCCCCAGCGACATTTACATCCACATCTGCGGCACCGACCTCATCCGAGATCCTTCGGGTGAGTATCTGGTTTTAGAAGACAATGGCCGCACTCCTTCCGGCGTGAGCTATGTTCTGAAAAACCGCCAGGTCATGAAGCAGGTCTTTGCTCCCCTGTTTGGCGACAATATTATCCGGCCTGTGGACGATTATCCAGCGCGGCTTCTGTCGATGCTGAGGCATGTGGCCCCCGGTGGGATTGAGGACCCTACCATTGCCGTGTTAACTCCCGGTCTTTACAACTCCGCGTACTTCGAACACAGCTTTTTGGCCCGTCAGATGGGGGTAGAGCTGGTGGAGGGCCGCGATCTGGTCGTCGAGAACGGCTACGTGCATGCGCGTACCACTTCGGGCCTTAAGCGCATCGATGTTCTTTACCGCCGAGTCGATGATATGTTTCTCGACCCGCTCACCTTCAATTCCTCAAGCATTCTCGGCGTGCCTGGCTTGATGGGTTGCTACCGTGGTGGCCGTGTCAATCTTGCCAACGGTATCGGAACAGGTGTTGCGGACGATAAAGGTATTTATCCTTTTGTTCCCGACATGATACGTTATTATCTCGCTGAAGATCCGATTCTGCGCAATGTTGAAACGTACCGACCCACGCTGCCTTCGCACAGGCAGCATGTGCTGGCCAACCTGCACAAGCTTGTGGTGAAGGCGGTGGATGGCTCTGGTGGCTATGGCATGCTCATTGGGCCAGCGAGCACTGCCGAGGAACGTGAATCTTTTGCCCGCAAAATCGAGGCCAACCCACGTGGATACGTGGCACAGCCTACCATTTGCCTCAGTCAGCATCCAACATTTGTCGATGGTGCTCTTTCCGGCAGGCACGTCGATCTGAGACCTTTCATTTTGTACGGTGAAGACATCCATGTGCTTCCGGGAGGTCTCACGCGCGTTGCCCTGCGTCAGGGAAGTTTGGTGGTGAACAGTTCTCAGGGTGGTGGCAGTAAAGATACCTGGGTGCTGGCATGAATGGCGTGGCGCAACAAATTACCGAGAAGCGGGGTGGGGCCATGCTGAGTCGTGTTGCTGAAAATCTTTTTTGGGCTGCTCGCTACATAGAGCGAGTGGATGGTTTGGCGCGCCTGATGGATCAGGCTTTTCAAGTGGAATTCGATTCCGGATTTGACGACGGAACCACGGGCCCGGTTGAATCGATTTTAGAAATCCTAGGCTGTCGGGAACAGTGCGCGACCGACACCAATCAGGCTGCTTTCAAATCTGGGCAAGACTTGATGCGCTGGCTGGCGTTTGGCAAGAACGGTTTGTATTCGATCCGCTCGATGGTGGCTGCGGCGCGTGAAAACGCGCGTTCAACGCAAGAAGCGCTCAGCGCCGAGGCGTGGAACCAAATCAATCGGTTTCACCTGTCGATGTCCAGTCGCAAGGCGGAAGGGCGATTTTTGGCTTCACCGGTACGGTTTCTGGAATCGGTCAAGCGTTCGTGTGTGTTGTTCGCCGGCCTGATCGATGCCACCCTGCCTCGCGACGAAGCCTATCATTTTGTGCAACTCGGCTCGTACCTCGAGCGGATTGACATGACCAGCCGGATATTGGCAAGTGCCACCCGTAATGTGCTGATTGAAACGGCTGCTGGAGACGGTACGGCAGCCAGCGAAGAACTTGAAGGCTTGCGATGGACCGGCCTTTTGAAGGCGGTTGGTGCCCAGGAGGCGTATCTGCGCCGTTTCCGAGGCGATATTACTTCCGAAGGTGTTTTGAAATTCCTTCTGCTTGAACACGAATTTCCTAGGAGTTTGCGATTCGGTCTCAACCGATGCTTGGAATCGCTGCAGGAAATTGCCGGGCCGGAACGAACCAAATACGTTTCAGAAGCCGAGCGCCTGCTGGGAAGGCTTGAAAGCGACCTGCGCTACTTGGAGCCTTCCGATATTCTTGCGCGTGGCCCCGTGGTGTTCTTGGGCGAAATTCAGAATATTTGCGCGAAGGTTGGCGGCGAAATCGCCCGCGATTGCTTTGTCTGACAGAAGATCGAACCACTGTTAAGGAGTTTTAGAATGCTCTTCCGTATCGAACATGAAACTGTTCTTTCTTACGATTCACCCGTGTTTGAACATGTTTTTGAATTGCGCATGGCGCCTGTTTCCGACGACGATCAGACGTCGCTTGGATACCGGTTGCGCATCAGCCCGCTTACCCCGAGCACACCGTACCGCGACGGTCACGGCAACCGTGTGGAACTGATCACGGTATTGGCCCCATGCCAGAAAATCGTGGTCAGGGCCACTAGTTTCGTGCGTACGCACCGGAGGCCTTCTAGCGATCGTCTTGTAGGTGTTCGTGTTGGCGATGCGGGATCAGATCAGCCCGGGGTAGTCGACGCGCTCGATTACATCGGCTTCACCACGCTGGTCGACAGCGGTCCGTGGCTTGATTCACTGGTCAAGGAAATGGGATCGGTGCACGAACTGTCGCTGGAGCGTTACCTGTACAAGGTAACCGCGTTGATCAAATCGCATGTCAAGTACGAGAAAAAGCGCACGGAAGCTGGAACGCCGGCATCGGCGGCACTGGCTCTGGCTGCCGGGGTTTGTCAAGACTTTTCCCATCTGTTTTTAGCGATTTGTCGGCGTATGGGAGTTCCAGCTCGTTATGTGAGTGGGTATATCCATCAACCCGGTGAAATCGAAAGCCATGCTTGGGTTCAAGTCTGGGCAGGTGCCACCCAAGGTTGGATCGACTTCGACCCAACGCACAACTGCTTGGTTGCTGACGATCATGTGGTAGTGGCCGTTGGCCGCGACTACTCCGATGTGCCGCCCAACAGGGGGGCTTGGCGGGGCGAGGCCACAGAATCGATTCAGGTGGCCGTGCGCGTGGAATCGGTACCACGTTTGCCGGCGGACTGGATCGACGCAGATTCATTGCCACTAGCTGTGGCGGTGCGCGATTCCGGTGGAGGCGGCGGAAGTGCTGCACGCAATGCGCCTAGGCCTTCGGCGCGTCAGTTTCACCGGATGCTGTACAGGCAGCAGCAGCATCAGCAGCAGCAATGATCGATCAGGGGGACCTTTCAGGTTCCCCAGCGAACGGGGCCGTCCAGGCAGTCGAGGGCTTGTTGCACTTGGCTGGACCTCCCGGGTTCCTGGGCGGCCCACGTTTGCTGTGTCTGGGGTGGGGGGGATAACGGCAAAAACGTGATATCAGACCAATGAAAAACCAACATCGCAGCTTGTGGTGATGGTGGGTGTGGCGGTTGGAGTGGTTGCTGGGATGCAGGCTTCCAGATCGTGACCAAAGCCAACAAGTTCACCTCGCACGACTGCTTTGTCGCGCGGCGCTGTAATTCCCAAACGAATCCGGTTGCCCGATACTTCAACAACTGTCAGAACGATGTTGCCATCGATGACAATCTGCTCGCCTACCTTCCGGCTGAGGACCAACATGATGCACCCTCCTGGTGATGCCGGCCTGTGGGTGGGGCCGGCGTGAATGGCTGATTTGCCATCGGACTCTTTACAATCATGATCTCATGTAATATACGCTACAAACAGCAAAGTAGTTTGTAGGTTAACACTATTTTAACGTTGATCCTTAAGAAAAATCCAGATTTGATCGGAATGCGTCAGCTGCAAATTCTCCCTCCATGCCACTTCCCACCCCATCGCCACATCCCTGGCAGATAGAAAATTGGCAACGGGTACACCGTTGCTGGCCGCCACAATGCAGCAGCACACCCGTACAAACAGGGCAGGTTGCATGGCCCGAAACCGCGGGAAACACCGATAAAAACGGCACATTGACAGGGTTCATCACGCACCTCGCGAAGTGGAATTCATAAGCCACATGTACATGTGTACCCTAAAGTGGACAGGTGTTCAAGGCGCTTTGATTTCAACCCAACCGTTTGCGATGCGCCAATCCCCTCGTATCTGTTACCTTTGCCGCCTTGTTTCTTTTGAACCCACCAGCCGCCACGGAGCGCCTTGAACATGAATCACATGCATGGATTGGATCGCCGGTCTTTTGTCAACGGCCTTGCGGCAGGCGTCGCCGGTCTGGCTGCTGGCACGTGGACAGCCCGCGCTGCCCAACCAGCACCATGGTTCCGGATTTCATTGGCTCAATGGTCGCTGCACCGGGCGTTCTTTGCCAAGAAACTCGACCCGATGGACTTTCCCGTTATTGCCCGCCGCGACTTCGGCATTGAAGGTGTTGAATTCGTCAACCAGTTTTACAAGGGCCAGGCTGAAGACTCCAAGGTGCTCGACGGCCTCAAGAAGCGCTGCGCCGACCATGGCGTAACCCCTCTTCTGATCATGTGCGATGGCGAAGGATATTTGGGTGATGCCGACTCCACCAAGCGCACCCAAGCGGTGAAGAACCACCACAAGTGGGTCGATGCCGCAGTGGCTCTTGGCTGCCACAGCATTCGCGTGAATGCCTACTCCACAGGCACCTACGAAGAGCAAATGGGCAGGGCTGCCGAAGGGCTTTCGGCCCTGACCGCCTACGGTGACTCGAAAAAGATCAACATTATCGTTGAAAACCACGGTGGTCTTTCAAGCAACGGTGGCTGGTTGGCCGGCGTGATGAAAAAAGTCAACAACCCCCGATGTGGAACATTACCCGACTTCGGCAACTTCCGTCTGGGTGAAGGCAAGGAATACGACCGCTACGTCGGTGTGAAAGAAATGATGCCTTTTGCCAAGGGTGTCAGTGCCAAGTCGCACGATTTCGACAAAGAAGGTAACGAGACGCACACCGACTACAAGCGCATGCTGGAAATCGTGAAGGAGGCAGGTTATCGTGGCTGGATCGGCATCGAGTACGAAGGCGGAAAGCTTTCCGAGCCCGAAGGGATCGTGGCAACCCGCAAACTGCTTGAAAAGGTGCGGGCCTGAAATAGCCCTGTATCCCTGATGCTGCCCGCCGCTGGTTCAAACCCTGAAGACAGTCTAACCCCCGGAGTCTTTGCTCATGTTCCGCGCATTCGTTGCCTTGGCATTTTTGGTCGGCCTGACCGCCGTTTCCATTGTGGCGCAGGAGAAGCCCAAGCGTTCTCCCGCCGAGGAAAAGGCGATTGAAAAGCTCCGTTCGATGGGAGCATTGGTGTTGGAAGTGGCTCAAAACGATGCTCGTCTGGAAGTGTCGTACCTTCAGAAGATCGATAATTTTGGTGATCAACACCTTCTGCCGCTGAAAGATCTGAAAACAGTTCACGCCCTGAATTTGCGGGCTCAGCCGGTAACCGATGCCCATGTTGCCAATTTGAAGGGGCTGACCAGTCTTGCCCGCCTGCATCTGGAAAAAACCAAAATTACCGACAAGGCTCTGGAAACAGTGGGCGGTCTTTCTGGCCTCGAATACCTGAACCTGTACGAGACCGGCGTAACCGATGCTGGCCTTTCCAGCCTGAAAGGCCTTGGCAAACTGAACCAACTGTATGTTTGGCAGACCAAGGTAACCCCAGCCGGTGCCGATACCCTGAAGAAAACACTCACCAAGTGCGACATCAACCGCGGCGTGGAATTTGTGCCCATCGTGGTGGAAAAGAAGGAAGAGCCCAAGAAAGAAATGAAGAAGGAAGCCAAGAAGGCTGAAGTGAAGAAAACCGAAGAGAAGAAGGCTGAAGCCAAGAAGGACCTGAAGAAGGTTGAAGAGAAGAAGGCTGAAGTCAAGAAAGACCTGAAGAAGGTTGAAGAGAAGAAGGCCGAAGCCAAGAAAGACCTTAAGAAGGTTGAAGAGAAGAAGTAATCACTGCCAGTTCCTATCCAACGGGCAGATTGACTCTTAGATTTCAAAAGCGCCGGGCCCGCAGCCCGGCGCTTTTATTCATGGTGCTGTCAGCACAGTGGTAACTGCCCCGAAAAGCGGGTTCACCACTCCTTTGCCTGCCGGATGCAATCGTGTCGCCAGCAGAACAACAAAAATATCACGCTTGGGATCGATCCACAGCGATGTTCCCGTGAAACCGCCATGGCCCACCGCGGAATCTGATAGATGCATGCCGCGTTGGCTGGAATAACCGGTTTTGCTATCCCACCCCGGCGCGCGCAAACCGCCCGGCACAGTTTCGGGCTTCAGCATCCGTGCCACACTGCCTGCCGACATGATGCGCGCGCCATCGAGTTCACCGCCCAAAAGCAGCATGCGAGCGTAGCGTGCCAGATCTGGCCCCGTGGAAAACAACCCCGCATGCCCCGCCACTCCACCCATCAGATGGGCCCTTGGATCGTGTACCCGGCCTTTAAGCCAGGTGGTGCCCTCCGGTCCGGTGGCGGCACAGCGCGCCCGGTGTGCCGCATCGGGTAAATAGCCAGTATCAGCCATCCGCAGTGGTGTGAAAATGGCATCCCGCGCGAATCGGTCGAGTGACTGGCCCGAAACATCCTCGACAATCCACCCTAGCAAAATATAACCAAGGTCGGAGTAGGTGAATTTGCCGCCGGGCGCGGCGGCAAGCGGCGTGGCGCACAGTCGGGCGCGAGCCGCCGCTTTCCCCATTTTGTAATGTTCGAGGCTATTGCCTGCCGGGAGCCCAGAAACATGGGTCAGAAGATGGCGCACGGTGACTTTGTCGCGGTCGCCGCCTTTAAAGTCGGGCAGGTACTTGCTCACCGGTTGGTCAGGGTCGATCCGCTGGCGATCGATCAAGATCCAGATAGACGTGGCGGTAGCCACGGGCTTGGTTAACGACGCCAGATCCCACACGGTGTCGAGCGTTGCGGTTTCCACCGAGGGTTTGAGTTGCCTGTTTCCAAAGGATAGTTCGATACGGCTTCCCGCTTGCGATCCGGTAAGCAGCACCAGCCCCGGGGTTTTTTCAAGACGTATGGCTTCTTCAATCAGCTGGCGTGCCGCTTGTTCCGCTGGGGCGGGTTGTGCCTGCAACAAGATCAGGAGTGCTGCTGCCAGAAGCCCGGTTGCCATGGAATTCATCCATAATGTGGGGATGTGCGACGACGATTCTTGCGCCCGTCGCAACATCCTCTAGGCTTTACTTGAGACTCACGTGTCTGGCCAGCGAGAATCCATGCCACCGCACAGCCCCGGTTTTGATGAATTCGCCGCCTTGGCTCGCCAGCCGGGTATTGGCTTGGTTCCCGTGTACCGTCGGTTGACAGCCGATGGCCTGACACCGGTTCTTGCTTATCACCTGCTGGGTGTCGAATCGTGGTCGTTCTTGTTTGAAAGTGTGGTGGGGGGTGAAAAGCCCGGCCGCTACAGCTTTTTGGGAACCGACCCATTCCTGCGATTCGAGGCTACCGGGCGTTCGGTGCGCGTAACTTCCAAGTCCGGGCCGGTGGAAGAGTTCGAACACTCAGATCCCATGCAGGCATTGCAGGACCGTCTCACGCCGTTGCGTGCTCCTCATCTTCCCGGTTTGCCCCGCTTTTTGGGCGGCGCTGTGGGCTATGCCGGCTACGACACCGTTCGCTGGGCGGAGCATCTGCCGAATGTTCCGCGTGACGACCGTGGCTTGCCTGACTTGGCTTTTGCCTTCTTCGACCGCATGGTGCTGTTCGACCAGATCACCAAAACCATTATGGCGGTTGGCCATGCGCGAACCGATGGCGACTTGAAGCAGCGTTATGCCGAGGCGTGCGCCCAAGTAGACGATCTTGTGGCAAGGCTGTCGATGCCCGCCACGCTTCCGCCGGTTGACATTGCCCCGTTGGGTGACGTGGTTGAAGACACCACCTCGACCTTCACGCACGAAGGATTCATCGGCGCGGTGAACAAGGCGAAAGAATACATTCAGGCGGGCGACATCTTTCAGGTGGTGCTCAGCCAACGTTTGGAAGCCCGTACCAATCTGGGCCCATTCCCTATTTACCGTGCCTTGCGGGTGGTGAACCCCAGCCCGTTTCTGTTTTTGCTAAGGCAGGGGCCACTCAGTCTGGTGGGCAGTTCGCCGGAAATCATGGTTCGTGTCGATGAAGGCGAAGTCACCATCCGTCCACTGGCAGGCACGCGTAGGCGTGGCCGCGATGCCGCTGAAGACGATGCCCTTGCAGCTGAACTTCTGGCCGATCCTAAGGAACGTGCCGAGCACATCATGCTGGTGGATCTGGGCCGCAACGATGTTGGCCGTGTGGCGTCGTTTGGTTCCGTGCGCATTCGCGATGTTCTAACGGTCGAGCGATACAGCCATGTCATGCACCTATGCAGCACGGTGACCGGCCAGATGTGTCCAGAATTAACGGCCCTCGAGGCGTTGCGCGCCTGCTTGCCAGCGGGAACCCTATCGGGCGCTCCCAAGGTGCGTGCTATGCAGATCATCGACGAGCTCGAACCGGTTAAGCGCGGGCCTTACGGCGGCGCGGTAGGCTACATCGATTTTTCAGGCAACATGGACACATGCATTGCCTTGCGAACCTTGGTTCTGAAAGACGGCGTGGCGCATGTTCAGGCTGGTGCTGGGGTTGTGGCCGATAGCGACCCTGAATCCGAATGGCAAGAGACGCTGAACAAGGCGCGCGGCCTTCTGCGCGCCTTGCAACTGGCGCGTGGATTAACCTAGTCGATAGCACTTGTGTCGAAGAAGCTTCCAACACAAAGTAGTAAACCTTACAGCTGCAACTGTAGGTGTATCCATGCATGGTGGACCGGCGGGACGCCGGTCCCACTCAAATACATGGCGGAGTGGCTCAAAACAACAATTAAGTTGAGTATTTGATTGGTGGGACAGGCGTCCCGCCTGTCTTCTTTCCTGAAAAACAGCCCATCTATTCCATACTAGCTATTGTCAAGAATTTTCGCTGGGCTAGTGCGACTCCGCTCCAACCGCACCTTCAATTCAGGCAATCGGCCTTAATAAACTGAATATTAACTGAAATGAGGTAGAATATTCTGGCTCGCTGTAAAAGTAAGCTATGGTTTGAAGTTATATCGGTTGTCATGGGGTGTGTTGCCGGGTACGGTGGCCCCTATGATTGGCTGATGCCATTAGATTTGTATCGGCGCACTGGGTATTGCACATGAAAGCGAATCGGCACGAATCGGCACGCGCATGGGTACAGGCTTGGGCGCGGCGTTGGGGATTCATAGTGACTAAAACGAGCGCCCGAACCTCCCAGGCGCGTCAACTTCCCCTCCAGCTTCTTGCCTTGGAAGACAGACTGACGCCAACTGTCGATCTCACCTTCAACTTGTTGGCAGGATGGACACCCATCACCCCTACCAACGGCCAACACGACTTTGTCAACGACCAGCAGACCGGAAGCGGTTCGTTGCCCCAAGACATTGTTGGCAACAACAACCATAGGGCTGCTTACCTGAAGTACGACATGGGCACCAATTCCGGTAGCACTTCCGATGACTATGTCGCCTTCCGTATCCGGGTGAACGGAACATCAGACTCGACAAACATATCAGACGGATTTACTTCTTTCGGCTTCCTTGGCGCCGATGCCAACGGCGATGGCGCTATCGATTTCTTTATTGGCGCCTACAAGCCTCATGCTACCAACGGTGGTCGCATTGGTATCTACGACGCAGACGGTTCCGCTGGCAACACAGGCCCCAGTACCACCGGAATTGCTGGTTCCCCTACGGTTGTTTACACATCCTCAACGGCGGGTTACGGCGATCTGTGGAGGTTCCAAGTTGTTGGCGATTCAAGCAATTTTGCGATTGACCCGGACTATCTGTTGTCCTTCCAGATTTCAGTAGCGGACATCAATGCCAATCTTTCGGCATTCGGTTTGTCCACACCTGTGGGACCAACCACTCCATTCCGGTTTATTGTCGGCACTGCAGCGCAAGACAACGCGTTTAACCAAGATATTTCTGGTGTTCAAGGTTTCAGTGCTACAGATTCGCGCACGTGGGCAACCATGGGCGTGCTTTCACCATCCATGTCGCTGGATGGTGCGCCGCTTAATGCCGCACCCACCACTTCCAACGATTCCTTTTCCATCGGCACCAGCCAAAACTACACACTTACTGCCGCAAAGTTCCCTTTTTCAGATTCTGATGCAGGCGATACCTTTCAGTCCATTCGTGTGCTGACCCTACCATCATCTGGAACCCTGAAACTCAGTGGCGTTGCCATTACTGCTGGGCAAATCATTACCGTTGCCGATATCAACGCCGGTAATCTTGTGTATCAGGCACCGGCTTCTTCAAGTTCGATATCGTTTACGTTCAATGTCATCGATTCGAAGTACAATGAATCGGCTTCTTCTGGAACAATGTCGGTGACTATTGCCTCCAATACTGCACCGACGCTAAGCACAGTCAGCAGTTTCACGGGTGGCACTGAAGACACTGCCTATGAAATCACGTACGCGCAACTCGTAACCAATGCCAATGAAGCCGATGTAGACGGTGACGCGTTGTCTTTCTTGATTGATTCTGTGAGCACAGGCGTAGTTGAGAAGTGGAACGGTTCCTCGTGGGTGTCAGTTGTTGCTGGTACAACATTGATATCTACAGGCGAGAAGCTTCGTTGGACTCCCGCAGCCGATGCCAACGGCACGCTGAACGCGTTCACAGTGAAGGCGTATGACGGTGCCCTCGCATCTGCGACAGCGGTTCAGGTTCAGGTTGTTGTTGCTCCGGTCAATGATGCGCCGACGCTGAGCATAGTCAGCAGTTTCACGGGTGGCACTGAAGACACTGCCTACGAAATCACGTACGCGCAGCTCGTAACCAATGCCAATGAAGCCGATGTAGACGGCGACGCGTTGTCGTTCTTGATTGATTCTGTGAGCACAGGCGTAGTTGAGAAGTGGGACGGTTCCTCATGGGTGTCAGTTGTTGCTGGAACAACATTGATATCTAC
>Ga0255132_1000316_pt1 | contig 19346 bp, 11 predicted proteins | sample Law_Law_RepA_8d_FD_188551 | JGI IMG/M metagenome (GOLD analysis project Ga0255132, IMG submission 188551) | Freshwater microbial communities from St. Lawrence River, New York, United States - Law_Law_RepA_8d | ecosystem: Environmental > Aquatic > Freshwater > River | place: USA: New York...
ACGCCATCGATCAGCAGGATGCGGGCGGGCTTGTCGGTGAGACGGACAGCTCGCTCGAGTCTACCGGGGGCGGTGGGGCGAGTCGAGCCGGTCAGGCGGGCCTTGAGGATGATTTTCCCCTCATTGGGGGTGGTTTTGCCGCCAGCAGAGCCGGGAACGACAAAAGCTAAGCTGATGGTTTGTTCTGCACCTGGTGCCGATAAAGCTGTGACGCGCTCGGTGGCCACTTCCACACCATTGATTTCAGCGGTCACTTCGACAACCGCGTTTGTGTCGTCCGGATTGACTCCCACGGCCCGCAGGCGAGCGCGGGCCACAGCTTTTTCACCAACCTGCAGTACTTCGGGCAGTTCCAAATCGCGCAGAAAAATTGCCGGAGGCTCAGGAGCACCTAGTGCTACCAGATGCACTTCAATGCCGGCTTGGGCGGCAGCCTTGCAGGCGGCGGGGAGGTCAGGCCCGGAGTTTTGGCGGCCATCGGTGAAAACAACGATTGCCCCGGGCGGTGCTTGACGGGTCAGCAATTCAGTGATGGCCTCGCCCAGTGCGGTTCGGTTACCAATAGCCTGCCAGTTGTCCCAAGGAGTAACGGTGGAAGCTTGGGGGGAATAATCGAGGGTGCGGAGGGTATCGCCAGCGCTGAAGAAGCGAATTGGAGCCTTGGCGGCAATATTCTGGGCGAATGCTCCTGCATTGGCACCCAACAGGGCGCGACCCTGTTCGAGCCTGCTGGGAGCAGTGGTGGCCTCCGGGTTAGTGCTGGTGACATCTGGGAGATCGATTTGGGTCATACTGCGCGAATCATCGAACACCACAGCCACGGCGCGGGTTGTTTCACCCTCGAGTTTGGCGGAACAGCCTATGGGTGTTAGGACCAACCAAGCCAACGAGGCAACAGCCAGAACACGCAATGTGACTAGTAGGTTTTTCAGGCCGCGCTTGGGTCGGATGGTCTCGTGATGGTAGATCCAGCGGGAGAGGGCCAGCCCAGCCAGCACCAGCACCAGCCACATCGTTAGCCTGAGCCAGTGGGGTTGAAACTGAAGACCGGCAACGAGGGTGCCCTGGGGGGCTTGCAGCCCGGCCAAGGTGAACAGGGTTGTGCGAATGCCTGCCATCATGAAACTCGTTTGCCCTCAATTAATTGCGACCCAACCGAAGCGTTTAAAGCCACTGTGTATTAGAGGGAACTGCCTGCCCAACGGGCTACTAGCCCTTCGCCAAAGAGCAGGGCCAAAACCGCAGCCAACAACCACCAGCCGGCCTCGCTGCCGTTGCCACCGGCTAAATTAACCACTTTGGCACCTGGGCCCTCTGTGACCATCAAGACGCCACCTGAGGAATCTTTGGCCAAGCTGGGGGCAGCCGGTTCGAGGTCGTCGCCTTCGTTGACGCCGCCACGGATGGCCCAAATGGCATTGGGAACCGGGATGCTGTTTTCCTCCAGGTGCCAGATACCTGCCTGGCGCCATGCCTTTGCCTGGCTGGTTTGGGCGGTGTTGAGGTTAGAGCGCAGCAGGCCTGAAGGGCCGGTTGATAGAAGACCGGTGTCCAAGCCAAGTGAGGCGGGTAGGGTTCCAGCCGGCAGGTTGTGGCCCGCCAGGGCGACTGTGTCAGCCTGACTAGCGAGCGCGCCAACCAGTGGCGGGAAAATGGCTGAGAGCACCAAGTCTGAGTCGGCCGGATCAACACCCAGGTCGAGGCGAATGACTTCGCCGCGACCCAAACTATGTCGACGGACCAGGGGTTCGCCTGAGGATGCCTTGAGCAGGCAATCGCTATTGGCTGAGTTTTTTTTTGCAGACGCTTCGGTTGGTGGCCCTTCGGTTTGGGACTCTTCGGGTGCCGGCTGCAGCCGGCGCAGGGCCAACCGGCCCAATTGATCCAGGGGTGGTTGGGCAAAGGGTGCTAAAAAGCTACTGGCCCGAGAGACATTCGGCACAGAGGGAGTGGCCAGGGTTCTGGCTGGGGCGGTGTCGGTGAACAGGGAACCCCATGGTGAGCCTGAGGGTGTGGAAGGCGTGTTGTTTTGAGCTTGAAAGGGCCCCCAGGCGACCAGCAATTTGCCAGCTTGGCACCAGTTAAGCAACTGGGCGGCTTTCTCTTCTGGAAGTGACACAGGCGAGATGCCGGCCAAAAAAACCATGTCAAGATTGGCCAGCAGGGCGGTGTCCAAATCGGTGGGCCTACAGCGGATTATTTCGAGATTATTTTGCGTGGTATTAGGGGAAATTCCGGATCCAAGCGTGTCACCTGCCAGGGCCTGGAGGGCCTGCTCCAGGAAAAAACCGCTTCCCTCGGCCATGTCGGGTGAGAACGGCTTTTCCACAATCAGCACTCTTTTGGGTGCGCGTGCTTCGACAACACTTGCCAGTTGGCTATCGCCTGGCCAGCGCTCGCTCGCCCAAAAAGCGGTTGCAATCAGGCCCAGTCGCCCGGCAGGCAAAAGCGCTTCGAGGTGTAGGACGCGTTCTTGGCCGGAGGCGAGTTCGGCGACGCTGATTTCATCGGGGGTATTCTGGCTGGAGGGGGAATCGATTGGGTCGGGGTTACTGGATAGGGTGGAAGGGTTAGAGCCACCGGCGCGATCGATTGCCAGACGGACAGTGATGGCCCGGGCTGTTTCAGTGCCATTGTTGCGTATTCGCACCCGCCAGGGTTGGCGGACATTGGCCAGTAGCAGGCCGCCTTCGGGGCTGCTGTCGAGCATTTGGATATGGCTTGCTGGAGCTTTACCCAGGCGGGACCATCCGAGGGTGGCCCCAGGCAGGTTGGCGGACAGGGCGCGCAATGTGCCCGAGGCGGTTGTCCAGACGGAGGCTGGCGCATCGGAAACTATCCAGACCTTTTTATTAAACATATCGCTTTGGCGGAGCAAGGCTCCGGCAAGGTCCAAGGCGGGTTCGAGCCGGGTGCCCAGGCTGGTCTGCTGCAGCCCTGAGAGTAGTTCCTGGGCGGCCGCGGCGTCTGTGCCCTCTGGGGAGCCTTGGCCGGTATCGGCCCCGTCACCGAAGGGTAACATTCGCACCCTGGAGCCGGCGGGCAAGGATTGAAGCAGGAGGGCTGCCTCGGTTTTCAGGAGTTCCAGACGGGTGCGGGGTCCTTCGGGGGTGGATTCGGAGGTGGCCATGCTGCCTGAAATGTCCAGCAGCAGGGCGAGATCAACCGGGCCGCCGCCGGCAAACCAGCCAAAAAGGGGGCGTGAAAGGGCAAAAGCCGCCAAAGCCAGCAACAGCACCCGGCAAGCCAGTAGGATCATGTCGCGCAGTCGGCTGGCCGAGCGGGTTTCGCGGATACTTTGCAGCAAGAAATCCATTGCCGCCCAGTGGACCACAACCGGCTTGTGCCTTTGGATCAGGTGCAACGCGATGGGGATGGCCGCGGTGAGTACGCCCAACAGCATCCAGGGTGCCAGGAAGCCCATCATCAACCTGCTCCCGTTGCCTTGCGCCTGGCTTGCCTAGAGGCAAGCAGGCTCAAGAGGCCGTTATCGGGTTCTTGGCCGGCCCGCAAAAGCGCGTACTCGGCGCGCATTCCCTGCAGATCGCCACGAACCCGGTCAAGCCATTGTGCCACCAGCTTGGTGTAATGCTGGCGAATCTGGTGGGGGCGGGTGTTGACGGAAGCGCCTGATTCGAGGTCGTTGAATCGGACATCCCCAGTGAAGGGCAAGTCGATTTCATCGCCATGCAGCACATGCAAGACCAGCAAATCGTGGCCGCGGACGCGGATTTGTCGCAGCAGGGACGCTAGCGGATCCCATGGCTCCAGCAAATCGGAAATGACCAACACAAGGCCTTTTCGCACGGGTCTGGCCACCACCTGGCCCAGCACCCGGGCTAGGTCGCTTTTTTGGCCCGGGGATTCCGGGCCCGGCACAGGTTGCAGGTTGGTGAGGGTGTTGGCCAGTATCCGCCCGGCACCGGCCCGTATGGTGGAGGGCAAGATGCAGCCATCCATGCGTGTGGTGTCACCATCGGCCAGCCAAAGGGCGATTTGGTCGCCCTGACCTTGCGCCACCAGGCCGGCAACCAGTGCCATCAGGCGGGCTTGGTAGCCTTTGGAGACGGTTTTTTCCGATTCATCGGCGGCGGCAAGCGGGTAGGCCATAGACGGGGTGTGGTCGAGCACTATCTGCAGGGTGTAGTTGGTTTCTTGGCGGTATTCCTTGATGGTGAGCCGTTCGGACCGGGCATAGGCGCGCCAGTCGAGGTGACGGGGATCATCGCCTGGAACATATTCGCGGTGTTGGGCAAACTCGACAGAAAAGCCGCGGCGCGGGCTTTTCTGTTCACCAATCCGGCCGCCGTCGACTTGGGTGAGGGCCCGCAATCCCAGGGCTTTGGCTTGTGCCAACAAAGACCGGGAATCTGCATTTTCAAGGAGTGGCAGGGCCGGCATGGTGGTTGGTCTTTTCGAGTGAAACGTTTGGCCTTTTGGACTAGCGGGTGAGGTTATTTGGCCAGAGCGGCAGGGAGGCGGGTTTTGGCCGATTGAATGAGCCGGGTGATGAGGCTGTCGGCATCGAGGCCCTCGCCTTGGGCGTTGTAACTGGGCAGGATGCGATGACGCAGCACTGGCTGGGCTATTGCCTCGATATCCTCGGGGGTGGCGTGAGCGCGCCCGTGCAGCGCGGCGCGGGCCCGGGCGGCGGCAATCAGGCTGGTGGAAGCACGTGGACCTGCGCCCCACTGGATAAGTCTGGCCGCATAATCAGCCGCTTCGGGGGTGCCGGGACGGGACAGGCGGGTGATGCGTCTGGCAAAATCGAGGACCGTGTCGGAGACGGCAATGCCCCGGACCAGTTCCTGTAACTCTTCCAGCTCGGCCTGGTCGAGCAAGGGGCTGAGGGTCGAGGTGTCCGGTGGCGGTCGGCGCATGATTTCGGCCTCTTCGGCATCGGTTGGGTAACCGACACGGACCATCAGCAAAAAACGGTCGAGTTGGGCTTCGGGTAACGGGTAGGTGCCTTCCTGCTCGATGGGATTTTGCGTTGCCAGCACAAAGAACGGTTTGGGCAGCAGGTGGTCGGCACCGGCAACGGTGACTTTGCGTTCTTGCATGGCCTCGAGAAGGGCGGCTTGGGTTTTGGGTGGCGTGCGATTGATCTCATCGGCCAAGAGGATGTTAGCAAAAACCGGGCCCTGAATGAAACGAAAGGTTCTTTGTCGGGTGGTCGGGTCTTCTTGCAGCACCTCGGTGCCGGTGATGTCTGAGGGCATTAAATCGGGTGTGAACTGGATTCGCTTGAAGCTGAGCTTTAGGACCCGCGCCAGACTGCTGACCATGAGGGTTTTGGCCAAACCAGGCACGCCGGTGAGCAGGGCGTGGCCTTTGGACAGCAATGCAATGAGGAGTTGCTCGACAACAGTATTTTGGCCCACCACCACTTTGCCCAATTCTTGACGCAAAGCTGTGGTTTTTTGGTTGAGGCGCTCGAGGGAATTGAAATCGCTCACGCGTGATTGTCTCCGGCTTGGCTTGGAAGGCCCGGGAATGTTTGGTTGTAGTTTGGAGGGTTGGCGGCGGGATGGAGTTCCAACCCTTTACACCCTAACCAGATGCGGGGTGTTTGCAAGCAAAATAAAGTGGGCACTGAATTCGCGGATAATTGGCTTGGAGCGTAGGATTTGAATCGCGGTGGGGTTACCCATGGTGTCGGTGGGAGTTGGATGCGACTGATATGGGCAGTCTTTGGCATTTTGGCCCCATATACAGGGCCGGGAAAAGCCGAGCAGAAAGGCACACACGGGGCCTGATTTGAATCACGAGGACCGATGGGATGTGCGGGCGGGAAGTGAGCTCATGAAAATTTAATAAATCACTTCGGCCATAAGGTGGCGAATTCTATCCTGTGGCGGGGAATTCATCTGGCTGGCTTGGCCCCAAGGGTATGAAGCATTGCTGGTTTTGGGGAAAATACTCTTTGGCAAGATTGATGCCGAAAGGCTCATCATTTGGGGGACCCTGTGAACCTCACTCTAGTCTAAGTTGCTTTCGGTAGATTTCGCTCCAGCCGACCATGTGAGTGAGAAGTTCGCCAGGTGAGTGAACGAGTAGCGAGTCCAAGCTCGCCAGACGGGTAGCCATGGATTTATGCCAGGGTATGACTGGGTCTGAGGAAGTGAAGACGGAGCAGGAAGTCTTTTGAGCGATTGTCGCCTTTCCGGAGCGGGAATAGAACTAGGCGATGGCCTCCCCCAGGTAAGGAGCGGACCCCGTCCACATATTGTTCTAGGAATCCTTCAGGGTTGGAGCCGGGGTGACCGGTCTGGAAACAAAGGAGGATCAGCCCTTGCGTGGGCCGTTGAGGAGCCAGCCAACAGGGGTGTGGCGCACGAGGAGCTGGTAGCTAGCCAGCAGCAGGGCGATGACCGCCACCGCTACCAGGCAGAACTTGAGGGCGGCTGGGAAGGGCCAGTCGCGGACCAGGCCCTGAAGCGCGAAGACGGGCACCATGTGGATGAGGTAGCACCAGTAGGAGGAGTCGGAGAGGTAGCGGACCACGGCGGATTCGGAGCCGAGATAGCGGTGGAAAAGGCCCATGAGGCCGGCAATCATGAGCCAGCAGAAGGTGGTCTGTAACGGGACATCGATCCAGCGATTGCCCATCGTCACCAATCCAGCGGGCAGCAGAGCGAGCAGGGCAATCCCCATCCAGAGGGGCCACCACCGCCCCAGGCGATCGGCATGGGCGGCGTGCGAGTAATAGAAGGCGCCGAAGAAGAAATAGACCGCGTAGTGGGCCAGCAGGTGTGGGGCGGGGATCCAGCCGGTGGTGGTGTCGGGCCCGAAACCGGGACCGCCGATGTGCATGGGGATATTGCTGACCAGACTGAGCAGCAGGGCGAGGAGTGTACCCGCCCCCAATCCCAGGCGGGCTTCGGTGGTGAGGCAGGGGAACAGGCCGGTGCGGGCGGCCACGGCGTAGAGAGCCAGTAGCCAGCACAGGTCCCAGAGGAACCAGAGGTGGCCGAAGACGCCGGTGTAGATCAGGTGCACCTGACCGTCGCCCCATGGCACTTTCCAGAAGTCAGCCGCGAGGAATTCCTGGTAACGGTCGAGCCAAGTCGCAGATTTGGTTGGCTTGGAAACGGGTGACTTGGTGGCTTCGGGATCGATGCCGGTCAGTTTGGCCAGCAGTGCCCGGAGGCGGGCGCGGCCCTGCTCGACCTGGGGCCATGGCCCGGCGGGGATGCCGATCGACTCGGTGAGGCCACGGGTGAATTCCTCATCGGCGCGGGTGAGCTCGAGCGGGGTGGCCCCCGAGCCGTTTTTGACGAGGGGGTCGGCCCCGCGGTCGAGTAGCAGTTCCGCCACGGCGGGCTTGCCGACCAGAGCTGCGGCATGCAGGGGCCGGCTGCCGGAGCGATTGACCGAGTCGGGGTCGACGCCGCGGTCGAGCAGCAGTCGGACGATGTCGGTGTGCCCGGCGTAGGCGGCGATGGTGATCAGCCGCATGCCGTGGTTCTCCTCGGCCTCGGAGGGATCGCCCCCCGCCTGCAGCAGGTTTGCGACCTTCTCGGTGATGCCGGCGCGGACCGCCTGGACCAGATCGCTGTCGGGCCGGGGACCTGCGGGGGGATTGAACTTGCCGATGACCCAGCCGGTGAGTGGCTGGATGGTGGCGAGGCCGAGCAGGCAGGGAATGAGAATGCGCAGGGCGCGGTTTTTCAGCATTCCGGTGATACCGCGGCGGCGGCAGAGCATGGCGGTGAAGAAGCCGCTGACGAGGAAGAAGAGCTCCATGCGGAAGCCGTGAATTCCGGTGGTGAGGACGCCCAGCCAGGGGGCCGAGCGGGAATCCCGGATGATCCACGGGCCGCCTGTGAAAGACAGGGCCGCGTGCAGCAGCACGCCGAGGAACATGGCAAAGGCGCGCAGGGCGTCCAGGTCGTGGCGGCGGCCGGGGCTTTGGTGGATGAGTTCGCGAGTGGTGTCCATGTAAATCCCCTGAGTATTGTTTATTTTACGGTTTATTGCCGGCCAGCACAGCAGCGCAGTTCACGCGCCCGGCCTGAACCCGTTCGATATCGATCTCGACCCCGGCGGCCCGCATGGCCTTTTGGCAGGTGACCTCGGCGTCGCGGGTCCACGGGGCGGCGGTGTGGTCGAGCGCGGTCTTTCCGTCCTTGCCTCGGCGCGATGGATCGGCGCCGAGGCGCAGGAGCAGGCGGACCATGTCCGCCCGGATACCGGTGCAGATTGGTGAAGGCGGCGATGAAAGCGCGCTGCGTCACCTCGTCCACATCAACGCCTGGGTAACCCGCCGAGGCCACCCAGGCCCGGATGGGGAGTTCGTAACGGGCCACCACGACCCCGAAGGCCTCGGTGTCGCCAGCGCGGGCCCTGCGGATGGCCTCCTCAGCCTGTCGGTCGGTCGGACTTGGATCGCTATCCATCGGACAATTATGGCAGAAGTGGGCGAGGGGTTACCCCCGGGGCGATTAATTTGGGTTGACTACCCGGTGGCAGGTTTTTCCGGTTGCCTACATTGCCAGTTTGGAACAGTCAGGCAGGCCTGCGATTGGGAGAGGGCCTCTTGCGGCGTTGTCGCCAGAAACCAAAGCCGCCCAGGGTGGCGGCAAGGGAACCCAGCAGGAGGGTACCGGGTTCGGGGACGGCGGTGTGTGTGAAGGCGACGGCTTCGTTGGCGGTGGTTGCCATGGCTAAGCCGGAGAGGTTGATGGAACCTGTGGTATAAGTTCCTTCAATTTTTACCATCGCAACATTGATATCGCTGTGGATTTCTAATCCATCATTGTCAATTGATCCAACCAACGAAGAACTTTGGGTCTCCAATGCGCTTCCATTTATTAACAAATCCGTGGTTGCCCAGAGAGTCGCTTTGGCGTACCCGTTGACGGAAGCGAAACGCTCAATCTTAAGCATCATTAAATAGTTAGCGTTATCCGATGGATTATATGAAGTTTCAGCAGTTCCATAGCCTGTCCAATCAAAACCAATTTTTCCGTTCCCGCCGGGCATGCCCACGAGCAGGTTAGTGTCTGTTCCCGACAAGGTTACTCCAGCAAATCCACCAGACTGGTAGGGAGCAGCATTAAACAAAAAAGATAAATAATAAGAGTTGCCACCTGATGTAGAAACTGGACTGGTCAAGGTTCGTTGGGTGAGGCCGTTTGAACTAGATATTTGGACCGATTTGCCAACGGTGCCTGGGAGCGGGTTTGTCACCAGGTTCCCCGTGGCACCTGTGCCGCCCGACCAGGCAGAAGCCCAGCCGGTGCCACCATTGTTCCCGGCCAGTTGTCCATTTGCGTAGTTGAAGTTGTCCGAAAAAATAATCTCTGCATTAGCGGGTTTTGCTCGAATGCCACAAATGACCAATGCGATGGTCAGCAGGGGATAGAACCTGTTGTTGTTAATTGGAAGGCTGAACATTTTGTGACTTCGTGTGGAAGGGAATTGTTTGCCCTAGCCTATTCTTTGTTAAATTTAGCTATCCGTTTTCGGTTTGTCGAAGTCAAATGCGTGAAAAATCAATTATGGGTAATTGCTGCTTCCTGCGGGCGGGGCATTGAAGCCGGTTTTGGGGGTTGTGCTGGCTGATCCTTGGTGGGAGGGCTGAGTGAGTTTGGCCGCCTATCAGGTTCCGATGAATTTCCGTTCCAAATTATTGAGGACTTTGGAGATGGGGAGCGGGTCTGCATCAGGATGGACGCGTCGGGCGGGATAAGACTCCTCGCACCCGACGGGTTCTCCAAGGTTCCGGCCCCCGGAACCCATCCGTTCAAGAGGGCACCCGCATTATTTCGGTTCTTTTGGACCGCCCCTGGATTGGGGACAAAAGCAAGACCCGTGCCTGACTCGTAGCCCGGACCGTAGTCCTCATCCCCCTTGCCGAAGGGCTTGGATTTACCCAGGCGCTTCTGGGCCTCCAGCACCATGCCTGTGCCATCGTAGAAAGCCAAGCTGTGGTGCACGACCTTCTTGTTGCCGGGAATGAACTGGGTCTTTCGGACATACTTTTCCTCCTGGTTGCCCAGAGGAAAAACCAACGTGCGGTAGTGATCCTCACCCCTGGTGGCCAAATGAAAGGCCTCTGGCAATTTCAAAACCAGGTCGGGCGGGTTGGCGTCATCCCATTCCTGCCCTGACCTGAAGGCGACTGGTTTGGGAGCATCCTTTGAATCTCCTTTGGGGCAGCCCTCATCAACCCATTTGGTAATGGTGGCGATCTCCTCGGGTTTTAGGCTGGGGTCATTTCGCAGGGGAACTCCCCCGTGATATGCCAAGGGGGCATCCGCCTAGAACCGACGAATTCCTTGATGTCATCAGCCCAGTTGACAGCATCCTCGAAGGTCAGCAGGGAGAGGGGAGCCACATCATCAGGATGGTGGCAGCGCTGACAATGCTTATGCAGCAGTGGCTCCAGATGCTTGTGGAAAGTGACGACCCCAGTATCCAAAATCGGCTTGCTGGCGCGCGCGATGGGGCAACCGACAGCCCGGGTGTTAGCCGGGTCCACGGGGCGACCGGACAGCACCTGGTCAAGGCTGCCCTCCAAGTACTTCATGGTCGGAGCCGCAAGGCGGGTGGTCCGGTCGGTGTACTGGTCATTGATCGCGCCGATGTAGCGGATAACCTTCTGTTTGTCGATAACGAAGGCTTATGGGGTAATTGTGGCGCGAAAATGGTTGGCGATGACTAGATTCGGGTCATGAAAGAGCTTAAATTGGATCAGATATTCCTTTTTTGCTGGCAAGTTCATCCAGGGTCACACCACCGCACACCACCCCAGCGATCGCAACATCCAGGCCGGTGTACCGGGCGGTCAAATCGTTCAAAACCGGTATCATGCGGTTGGAGATAGGGCAGCGGAAATCCAGAAAAACCACCACTAGGGCCTTGTGACCGGCTTGGCCCACCATGTATCTCTTGGTGCACTCGATATTAGCCACCTCGATCGGCTTGATCTCCTTGTTCAATTCCCTTTTTTGACGAAGGTGATCCCGGGAATCCGGTGCAGACGGGGATGACTCATTTTTTTGAAAAAGTCATGCTCGTCGCCACTGGTGAGGATATGGACCGTCGCGTCCTCCTCCAGGCGTTCGATCAGGGCATGGGCCCTAGACTCGTGACCGAGTCCCTCCCAGCAGATTCCATAAACCACAACCGGCCTGGGCATTCCTCTATGTGCCTGCGCTTGAAATGGCTCTGGGGAAGCAGACGGCCGGAATCCGGACAAAACCCAGGGTAATCTTCCCGGTCAATCTCCTTGGCTGTTCCTGAATGCCTGCACCCACGCCTCCCGGGTGGACGCAATGCCCCAGCCGGCGTTCCCTGTCCCGGCAGCGCGCGCCACTTCGATCCATGCCCCCAGCCCTGACGGGTCACCCCATACGGCTCGGCCCAAAAATCCCTCGTAGTAACCGTTCACCTGGCTTCCCAGATATTCATCACTGGCAAGGAGCGAATCGATCACCGGTTGTGTCCCCAATCGCCGCACCGCCTCGGCATGGCTCGCAAGCCCCTCGGGGTCGGCGTCCCGACCAAGCACTCTGGTGTACAGCCTAGCGACCAGTCCTTCGGCACCAGATGTGCCCGCGGCGAATTCGGCTGACCCCAAAATGGCGGCTTTCACGCGACTTTCAGTAACCCCGCTTGTCAACGCCCGGGTGAATGCCTCCCTGCCCCCCTCATCTGGCATCCGGCCGAGAAAGTCCTGATAATAATTCCCCACTTCTTGCCCCAGGTTCTCAGGACTTTGCCAGATGGCCTGGGCCACCTCCCCGATACTCCGGCCGTTTTTGACTTGCCGCAAGAAGTTATCGAGGCCCTCGGTATCAGGCGACCGGCCCAGAATGCTCTCATACAGGGCGCCAATCTCAAACCGTGTGGTGAAATTCGGGTCAGGCTTCGGCAGGGCGGAGGAGTGGTGCTGGATGATCATCCATTGGCCGTTGATCTTTTCATAATTGAAGGTAAATCGGGCCGCGATCGCACGGAACGGCTGGCCCGCCGGGGTAGTGCCGAATGTGTACAGGCCGGAATTGTCCGCTATTGTCTCCGAGGCCCGGATGGAGTACTCATCCAAACGTGGCACCGGGTTCAGCGCCAAAAATTCCACGAAGTACTCGCGGATCGCCTCGGGGGTGCGGCGCGGGTCGTTGGCGACCGTCGGCAGCAGGATAGCATTTTCCGCATACAGCGCCACCACCCGGTCCGGGTCGCCCGATTGAACCGCATGGCTCCACTGGTCAAAAAGTCCCAGCACTTCGGCATCCATCGGCGCAGCCGGGGTCAACCGCGCCTCAAGGGCCTCCAGCTTTGGAAGAGCGGGGACAAGGCTACTTGTAGGGAAGAGAACTAATTCCGATAGCATGGTCGACCTCCAGAATTAATACTTTAGCTTATCTAGGACTTACGCAGTTGGCCCGAATTGGATTTACCTATTCTGTTCATTTTAACTATCCTTGGCAGGTGTGAACAAGCCTAAAGTCACCGCGCCACCAACGATCTGGAGATGGATGAACTGGTGCGGTTGAAACTTGCCGAGGCAAGTTGAAAGATCGAGGAGTACCACCGGGGCCTGAAACAGGTCACGAAGGTGGAGGGGTGTCAGTGTCGCAAGGCCTAGGCACAGCGCTCCCCTATCGGGTTGGCGCTCCGGGCATTCTTGGTTTTTGAACGCTATTGCTTCAGGACCGGTTGACTTGCTGTGGGCGATTATGTCGATGGCAAGAACTGCAGCTGATTCTTTCAAGTGGCAATGAATTTCCTCTCGAGGTTGTTGAGCACCTTGGAGATGGGGAGAGGATCGGCGTTGGGGGTGGATTTGGCGGATTCGACGCAGCGGCGCAGGTCGGCGACCATTTCACGGATGTCGGGGTCGCGGAAAAACGATTGGATCCAAAGGACGGCGACGCGGCGCTCGCCGGATTGTATGGGCAGGACCTCATGGACGCAGTTGGTGGGGTAGGCGAAGGCGTGGCCGGCGGGGAGCTTGACGGATTGCCGCTCGGAGGCGTGGTGGTGGAGGCAGAGCTCGCCGCCCTGGTAGGTTTCGGGCGGGGCGAGGAAGATGGTCATGGAGATATCCTGCCGGATGGGCGGATTGCCGCCCATCACCGCATCGACATGGGGGCCGTAGGCGTCACCCGGGAAGTAGCGGGCGAACAGGGCGGGGGTGTAGGCGCAGGGTGAGAGAACCTCGCGGAAGGGGCGGCAACGCCTGAGCGCGTTCTCCAGAATTTCATCCAGCTTGGCTACCTGGGGCCAGCGCCTGGATACCTGGCGGTTGGATTTCACGGCAACGGCGATACCCTTGGCCGTGCCACGGCCGTCATCGTATTCGGCCGCGTCCATGAGGGCGTTGATTTGAGCCAGTTCATTTGGCAGCAGCAGGTCCGGGAAGGTGAGCATGGCGTGATTCCGGGTAAGGGACACGATTGGCATGGAAAAAAGGGCCGGCACCTGAATTGGTGCCGACCCGGGTGTGTTTGGACACTTTAGCCTACCTCGCAAAGGCGGGCGTGGTGGGACGGCCCGTGGTCAGGCAGTGGCCACCGGGACCGTGACTATTTTCTCCACCGACAGCCCACCTCCGTCGGTTGCCACGACAGTGAAGGTGTATGACTGGCGGGGAAACTGGCTGGCGGCGTAGCGCAGCATCACCTGACCAGAGGACGGGTTTATCTTCAAGAGTGAGGCATCATCGCCCTGGCCACGCTTGAGGTCGTAGGTGATCCGTTTATTGGCAGTGAGCAGGTCGTTGTCAGTGGCGACCTCGGTGTGGATGACGGTGCCGGCCAGAGCGTTCGGGGCGACAGTACCGGTGGTGAGCAGGTTGGAGAATGCGGGGGCGGTGTTGGGTTCCTTCCACCCGTTGGTCACCTGGCCATCGAGCCAGGAGAGCGGCAGGAAGGCGGAATCGTAGATGGAGAAGGTGACATCGCTGGCGGAGATTGGGTTGTAGAAGGTGAGGGCCCCGGGGGTGGCGGTTAGTGGTTTGCTGAGCACAATCTGTTGGCTTTGCTGGATGGAAACATTCATCCAGGTGTAGGGAGTGGCTTTGGATGAGTAGGTGAGGGAGATGGCGGACACCTTGCCGGAGGTGGGATCGACGGTGGCGGTGGCGGTGGCACCGGTACCATCGCCGGTGATCACAACATTTGGGAGGCCAGAAACCAAATATCCCGTGTTTTCCGGTCCCTGGTCCACCGAAATGGTCCAATTGCCGTTGTTGGGGTTTTTGGAGGCGGTGGCGGTAGCCTTGGGGATGGCTTGGACGACTGTGCCTGGCTGGACGGCGACGCCTTCGACAGTCATTCCCACCCGGATGTTGGCGGCATTGGTGTTGGCGCCATTGAACTGGAGTGTTGACGGGGAGCCCTGGTTGAACGTGTAGTCGGTGGCCGTCACATTGCTGGCAATCTCCTTCTGGGAGCCGACGATGATGTCGGCGGCGTTGTTGAGGAAGGTGATGAAATCGTTGTAGGTGAGCATGGAAAGCCCGCCGAAGGTGCCGCCGAGGCCATTGATACCGTTCAGGTCCACGGTGCTGTGGTACTTGGAATCAAGGCAACCGCTGGCGAGGGTCACAGTTGGCGCGGTGGAATAGCCGGAGCCGCCGTTGGTGATGGTGAATCCGGTGACTTTGCCGCCTTGGATGATGGCCGTGGCCGCCGCGCCGGTGCCGGGCCCACCAAAGACAACCTGGGGTGGGTAAGTGTAGTTGGCGCCGCCGGTATCACCCTGGGCGAGGTCCAACTGGGTGACTACACCGTTTTGCACGGTTGCGACGGCATTGGCGACTTGAACTGCGCCCAGTTTGACCGCCTCTGGGCCGGTGTTGGACAGCAGCACCGACTCCAGTGAGAAGGTGGCGATGCCGCTTTGGCCGATGCCATTGGAATTATTGGGCACGCCACCGGCGCCGGACTGGGCGCTGTCCTGCTGGTAGTCGAGCTTCTGGTAATAGCTGTTGCCAAGTTTGGGCAGGGATTCCGCGGTGTAGAGAGGATCGTTGAACATTTGGGCGAGGGCCTCAGGATAGGCCGCATAGTGCGCATAGACGGCATCAGCGGCGTTGGCGCTGAGGATTAGGTTCTGCAGGCTGGGCTGGATAGCGGCCCCAGTGCCGGCGCTTTGGATCACAGCGGAAGGGGCGGCCTGGTAGCCGGACCCACCATTGGTAATTGAAAAAGCGAGTATGGCACCAGTGGAATCGACTTGGGACACAACGGCCACGGCATCCACGTAGGTTTGACCAACCGGCGCGGGTTGGTCGGCTGGATTGCGGGTGAAGACAACCGTGTCGTTCACCTTGTAGCCAGACCCGTTCTGGTAGACATTGCCCCCGGTGGTGTGGGAGCCATCGTTCTGCACCGGCACGAAATCGATGCTGGTGACCTGATCGCTTGGGGTGCCGTTCCAGATGGTGTAGTTGTAGACATTGCCGCCACCGCGGATTTTCGGGATGAGCGGGTTGACATTCAGCGAGGCACCGGTGCCGGTGTTGCTTGGGGATAAAATTTTTGCCGTTGGGACCGACGTGTAACCCGAGCCCGGGTTGGTGATGGCGATCCTGTTGATGGAGCCGTCTGGATTGAGGACGGCGTAACCTGTCGCGATGTCGATTCCCTTAGACGGGGCGGAGAAGGTGACCTGCACATCCCAACCGTAGCCGGAGCCGGGGTTGGTTATGGTGACGCTGCCGACGGATTCTGGTAGGGCGGTGGAAGCCTTGCCCATCTGTGAGGTGATAGAGCCAACCCCATCGAGCCAGAAGGCGTTCCATTTGGAGGCAATGGCGAACTGGCCATCGACGATGGCGGGGGTGCCGGCGGGATTTTGGGACGGGGCGGAAACCGTCATGGTGGGAAGGGCATTGATGAAAGCCTGGGTGATCGCCGGGGGAACGCCCGTAGAGGAGCCCGCAGGCACATAGCCCGAGCCCACAGAGGTGAAGGCGATGCTGGTGACATAGCAGCCTTTGACGTAGTCGGGATTCTTTGTGTCGGTGGGGGATACGAGGGCGAAGGCAGTGGCGGGCGTTGAGCCAGCCCTTCCGGCCCCGATGGAGACCACCGGGTAGTTGCGCATGTTGGTGGTGAAGGTGGCTAATTTGGAACCGGTGTTAGGGTCAGCGGAGTTGTTGATCAGGTACTTGGTGGGTTCGGCCAGCCAAGCGGAGCCTGGATTTGTGATGGTGATGCCTGTGAGGTTATTGTCTTGGTCCACATTCAAGGCGCCTTTGGCTCCTTGCCCCTGGGGGTTATCGTTTAAGAAGGATATTACATCTCCATTTTTATATCCGCCCTTTTCGGCAGGAAGTGCTGAGATCCACATGCCGGCACTGTATCCGGAGCCACCGTCCAGAACGGAGACCAGGCTTTGGCCGTTGCCGTTGATGATATATGCGCCGCTGAGGTCGAAGATGGGGGCGTAGGCCTTGTTGTAGGTGACAGTATTGAGGGAAACCAGCAGGGGGGGGCTGGTGGTTGCGCCCTGGCTGATGGTGAAGGAGGCGGGGCTTTCGGCGCTGTAGTGGTCGCCCAGGCGGGTGACGACGACATGGTCGATGGTACCCGCGGAGTGGGAGACGGGCAGGTAAAAGCCGTGGCCGGCCTCAGCCAGGGAAATCCCTGCCGGGGTGAAGGTGGTGGCACCAGAGGTTTTTGAGTATTGCCCCAGGATGTCCGTGGGCGCCGAGGAACTCGAAATGGCCAAAGTCACACCGGAGACCTTGCCGTTGGTGGGAGGAGTGGCGGTAACCGGAGGGATGCCATCGGATTTATCGTTCGGGTAATAGCCTGCACCCCCGTTTGTGATTGTCACGCTTTGGATCTGCCCGTTCAGGCCAAGAACAGCCGTGGCCGCCGCCTGCGTGGATGGGGTGACCTGATAAGGGTTGGCAAATGAGATCTTGGGTGGCGAGGTGTAACCTGACCCGCCATTCATAATCGTTACCGAAACCACTTTGCCGCCGGCGATATTGGCTCTCAGTTGAGCTGTGCTTAGGCCGTCGAGAGTAGTGTTCGCGGTTTTTTGGTAGCCTTCGCCAGGGTCTGTGATCACGATGCCCGAGATGCTGCCCGGTTTGTAGGTTTGGGAGGTGACCAGGGCGTATCCCTGTGCCGGTCTTCCGCCAGCAGTGGGGGTTTGAAAGGAGAGGGTAGGGTAGCCATTACCGGGCGTTAGGAGTGGTGTGAAGCCGGCTTTTTTGGAACCGGTATTCTGGTCTGCATTGCCGTTGATCCAATAATCAGTTGGTTCGGTCAGCCAGCCTGAACCGGGGTTGGTGATGGTTACACCTGTCAGGTTTTGGTTGCTGTCCACATCCAGTGTCCCGGTCGCGCCTTGCCCCTTTGGATTTGAGTTTGTGAAAGAAATGACATCTCCATTTTTGTATCCGCCCGGTTCGGTAGGAAAAGCCGAGACCCAGATACCTGTGCTGTAGCCGAAGCCGGAGTTGGCCGGAATGAGTCCGGAAGGATCCACAGGCGAGTCACCATTTTCGGCAACGGTTACGGATCCGGTAGCAAGGACAGCGTAGCCCGCCGCAGGTGTGCCTGTGATAGTGCCGTTGGGTCCAGTTTGTGTGGGGGTGTTGAAAGTGACTGTCGGCTGGGCCGTGAAAACCGTGGGGTCGTTCACCGGAATCTGGAAGGGAACCGAGGAGCTTTTCCCATCGGGGGAAATGGCGGAGGGGGCGCCAGGCATGTAGTTATTCTCGCCCCACCAGTAGTTTTCGGAGTAGGCGCGGACAGGTCCCAGGCTGTTGGTAAACCATGCCGGTTGCTTATAGGAGATGGAACCGTATTGGTACGGGCCAGCGTTGCCATATTTGTTTTCAGACCAGGTGAGGGGATCCATGGCTTGGGTGTCTGTCCAGACCACATCGGGGATGGAAGACGGTGTTGGGATGCCCGGAGCACTTCCAGGGAGAGATCCACCCGGGGCCAGGTCGGCCTGGGCCACGCCTGGCATGAGATGATTCCACAACCATTTGGTGTAGCCGGTACCGGTGGTAGGCCATGATCCTGTGCCGGTGATGGTGGGATCGGTTGTGGGAGTGTAAGTCCAGGAAGAATTGGGCTTGGTTGACCCGTTGAAGGCGTAGTTGGTGTCCGGGACGAAGGCGCTGCCACCCTCGCCATCGAATTCGAAGTAGGTGATGAACTTGGTGGAGGCCAAGGAGTTGATATCGTTGATGAGCTCGAAGGCCTGGTAGATGTTGTTCTTGGGCGGGCTGCCCTTCTTGCCATCGGTGATGTAGACATTGCCCTCGAAGTTGACATTGGCGGGATCTTCAAACCCGTCCTGGGTTTCATTGCCATAGAGATGCCAGGCATCCTTGAGGTAGGCGCAGGCACCCACTTGGATGTCGGCGGGGGAACCATCTGGTTTTTGCAGTTTGCCAAGGGGTTCGAGGAAATCCGTGACGATCCAAGGTGTGCCATTGTTGTCCGGGTCGGGCTTGAGGTAGTTGTAGAGGCCCTTCTTGTCGGCTTTCCAATCGCCGATGTTGATGATGGCGGTACTGACGCCGGTGTGGGCGACGAAGGAGATGTAATCGTTCGCCCAAGCCTGAAACTTGGCGCGGCTAGCGACCTCGACGGCCCCGGCAATGACAGAGCCCACCACAGCAGAATTTGCCGGCACCGGCGCATTTCCGATGGTGACAAGTACCGTTTCGTTCGGCGCATACCCCTGGCCAGGATTGTCGATGGTGATAGCAGTCACCACGCCATCAGCGATATCAGTGGAGTTGATGACAATAGTGGCGGGTTGGAAATCAGGCGGGGTGTTCGCGGTCAGCTTTATGGTCACCGTGGGCGGATGGTTGGCATCATATCCGGAGCCACCAGTTGTGAGGGTGACATAATCGATGTAGCCATTATTGAGATGGAAAGAGAAGGTGGCGGTGGTGCCGTTTGGGTTTGAGGGCGGGGAGACGGTGATCGAGGTATTGTCGGCGGTGTATGGCCCTGCCTGCGCTCCGGAGTTCGGTTTGAATGCGTATTTAGTGATGACACCGTTTTGAATTGTGGCGGTAGCTTTGGCGGCTATCCCACCACCCAATTTAGGACCTGGAATTATGACTTCAGGGGTTGAGGTGTATCCCGATCCGCCACTGGTGATAGGGATGGCCGAGATTCCGAAAGCGGTCTCAGTGAAGGCAATATCCTGGCCGAAGTGGGAGAGTTGGACCACGGGGTTTAGCTTCAGCGCTGCGGCGGGGGCCTCGATGCCGTCAAGGGCGGCTAGGCCAATGTTCCGCTGCCAGTAATAAACGCTCGGTTCGATCACCGTCATCAGGGGGTTGGCCGAGCCGGCCACGCGTGCCAGTGCCTCGGCCGAGCCTAGGAAAGCGGAGG
>Ga0255132_1000318_pt1 | contig 19260 bp, 15 predicted proteins | sample Law_Law_RepA_8d_FD_188551 | JGI IMG/M metagenome (GOLD analysis project Ga0255132, IMG submission 188551) | Freshwater microbial communities from St. Lawrence River, New York, United States - Law_Law_RepA_8d | ecosystem: Environmental > Aquatic > Freshwater > River | place: USA: New York...
GAGATTCAAAGCCTCTGGCCTCGGGTTGCTGATCTCGATCCAGTCGGAGGTATCGCCGTCTTCGTCGCGCAGTCCGGTGGCGTTATCGGCGAGGAATTCTGAAAGAACCGCCTGGGTGCGTGCAGTGAAGGCCCACCCGCTCACCAGGCCAACCAAGACAATGCGGCCGAGTCGCAACAGAACTCCTGGGACAAAGGGGCGCATGGCTGTCTGGGTACTCTACCGAGAGCTCGGCATGATGTCTTGCCCCAACCGGAGTGAAGCGCCATGAACTGGAAATCAGCCCGTTATCGGGCCGGCGGAAGAGCGGCCAGAATGGCATCCCAGAAGTGGATCCGTTCTTCGATGGCAGCCGAGGCGGCGGCTGCGGCTTCCTCCCACTTTCGGGGATCCTCTCCGCACAGTCGTTCCATCATCTGACGAGCCAGTTGCCCGTGATGACCTCCGTCGAGTGCGATGTGCCGCTCCAAGTAATAGCGCAATAGCCCGAACTGAGACTCGCCAGAACTGACCAGCGAGGTGACCAAGGGTAGAAACATCTCCGGGATCACATCTTCGCGTCCGTAAGTGAAGGCGGCGGCCGTCTCATGAATTTGGCCGGTGCAGGCGAGCTTTAAGGTGAACCCCGTGAATTGGCGGACTCCGGGCGGCAGACCGGGTTTTGCGAGGACCGACTCCGGGGATTCGCCGGCCTGGATGGCTCCGAGAAAAGTATCGATGGCCGAAGTGTCGGCGCCCGCCTCCCGCATGGCCCGGTGATAAAGTTCGAAGTGGCTGGAGCGCCTGCCCTCTGGTCCGAGGTCGGATTCTTCGCCGCAGACAATTTCGTTGATGAGGAATCGAACTTCCGGATTTCCCACGGGCATCCAGGGAAGAGTCACACAAGTCAGGTCCCGTTGCAGACGCTTGAGCAACGACATGAAATCCCAGACAGCAAAGACATGGGACTCGAGGAAGGTGCGAATCGCAGCCGGTCGGTCCACACGCTGGTAGATCGGGTGCTGCAGCAAACGCAGGCGCACCGCTTCCGTCCTAGAGTGAATGATGTCAGGATGAGTCTCCATGAATGATGCGAACAGCTAAACCAATGCCTCGAAAGTTCACCCGGGTCAATGCGGTGGAGAAAAACGGTCAACGAAGGACCGTGTTGGACTCAGTCGTTGGGGCGGTCCGTGTCTGCGGTGGGCCTGCTCTGCGATGTTCCATGTCTGCGGACGTGGCGCTTTCGGAGAAATCGCCTTACCTCGGAGGTGCGTGGGTGAGGTGGATTTTTGGGAGGACTCTCTGCTGTGGCTGGATGAGCTTCCGAGGTAGGGACCGATCTCCGAGCGGTCCGGCGCCGCAGACGTGGGTGTTTTCGGAGAAATCGCCCAATCACGGAAGTGTTCTGGGAATGCTCAGTCAGCGGTGGCCTTGGATGGATGCACCCGGCGATCCCCCGAACCGTACTTGGGAGCGGGGAGTGAGAGTCAGATCCTGATCGGTGAACTTCAGGGTGTAGGTCGTTTGGAAGGGGGTGCCGCGGGCACAGATCTTAACGGTCCACGTGTCGTCCGAGGTCCACGCAGCGCTGGCACCGAGGGCTTCATCCCCGAAAGAGCCGATGGTCCCGCGCGGGGCGTCGCCCAAATGGCCATGGCCGGTCATCCAGCGGGCATGACCGCAGCGCAGCGACTCTGTCTTGCCAGAAAAAGTGCGGGTCAAGAGCCACCCCTCGGGCCCGGAGGTCTCCAGGGTGAGCGATTCGAGGCCACTGTCATTGGTCCCGAATCGGAAGGTCTTGCCCAGCACGGTCGCCGCGACGGGTGAGGTGGTGCCGCCCGAGGGCAGGCGCACCTGAAGGCCGAGCAAGCGACGCTCGAGGCGTTCCCGGGCAGGGGCATCGCTTTTAAGAGGGCCCTTGTGGAAGGCCGGCAGCAGGGTGTTCCAGAGTTGGTTGAGCAGGCCCGCCATGTCGCCGACGCCGCTGGTGACCGCGATGACCGCATCCTGTTCCGGCAAGACAATGCAGAACTGACCAAAAGCCCCGTCGCCGCGGAAGGCCCCATGCCGACAGCGCCAGAACTGGTAGCCGTAGCCATGTTCCCAATCGCTTTCCGGGTTGCTGCCGTTGGACATTTGCCGAGACGTCGCGGTGCGGACCCAGTCGGCGTCGATCCGTTGTCGGCCCTCCCACTTCCCGCCTTGCAAGTAAAGTTGCCCGAACTTGGCGATGTCTTCAGTGCGCAGTCGCAAGCCATAGCCGCCCAAACTAATTCCCTGGGAATTAGTGTCCCAACGCGCCCCGGTAATACCCAAGGGAGCAAAGAGGCGCGGTTGTAAGTATTCGAGCGTCGTCAGCCCGCTGACCTTCTGGACCAGGGCGGACTGCATGAAGGTGGCCGGCGTATTGTATTTGAAATGGGTGCCCGGCTTGTGGGGAACCGGTTGAGCCAAGAAAGACCGTGCGGAAATCTGACCGGGAGCGATTGCAGGCTCGTCTTGATGCCCGGTGCTCATGGTTAGGAGGTCCCGGACCCTCATGCTCTGGAGGTTGGCGCTGGGTTTTTCTGGGCCCTCCGATCCCAAGTGCTTCAGCACGAGATCATCCACCCGCAGCAATCCCTCTCCAACCGCCAGGCCGACCGCGGTCGAGGTGAAGCTCTTACTCAGCGAATACAGCTCGTGCGGGGTTTCCGCGTCATACGGGCCCCACCAACCCTCGGCCACCACATGCCCGTGTCGGACAATCATGAGGCTGTGCACCTGTTCCACCTGGTCGAGGGTCTCGATGGCCGACAGCAGCGCGGCCGAAGAAACCCCCTGACGCTCCGGAGTGCTGCGCGGCAGGTGGGCCGTAGCGGCCTGAAGGCTGGGGCCCGAGTGGAGAATCCAGGCGACCGTTGCGACCGCCCAGGCCTGAAACACTCGGCTGACTTGGGGTTTTTTCATACCTGAGGGTGGTCTTGAACCGATTCCATCGACAAGAACGGTCCGTGTTCCCAATTCTCGAGTTCGAAGCACAAAAGTTTCAACAGAGGGTTGCGGCGAGAGCTCCGTCGGTTCTTGGCCGATGGGGCCAGCCGACTCAAAACTATTCCTGACCTCGTGGCCCAACTGCAGGGGATTAGTCGGCACTTCGAGACACAATCTCGAGTGCGTTGCCAGGTCGACGACTCCATTGCTGGTTCTCCAATCCTTTCATCCGAGGTGCTCTTCAGAGTGTGCCGTTTTACCGAAGAACTGATAGGCAACGCCATTCGCCATGGTGCAGCCCAGACGGTGCGGATCCATTTGGAGGCTGACGCCGCGCTTTCCACGGTTTGGGTGACCGTGGAAGATGATGGGATGGGGTTCGACCCCGACAATCATTCCAAAGGATTTGGTCTTCAGAACATGAGCGCATTTGCCCGTCGCTCTAAGGGGTCTTTGAGCCTCGTGCGGCGTCAACCGCGAGGCATGAGCATCCGGCTCAGCATCCCGGTCACTCCTTAAAAAGAGGTTGCCGTTGTTTATTTTGATTATTAGGGCGACGTCGCTCAGTGAGAGTGGCTCCCCGGCCTTGGCGGCTGAAAGGGAGCTGAGAGCCTAGACCCTTCAAGGCTGCTTCCAGACGATCCGCGCCACGCTGTCGTTGGTGGAACTCTTGGTGCCGCCACCATGAGTGATGAAGTAAACAGCGCCGTCCTTGCCGAGTTGCATGGCCAAGGGGCCCGCCGGCAGACCTTGCAGGAAGGCCTCGCCCGGACCGGTCTTTCCGGTCTTGGGGTTCACTGGGGCCGTGCGTATCGATTTGCGGCTGAAATCGGCATAGAAAAGTGCTCCGCGGTACTTCTCGGGGAAGCCCTTGCCCGAGGCGCTGGCCCGGTAGATCAAAGCCCCGACGCAGGAAGCACCGGTGTTGCGCGGATAATGAAACCAAGGGTCAGTGAAGCCGTCCACGTGGTTGGTGCGGGTGAGGGTTTGCAAGCCGGGTCCAAAGACCTTCGGCCAGCCGAAGTTGGCTCCCGAAACGATGCTGTTCACTTCATCGAAGTCATCGGTCAGGTCCCCGCCGTTCTCGGCCTCCAAAACGAGGCCCGTCGGTGCGTCGTAGGTCAGAGACCACGGCTGGCGGTGTCCGCGGGTAAAGACGCGCGGGTCGGCACCGGCGGTGTGCACGTGCGGGTTGTCCTTGGGCACCGAGCCGTCAAAACCGATGCGGAGAACTTTTCCGCGCGGGTCGCCCAGCGATTGGGCCTTGTTGTTCGGGTCGTCGCAGTACTTGCGGAGATTGGCGTTTTGGTTGTTCTCGCCGGTGGTCACGTAAAGCACCCGCTCTTTCGGATGGGCCAGCAATGCGCCGCCCACGTGCTGACCGGCTTGATCGCCTTCCCATTCCACCAGCGACTTCTCGCTGGCCGGGTCAATCCGCGACGCGGCCCCGCTGCCGGTCACAGTCCAACGCGAAACCCGAGCCACGTATTTGTCCTTCGGGGCATTGGTGAGGTGGTAGGCCAGAAACACATGCGGAGTGCGCGGAAAATCCGGATGGAAGGCGATGCCGTGCAGTCCGCGATCGCCGCTGACTTCCGTTGCCACCGAGCCGACCGAGTGTGCGGCGCGCGTGGCGGTGTCGATGCGCCAGAGTTGGCCCGTGCGCCCGGTCACCCAGGCGGCTCCGTCCGGAGCAAAGGCCATTTCCATGGGTTCGCTGACCACCTCAGGACCGGCGACGGTTTCGATGCCGAAGCCTGCTGGGAGATTCACCTCGGCCAGGGCAGCAGAAGAGAACGTCAGGGTGGCGACCACGGCCGCGAGGATATGAGTGCGGTAAGACATAATGTTCGGGGAACTTCCAAACATTGGAGAGCCAATGGATCGGAAGCAACCCCCGCAGTGGGCTCGTGAGATGGAAATTCGGACTCCGGACCGATCAGCATCAAAATTCCCTGGCCGAGAATTTTGCAAAAATCACACCGCCGTCGTTGACGAACCTACGTCGTGAGAGGCATCACCCTTTCAAGTTCTCCCTCGTTTCCTGTTGTTGCCTTCAATTTCGAGCCCTGATTCAGACCTTATGAGACTTCCAACCGTGTCCCAACTCACCCTGCTTCTGATCTCAGCCCCCATCGCCGCTCTGGCCGCCTCGGGCACGGTGATGCGCACGATTCACTCTCAACCCAGTTGCGTCATCGCCACCAAGCAAGTGGAGGTGGCGGTCACCCGCCGCGGGGGTCACATGGCTCCGGTCACCTTCTTCCGCGACAGCGACCGACCGGTGCAACCTTACCACATCACGCCGTGGCAGGATGAAAAGCCTTCGGCGATGCCCGCACCCGTGCTCGTGACCCTGCGCGGTGATTTCTTCTGCCTGCCCTTCGGAGGTAATTCGGAACCCGTCGCCGGTGAGAAGCACCCGCCCCACGGTGAAATCGTGGGCGAACCGTGGAAGGTGTTGGGAACGCGCCGCACCGGAACGGTCACGACCTTGACCCTAGACATCGAGACCCGTGTTCGCGCGGGGCGTGTGACCAAGGAGTTGTCGTTGGTAGACGGTGAGAACGCGGTGTACACCCGACATACCCTCCAAGGGTTTTCCGGGCGGGCTCCAGTGGGGCATCATGCCACTCTGGCCATGCCTGAGAAGGAAGAGTCGGTGCGCATTGCCACCAGCGCCTTCCGGTGGGGAATGACCTGTCCCTCCGTCTTCAGCGATCCGAAGCAGCGGGAATACCAATCGCTCCTTCCGGGTGCCCAGTGGACAGATTTGACGCGGGTTCCTGTCGCTTGGAAGGGAGCGCCCGATGCCGACTTGACCCGATTGCCCGCCCGATATGGCCACGCCGATCTCGTCCAACTCTTCAATGAACCGTGGGACAAGACCGGAGGTCCCGCCTGGACGACCGCGACCTTCACCGACCAGGGGTATTTGTGGTTCGCACTCAAGGATCCGGCGGTGCTCCATAGCACCGTTGTATGGATAGAGAACCATGGACGTCACGGGCATCCGTGGAAGGGTCGCAACAACTGCCTGGGTCTGGAGGATGTGACGGCTTACTTCGCCGATGGCCTGGCTGCATCGACTCAGGATAATTTGTTGAACCGACAAGGCATACCGACCTCCCTCGCATTGAATCCGACCCAGCCTACCTTTGTGAATTACATCCAAGGGGTCGCGAAAATTCCGTCGGGATTCGACGTTGTTCAGAAGCTTGAATTTGCTCCCGGTGCTGTGACGTTCTTCTCGGCCTCCGGTCAGCGTGTGACCATTGCGGTGCATCATGAATTCGTGAGGACCGGAACGCTTTGAATTCACTCTTCCATCCCGCACCACACCCTCTCATGAAGCACTTCCCACGCGTTCTCATTGCTTGCCTCCTCACTCTCTTGGGCGGATGCGGAGACAAGGCGGCCGATTCTAGCCACCCGGCCGCCTCGGCCTCGAAGGCGCAGGGAGTTATTGGCGTCTCGCTGCTCACCCTCGACAACCCCTTCTTCAAGGTCATCGGAGACAGCATCACGGCTGAGGGTAAGAAATACGGCTACGAGACGGTCGTGGTTAGCGGCGACAAGGACGTCGCCAAGCAGGGAAATCAAATCAAGGACTTCATCGTCAAGAAGGTCAGCGCCATCGTGCTGAGCCCCTGTGATTCCAAGTCGATCATTCCGGTCATCCAGGAGGCCAATGCGGCCGGGATCCCGGTGTTCACCGTGGACATCCCTTGCAATGAACCCGGTGTGAAGATCATCACGCAAATCGCCACCGACAACGAAGGCGGCGGACGGGAAGCCGGTCAGGCCATGATCGAGGCCCTCGGCGAGGCCGGCGGCAAGATCGCCGTGCTGCATTTCAAGCAGGCCGAATCTTGCCAACTGCGCGTGAAGGGGTTCATGGAAGTAATTCGCGCGCACAACGCGGGCGGCAAATCCAAGATCGATGTGGTCACCGAGTTGGAGAGCGGTGCGGCTAAGGATTTGGGATACAAAGCGGCCGAGGATGCCTTGCAGGCGCACCCGGATCTTCGCGGCCTCTTCGCTATTAACGATCCGGCCGCACTCGGTGCCCGCGCAGCGCTGGAAAAGGCGGGCAAGACTCAAGTGATCATCATCGGTTTTGATGGTCAACCCGAGGGCAAGCAGGCCATCAAGGACGGCAAGATCTACGCCGATCCGATCCAATTCCCCGACCAAATGGGAATCCGCATGGTCGATGCGATTCTGCGCCACTCCAAGGGCGAGACGCTGCCGGCGCAAATGCTTATTCCGACACGCCTCTACCGAAAGTCCGACGCCCAAAAAGACCCCACCCTGCACTAATCCATATCCATCCATCGACCCATGAGCCAATCCCAACATTTCCTGCACGAACTCGTCGGATCCATGTCCCAGGGGGCCGATGGCAATCCCACCGTGGTAATGGTCGAGGCGGCCTTCCGGCACCATGGACTGCACTGGCGCTACATCAACATGGAGGTCTCACCTGCGGACCTCGGGACGGCCGTGAAGGGGGCCAGGGCCATGGGTTTTCGGGGTTTCAATTGCAGCCTGCCGCACAAGGTGAGTGTGATCGCCCACCTCGACGGCCTGGGTCAGTCGGCCTCGGTCATGGGTGCCGTGAACTGTGTGGTACGGCGGGACGGTCGCCTCATTGGTGAGAACACCGATGGAAAGGGCTTCCTCAAGTCCCTGCAGTCGATGATCGATCCTCAGGGCAAATCGGTAGTGCTCTTCGGGGCCGGTGGCGCCGCGCGGGCCATCGCCGTGGAGCTAGGTCTGGCGGGCGTGCGCCACATCACCATCGTGAACCGCTCCGAGCAGCGCGGGGCCGAATTGGTGAACGTGTTGCGCGAACAACTCCAACTGGAGGCCCAGCTGGTTGTCTGGGGTGGTGATTACACCGTGCCGGAAGGCACCGACGTGGTGATTAACGGCACGTCCATTGGGCTCTATGACCCCGAGGCGCGACTGGCGATCGACTTGGATTCGCTTCGCCCGGGCATGATTGCAGCGGATGTGGTTTTCAACCCGGTTCGTACACGATTCTTGATCGAGGCCGCCGCCCGGGGCTGCCGCCCGCTCGACGGATTGGGCATGCTCGTCAACCAAGGCATCGTGGGTATCCAATATTGGACCGGCATTGATCCTCAGCCTGAAGTGATGCGTCAGGCCCTGGAGTCCGCCATGGGCGTATGAGCCCGTCGAGTCCGTCCGTGCTGCCGCGGAGTTCGACGAATCCGACGAACCCACCCCTGTTGTCCCTAAGCGGGATCGTGAAGTCCTTTCCCGGTGTGCGAGCCTTGCGTGGGGTGGACCTGCGACTCGATGCCGGAGAGGTCTTGGCCGTGCTCGGTGAAAACGGCGCGGGCAAGAGCACCTTGATGAAGATTATCGGAGGGGCCCACACCGCCGACGCAGGCACCTTGGCGATCGACGGACAGGAGCAACGATTCCAATCCCCGCAAGAATCCCGCGCGGCCGGCGTGGCGGTCATTTATCAAGAGTTCAACCTCGTTCCGGCGCTCACGGCGGTGGAGAACATTTTTCTAGGCCAGGAAGAGACCACGGGTGGCTTCGTGGCCCGCCGCCGCGAACGGGAGCAGGTGGCGGCCCTCTTCCGACGGATGGGAGTCGCGGTGGACTTAGAGGAGCCCTGTCGCCGACTCAGTACCGCCCAGCAGCAGTTGGTCGAAATTGCCAAGGCCTTGATTCACAAAGCCCGGATCTTGGTCATGGACGAACCCACGGCCGCGCTGACTTCTCACGAAGTGGAGAAGCTCTTCGCCCTCATGGGTGAATTGCGGCGTCAGGGCATGGGGATCCTCTACATCAGCCACCGGTTGGAAGAGGTGTTCACCATCGCTGACCGAGTGACCATTTTGCGCGACGGGGGCAATGTCTCCGACTGCCCGATTCATGCGATTACCCGCGATCAAATGATCGAACGCATGGTGGGTCGACCCCTGGACCAGGAGTTCCCGTCCCGTCGTGTGACTCGGGGCGGTCCGCGGTTGGAGGTGTCGGGCTTGCGCCGGGGAAAGGCCGTCCAAGGCGTTTCCTTTCAGGTGCACCGGGGTGAAATAGTGGCGCTGACCGGATTGGTTGGGGCAGGTCGTACCGAGACGGTCCGGTTGGTGTTCGGGGCTGATCCGAGAGACGCCGGAGAAATTCGACTCGATGGCCAGGTGCTCGATATCCGCTCGCCCCGCGACGCTATCGAGGCCGGAATGGGTCTCCTGACCGAAGATCGCAAACTGCAAGGCCTAGTGCTGAGGCATTCGGTCCGGCAAAACTTTAGCCTGCCCAACTTGCGGCGGTGGTGCCGTCGGGGCTTCGTGCAGCATCGGCGGGAGCGCGCCGAATTGGACCACTACATCGCGGCCCTCCGCATTCGCTTGTCCAACCCGGAGGAGCGTGTTGGCAACCTCTCGGGCGGCAATCAGCAGAAGGTGGTGTTGGCCAAGTGGTTAGCCCGCGACTGCGAGGTGCTGATCTTCGACGAGCCGACCCGGGGCATTGATGTCGGCGCGAAGTACGAGATTTACCTGCTCATGAACGAACTGGTGGCCGCCGGAAAATCTATTCTCATGATTAGCTCCGAATTGCCGGAGGTGCTGGGGATGGCCGACCGGATCTTGGTCCTGCACGAAGGCCGTATCACCGGTGAAATCACCGATGTGGCCCACGCGACCCAAGAGCAAATTCTTCAACTGGCCCATGCCTGAACCCATGAAACCTGCACGATGGCTGGCCGACTACGGCATGATTTTGGTCTTGGTGCTGCTGTGCGCCTTTTTCAGCGCGGTGACTTACAGCGAGCAGTCGCCGACCGGTGAGGTGGCAGCGCGTCAGGTGGTTGAGGCGGTGTTGAAGGCGGTCCCCAATGGAGCCCGCGTCTTGGTCGTAGCCAGTGACCAGCCTGGAGATGCGGCCTTCGCGGCTCGGGTTGAACGCGATCTGACAGCGGCCGGCGCGCGGGTCCTCGCGTCCGCGACCGGTGAACCCCGGAACGCCCGCGAGGCCTTGCAGAAAATCCAGGCCGCCGGCGGGTTGCTGGATGCGATCGCCGCCACCCGGGTGGCCGGAGGTTGGCGGCTTATCACGGACCTCGCCTCCGATTTTCCGTCGCTGGGATCGCCGCGCGTGATCACGCCCGCCAGCTACCGGTGGCCCAATTTTCTGAAGTCCGAGAACCTCCTGAATATCGCCAATCAAATTGCCGTGATCGCCATCGTGGCCATTGGCATGACCTTGGTGATTATCACCGGCGGCATCGATTTGTCTGTCGGGAGCCTCATCGCGCTGGCGGCGGTGCTGGCGGCGGGATTTATTCGTGACCAGGCCGGGGGTGTCACCGCCTCCACCGGCGGCATGGTGCTCGGGTGTTTGTTGGCGATTCTGGTGTGCGGGGCCATCGGAGGTTTCTCTGGTTTGATGATCACCCGATTCGCCATTCCACCTTTCATCGTGACGCTGGCCATGATGCTCGTCGGCAGCGGCTTGGCCTATATTCTGGCCCAGGGACAATCGATTTATCAAATTCCCGATTCCTTCGTCTGGCTCGGGCGCGGTGCAGACCTCTTCGGGCTTCCCAATGCCGTGGTGCTCCTGTTGGTTTTGTACGCCTTGGCCCAGGTGCTCATGTCGCGCATGAAGCTCGGACGTTACTTGTACGCCGTGGGTGGCAATGCCGAGGCGGCTCGGCTTTCGGGTGTGCCGGTTCGGCGCGTGCTCCTCTTCGCTTATGTGGCCAGTGGGCTGCTTGCGGGACTCGGGGGCGTGATCATGGCTTCGCAGCTCAAGAGCGGATCACCCACGTATGGCAACATGTACGAGCTCTACGTGATCGCCGCCGTCGTCGTGGGCGGTACAAGCCTGAGCGGAGGCGAGGGCCGGATGCTGGGGACGTTGACCGGTGCCTTCACTATCGCCGTCATTCAAAACGGCATGAACCTCACCAATGTGGAGAGTTACACCCAGAAGGTGGTGCTCGGGTTGGTGATTTTGGGAGCCGTGCTCCTCGACAAACTGCGCCAAGCCCGTTGAGTGATCCGTCTGTCCTCCCTCTGCCCGCGCCGTTTAATTGGCTGGCTCCATTCTCAAGCTCGAACCGTGATCCTGATTCCGTTCCTATCCCGACTCTGATTTAGATGATTCCTGTCCCATGAAACCCTTTTTCAAGACTGCTCTCTTTGTCATGGCACTAGCGACCGCGTTGGGTTCCCGCGCAGCCGATGACTTGCTGATCGCCGATTTCGAAGGCCCCGACTACGGCGCGTGGAAGGCCACCGGCGAGGCGTTTGGAAGCGCCCCGGCCCGTGGCGCATGGCCCGGGCAGATGCAGGTCGAGGGTTTTCTCGGAAAGGGGTTGGTCAACACGTTCCGCGGCGGCGATGACGCGACTGGCACCCTGAATTCACCGCCCTTCAAGATCGAGCGGCGCTTCGTCGCCTTCCTTGTCGGTGGCGGCCACAACGAGCAGAAGCTTGCTCTACAATTGCTGGTGAAGGGTCAGGTAGTCCGTTCGGCGACGGGACCGAATGACCGCAGTGGCGGTAGCGAGGCGTTGGCCCCGGACTCGTGGGATATCGCCGATCTGGCCGGTCAGACGGCCTCCATTCGCATCGTCGACGAGGCCAAGGGTGGTTGGGGACATCTCAATGTCGATCACCTCCGGCAAACCGACACCCGGCCGAAAGGCCTGCAGAAGAACGTCGAACGGTCCATCTCGGTGACCGCCCGCTATTTGCACCTGCCCATTCGCAACGGGGCTCCGAAGCGCGTGGTGACCTTGATGGTGGACGGCAAGTCCGTCGTCCGGAACGACATCGAATTGGCCGACGGTTCGGCCGACTGGTGGGCACCCATGGACGTGTCGGCCTGGCGGGGCAAATCCATCACCCTCCGTGTGGACGCATTGCCCGCCGATTCCGTGGCGCTGTCGGCGATCGAGCAAGGTGACGGAATCCAGGATGAGGGATCAATCTACCGCGAACCGTTGCGCGGGCAGTTCCATTTTTCGCCAAAGCGCGGCTGGAACAACGATCCGAACGGCATGGTCTTCTACAACGGCGAGTACCACTTGTTCTTCCAGCACAATCCGTACGGTTGGGATTGGGGCAACATGCACTGGGGCCACGCCGTCAGTCGTGATCTCGTCCATTGGGACGAGCTCGGAGACAAGCTCCTGCCCGACGACATGGGACCGATGTTCAGCGGCAGCGCCGTGGTGGACTGGAAGAACACCAGCGGCTTCGGTAAGGATGGCCGGCCCCCGCTGGTCCTCATTTACACCGCCGCGGGCAATCCCACCGTGCAGTGCATCGCCTACAGCACCGACGGTCGCAAGTTCACTAAGTTTGCGGGCAACCCGGTTCTGAAGGAAATCACTGGAGGCAATCGCGACCCCAAGGTGATGTGGCATGAAGCCTCCCGGAAGTGGGTGATGGTGCTCTACGTGGAGTGGCAGAAGAAGCACACCATCCACTTCTTCAACTCGCCCGATCTCCGCAATTGGAGCCTGACCCAAATCGTCGAGGGCGATGCCCCCGGCAAACCGTATCTCTTCGAATGCCCCGACTTCTTCGAGTTGCCCGTGGATGGCGACCCGACCCGTCGGAAGTGGGTGCTGCTCGCAGCCAACAGCGCCTATGCCGTGGGAACCTTCGATGGCGCCCGCTTCGTGCCCGAGCAGAGCAACCTGGCCGGTCAACAAGGCAAGGGCTTTTACGCGCCTCAGACCTTCAGCGACATTCCGGGTGCCGAGGGTCGTCGCATTCAAATGGGTTGGTTTCAGACTGCCACCAAGGGCATGACCTTCAACCAGTCCATGACCGTGCCGCTGGAGCTTCGGTTGCTGACCACGACGGATGGGCCACGACTGACCTTCACGCCGGTGCGCGAACTGGAGGCGCTGCGGGCCCAATCCCATCGCCTGGGTTCGCTGTCTTTGGCTCCCGATGCCAAGAATCCGCTGGCGAAGGTGCAGGGGGAGTTGCTGGAGGTCCGCGCCGTTCTGAAGCCCGGACAAGCGACCCACGTCGCGTTCAGCGTTCGCGGGGTGCCTGTGGTTTACGATGTGAAGCAGCAAGAACTGGTGGTGGCCCAACATCGTGCGCCGGCGCCGCTGCACGACGGCACCTTGGACCTGATCATTTACTGCGACCGTACCGGCTTGGAGGTCTTCGCCAGCCGCGGGCTTTGCTACGTCCCGATGCCCGTCCAACCGAAGCCCGAGGATCGTTCGCTTTCGCTGGAGGTCCAGGGAGGTACCGTCGCCTTCAAGAACCTCGAAGCTTATGAACTGCAATCTGCCTGGACTGCGCGGAAAGCCGTGACGCCGGCGGGTTCAGTTTCTCCGGCCCGTCCGGCGTTCCCAGCCAGCCCGACCAGGCCATGAACTCCGGATCCCGCCGCTACTTTTGCATCGGCCTTGGTGAAGTTCTTTGGGACCTCCTGCCGGGCGGTCGCCAATTAGGCGGAGCGCCCGCCAACTTCGCCTACCATGCGCATGCGCTCGGTGCTGAGTCTCTCGTGGTTTCGCGCGTGGGTCGTGACGATCTGGGTCGGGATATTCTTGAGCGCCTCAACGCTTTAGGTCTCGCGACCTCCGGGATCTCCGTCGATCCGGCTGCACCCACCGGGACCGTGAGCGTGGCCCTCGATCCGTCGGGGAAGCCCGCCTACACCATCCACACCGACGTCGCCTGGGACTTCCTGGAGGCCGGGCCCGAGGGGTTGCGAGCTGCGGCTGGCGCTGATGCGGTGTGCTTCGGCACGTTGGCCCAGCGCCACCCGGTGGCCCGCGAGTCCATCCGGCGGGTGTTGGAAGCGACCCGGCCTGATGCCTTGCGCATCTTCGACATCAATCTCCGCCAACGGTTTTGGTCGCGGGAGGTGATCGTCGAGTCTTTGGCATTGGCCACTGTGCTGAAGATGAACGACGAGGAGTTGCCCATTCTCGCGGAACTGCTCGGTTGGCCGGCGGAGGACGACGATCGACTGCTGGCGCGGTTGGCCGAGCGATTCGATTTGCGGGCCGTGGCCCTGACGCGAGGGGCTCAGGGCAGCCTCTTGTGGACGGCGGGTCGCTGTTGGAGTTGGCCTGGTTCGGACCTGAAGGTGGTCGACACCGTGGGTGCGGGCGACAGTTACACGGCGGCCCTCGCATTGGGACTGCTGTCGGGGAAGGCTCCTGAAGACATTCTCCGCATCGCCCATCGGGTCGCAGATTTTGTGTGCACTCAGCCGGGAGCCACACCGCCCATGCCTGCGGATTTCGCCTCTGAATTGGTGGGCACGAGAAAAACCGAAGGAGACTCTTCGGAAAGCCGAAGTTGAAGCTGGTGCGCGGGGCGGGGGTCGAACCCACAACCTTCGGCTTCGGAGACCAACGCTCTATCCAATTGAGCTACCCGCGCAACCGAGGCTTCACCTTAAGAATCCCCCCATGGCAGGGCAACTGTTAGTTCTGGGCGGTTCTGGCCCTGTTTGGCCTGCGTTCCATACCGATGGCCTCCATCACAACGGATTGAAGCGCCTGAGGTTTTTTCCGCCGAGGTCAGCCGCATTGAGGCATGGACATCGGGCATCCACTGACGGTGGATCGGCCGGATGATCCGGAACGCATCGATCCGCCCAGTATGGGGGTTTCTGCCTGCTGTGGCCTGGATGCTGGGATTGGTCCGGATGGATCCGGTTGAGTGTTTGTCTGCGGGGTGGCCGGAGGCGGACGGCCGTATCACCGTCCTACACCGAAACCGCCTGGCTCAGGGGTTCAGCTCTCGCGGTTTCCTCCCGAATTGTTGCATGGTCGTGCACCGCAAGGCGCCCGAGGGCCTGGAATCTCGCGCTTCAGGGTTTCCTGTCTCGGAAGCTCTCACGAATGAAGGTTACCACCGGGGCTGGATCGTCGAGCCCGTGGGGGTGGTGGCCTACGCCCGGCTTGTGGATGACTTGGATACGCCCACCCAGGGCTTGGTATCGCGATTCGATCAGGCCTGTGTTCTCGGTCACCGGCACCACATCGTCGGTGTCGCCGACCACATGGATGAGTCGGACCTTGGCCTTAGCTAGTGGGGCGAGTTGGTCGACCGGGTTGCCGGTGAAGGCCAGCGCCTCTGCCTCGTTTGCGAAGCCGTAGTGGCGCTGCAGTTGGGTCCAGTCGCCCGCGCTGCCCTTGCCGGTGCCCTTGCCACCGGGCCAACTCTTGAAATCGCACACGGGCGCGTCGCCATAAATGCACACCACGCGTTCCGGGTTCTTGGCCGCCCAGCGGTAGGCGTAGAGACCGCCGCGGCTAATGCCCACCAGGGCCGCCTTGGGTCCGAGACCGCCACGCTGGAGCACTTGATAGAACGCCTCGAACTGTTCCAGCGCCCGAGGTGAACCAAAGGTGTTGCCGACCTCGAGGTGAACGTGGTGGAACCCGTGTTCCAGAAGTTGCAGGACACCGGTCCGGTCCGTGAACGCGTCGGGGAATTCCAGACACCAGCTCCACGGTTTCCCGGGTGCTGCCTGATGTGGTTCGACGACCCATGCGGTCGCGCCGTCCACGGCAAAGCGGTGGCGCACGAATCCGTGCCATTGATCTACGCGGCCGCCCGGCCAGGGCGAAGCGGCCAAATCGCCCTTCGCAGCGGTGGCCGCAGAAGGAATTGTTGGGGTCGAGGGCGGCGAAGTTGTTTCCTTCGGATCAGCGGCCTTCAGGGCGGTCGATGCGATGAGCAAAAAAGCGCAGCAAAGCCACGGTGCGCAGGGTAGGGAGGGCATTTTGTAGCCAGTCTTTCCGTGGATTCGGAGTCTGTCCATGGGCCGTTGTTTGGAATATCGGTGGCACTTGTCCGAAAAGTTTTTAGAGAATCTGAGACAAAAGCGTTGACGAAAGAGGGCAATAGAAAGCACCTTCCGCTCCCCAACGCGGGGGTGTAGCTCAATTGGTTAGAGCGCTGCCCTGTCACGGCAGAGGTTACGGGTTCGAGTCCCGCCACTCCCGCCATTTTCCCCAGCGTTGAAAAACCGGCCTCAAAGCCGGTTTTTTGCTGCCCAGAGCTTTTTGGCCTCCAGAGGTCTCCATCGACCTCCTGGGCCACAGGCCGGTAAGAACACGGGATTGAAACTGTTAAAACACGGGGTCTGCAGCGGAGTTTGAGAAAACCACGCGATCGGCTAAATACGCCCAGCGCCCAAATGATCCACCTGACTCTGGATCCAACTGGTTTCAAGCTCTTGTCGGCCACCGTCTGCACCTTAGAGACCGCGCGAACCAGACCGGTCGGCAGACTTCGCTGCTCCAGTACCTGCCATATCATGGATGATCGAACCCTCCCGGGGGCGATTCTGGAACATGGTGGTTTCAGCAATCGAAAGCCCAAGCAATGTGAGCGATGTCCGGAACCTGCCGACGGTCCTCAGATCCTTCGAATCGGGTCATTGACCCGTTATGTAAAATGTAATATTTAGGATTAACTTATTGATATCTGCATTCGTTTAGTAACATGTGGTCACCATGACTGAAACCGACCAAACCTTGGCTTTGGTGAAGCGCTTGGGGCTGGTTCGTCCGAAAGACCTGAACCAACATGGCATTCCGGTCATCTACCTCCGGCGGTTGCTCCACCGCGGTGAACTCGTCCAACCAGCCCGAGGCGTTTACGCCGTCACGGGACACGAGCCCACGCTGCACCACAGTCTCGCGATGGTCAGCAAACGGATTCCCCGGGGCGTGGTGTGCTTGTTGAGTGCTCTTGCTTACCATGACATCGGCACCCAATTGCCCTCGGTCGTCTGGTTGGCGATCGACCAGCGCTCACGCCCGCTGGTTACCACAGATCTTCCCGCCAAGATCGTCCGTTTTTCGGCCCAGTCGCTCGTCGAAGGAGTCGAGGAGCACAGTGTCGAAGGTGTCACCGTGAGGATCACCAATCCGGCAAAAACCGTAGCCGATTGCTTCAAGTTCCGAAACAAGGTGGGCTTGGACATCGCCCTTGAAGCGCTGAGGGACGCGTGGCGCAAGCGCAAGGTTACTATGGTTGAACTAGACCGGTTTGCCGCAACCAACCGTATGACGAACGTGATGCGGCCCTACCTGGAGATGCTGACGTGAAGGAAAAGCCCATCCACAACTTGGCCGCTTCCGTCTACGACCGACTGCTCAAGCGGACCAGATCTGGCGCCGAGGACTTCCAATTCGTGCTCATGCGCTACGGTGCAGAGCGGCTGATGTACCGGCTGAGTGAGTCCCAATACTCCGCCAACTTCGTCCTGAAGGGCGCCATGCTCTTCCTGGTCTGGACCGGTGCACAGTACCGCGCCACGAAGGACCTGGATTTGTTGGCCCTCCAATCCGCATCGGTGGAAAGGTTGAGGGAGGTTTTCCGAGAGTTGTGCCAACTGCCGGTCGCTCCGGATGGACTGGTTTTTGAGGCCGATAACGTGCAGGCCGAGGACATCCGGGAAGACAGCCTTTACCACGGCGTTCGGGTGACCCTGCTCGTCGGGGCCTTTGGGACGGACAACTAGTTCGAGATCCAAGGTCGAGAGGATCCGGTAGATCCGGGACAGGCTGGTGGTCGTGGGGTCCGACTCGATTTGAGAGAGCGCTGCCTGGGAAAGGCCGCACTGGGAGCCGACCCCCTTTTGGGTCAGTTGCCGTTCATGACGGTACCCTCGAAGAATCGCCCCCAACTGCTCGGGAGTCCGGGCAACGAAATCAGTCGTATTCGTTAGAGTAGATAAAACTAAGAAATATCGTAAACAAAATAAACTAAAGGTATTCAGTTTAAGGTATTAAAAAACAACCCAGCGCATTGCTGAGGAAAACCGATGCAGGTGGTACCATCCGATGCCCCTCACTTGAGAGTGCCTGTCCGCTTCCGGACTGGTTGGAGGTCTATGCCGAGGCGGTTTAATCAATTGGTGAAGGTTCCTGTCAGTTGGGCGAATCCATTGGCGGCTCCAGCCATCCTTGAACCCACCCTCGCCCCCGCAACTTGACCCGCACCCGTGGCCGCGAGACCTTTGGTGCCTGTTCATGACGAAATTGTCCCGCGCCCTCAGACCCCTGCTTTCCGCCCTGCTCTTGGCAGGAGGATGTGGGTTATCTGGGTTGTCTGGGTTGTCCGCCTCGGTCGGGTCGGCTGGGCAAGACTCCGAGGTGCGGTTCGGCCCGTTGGCCGAGGAGTTCCCGCTGACGCTGCGCACCGGGCAGCGTGGCGAGGCGCTGGGGCCGCTCTTCCATTGGCAGGAGACGCCCGAGGCGTGGGGTTGGGGGTTTTCGCCTTGGGTATCTTACCAGCACGAACCGGGCGTTGAGCGGACGCAGGCTGAGTTCCTCTACCCGCTGGTGTCCTTTGACCAGTACGGCTCGCAGTACCGTTTCCACATCGTGCAGTTCGTGAGCTGGAGTGGGGGGCAGAGCACTGTGGGCCCAGAAAAGCGGCGCTTCACCCTGTTCCCGTTCTGGTTCAGCCAGCAGTCCGACGATCCCGCACAAGCCTACAAGGCGTTGGTGCCCTTTTACGGTCACCTCAAAGGCCGTTTGTTTCGCGACGAGGTGCGCTTCGCTGCGCTGCCGCTCTGGATCCAGACCCGCAAGCGCGACGTGGTGACCGACAATTATTTCGCGCCGTTCGTCCACGTGCGCACCGGGGCCGCCCAGGGGTGGCAAGTGTGGCCGCTGTACGGCCAAGAGCACCGCGCGCCGCTGGTGCGAACCAATGCGCTGAGTGACTTGCCCGAGGTGGTGCCCGGCCACGAGAAGCACTTTGTCGTCTGGCCCTTTTGGATCACCGATCGCCAGGGCATCGGCTCCGAGAATCCGGTCACCAATACCCTGTCGTTGCCGTTGTTCTCCACACAGCGCTCCAAGACTCGCGACAACACCACACTGATGTGGCCCTTCTTTACCCACACCGTGGACCGGGAGCGTGATTTTGAGGAATGGGGTGCTCCGTGGCCCTTTGTTGGGTGGGCCGATGGTCCCGGAAAACAGGCGCGCCGGGTGTGGCCGCTCTGGGGCCGGGCCTCCAATGCCGAGCAGCAGAGTGAGTTCGTGCTATGGCCCTTCTACACCCACAAGCGGATGCTGACTGAGGACCTCGACCGCGAACAAACCCGCAGTGTGTTCTACCTGTGGGTCGATGTGGCAGAGCGCGACCGTCGCAATGGCGCGGAATACCGCCGCCGCTCGCTCTGGCCACTGTTCCATCATGCGCGCGATCGGCAGGGGCGTGAGCGTTTGCAAGTGCTCGCTTTGGCCGAAGGGGCCTTCCCGTCCAACGAAGGCATCGTCCGTAGTTGGTC